>JAAUYH010119636.1_pt1 | contig 17079 bp, 13 predicted proteins | sample 7278061 | NCBI WGS metagenome assembly JAAUYH01 (sample SAMN14350203, study PRJNA611818) | marine sediment metagenome | isolation source: surface marine sediment (0.6m) | place: French Polynesia: Moorea | collected 2018-08 | reverse complement strand
TTCTGATGATGAGCCCATGGCACTAGCCTAATTTATTCTCACCAAGTTTTTACTGCCACCGCGCCTCAGTGGCAGATCTGGGTCGGTGCCTCTAAAACAAGAAACCTCTGTAGATATTGTTGTAGTATTCGATTCCTTGATTATAGTTTTAGACATTATTACCTTTTCTTCCACTCAAAATTCAAAGAAGAATTTAGTCAGTTGATACCGAAGGAAACGGATGAACGATAGTTTTAAAGGAAGAAACAATTGTCATCGCATCGCGATGAGAACGCCACGGTTCTGGTAAAAATGTGTAAGGAGAGCGGGGGAAAGTTTGATACAGTAGAACTTCATCCATTTGAGTGTTACGATGAAGAATGAATCTGTTCTGTAGTTAAAAGATGGTTTCATTAAAAACATTTGTATTGTAGCTTAAAAAATACTGGTAATGGCAATTCATTATTCGCCAATGACGTGTAATGTATACAGAACAATTATACAGACTTGTAAACTTACAGTATCTGTGTCAAGTTTTTCGCCTGGAACAGTACTGCACGGAAACGTGTTGATTGCTATAGGCCTGTTTGATCCCTTCGCATCTCGTATGCCTGTGTCTTTGTTTTACTGTTATTACGACGTTGACGATGTGGACGGACTTGCGACTTGGGTTCGTACCGAATGCGCGCGACTTGGCTTACGCGGCCGTGTGCGCGTAGCAACAGAGGGTATAAATGCGACCCTGGGCGGAAGTGAAACCGCGTTATCGTCGTTCGAAACATCATTGGAATCACGCGCAGATTGCACAATTGATTTCAAGCGCTCACCGGGCGACGCCGATGTGTTCCCAGCATTAACTGTTCGAGTGTGCTCGCAATTAGTGACACTTGGTGTTTCTGCGCCGTGGCGATATGCGGCGCCTTCGTTGAGTCCGCGCGATTTTCTGACACATCTGCGTTCGGGCGAACCGCTTCTCATTGATGCTCGTAATGTGTACGAGAGCGCTATAGGTCATTTCCGCAATGCGATACTTCCGCGCACCCGTGCCTTCTCTGAATTCCCAGCATTCTTGCGTTCGACACTCCCGCTTTTTTCTGGTCGTCAAGTATTAATGTATTGCACAGGTGGAATACGATGTGAAACAGCATCATCACTGTTGAAGAGTTACAATGTCGCGTCGGATGTATACCAATTGCAAGGTGGAATCCATCGGTTTTTGGAGCAGTATCCTGACGGTGCGGGAGAGTTTGTGGGGAAAAATCTTGTGTTTGATGGGCGAGGCGCTATCACACCGACTGGAACAACCGTGGGGCGATGTTTTATGTGTGACAAATTGTGGGATGACTACAACCGTGAAGCGCGATGTGGGAAATGCCGTGCGAGAGTGTTGATTTGTGACGATGTATGCGAGAAACGTTTCAGGGAGACAATTAACTTGTGTGTAACGTGTGCGACTGAAAAACCGCAGGCGAAGAAGAAGAAGAAGACACGTAGGAAGAGAATAATCAAGTGGTTAGCGAAAGAGGAATGTCATGCATCGTTAAGTGCTGCTACTGGAAAAGTGGCTCTTCAGTGAGCGAAGGGGTCAGATATAACTAGGTATTCCATTCATGAAAATCCGTATCACTTGCAGTTTTGGGAATCCGAGAATCATCACCTGTACGCCTATCTCGATTGTGTGCAAGGGCTGCCGAATCGTATGAAACACAGAATCTTCAGTGCCATTTTTCCAGTGCTCTCTGATGAAATTTGCATCCTCTTCTTCCTCACCCGTCTTTATTGTGAGTCAGGTGGAGCTGTACAGTGACACAAACTTACTTTTCAGTTGATGACGAGTATACAGGAAAGCAATATCCGTATTCGGAATACCTGAATAGGAACCAAGCCGAACGTTTGCGTTGTACGTGAAATGAAAGCGAAGCAAACGTGAGCAATCTCACGTTGTTGAAGCATCCGCAGTCTGAATCATTCGCATTTGGTTGGAATAAGTTCCAAAGAATAGAATGAGTTCTCTATCACAGTTCTTGTGAGACGTGCTGGAAAGTCAAAAGCAGGCCAATTCTCATGATACTGATGCGATTCATTTCCATTGCAGTTGCACCGTTCCTCATCCTCGGCCTTCGTGGAACTGACCTTGCGTAATGACACGGATTTTTTATTCTCGAATCTCTTGATTGTTACGGTTTCGTTATCATTGTGCCAAACAGTATGAACGACGCATCGACACTGCCCGAATATCTGGATGGCTCCAAGTTTGAACGGGACGGCTCCCAGAAGCAGGGCAGAAGTGTGGATGCCCGAGTGTAGTGGCATGGAGATTGGCGCTACCTCATGCTGGAGGAGCCTGTCGGTGATGGAACGGACGATGCAGACGGCGGACCCGATGGTGGTGGCGACGGAGGTTGTGAGATAACGGGAGCCTTTGTATTTGTAACATTCGAACTTTCGGTGATGGTTGAATTCGAATGAATGAAGTCAACTCGCCTCCGATGATGACTAATAGAGGCTTTTATTCTGAAACATTCTTCGAAAATCACTAAAAGGAATCTTACTAGGTGACCAAACGTGTGAACGCTAGAGGCATGTAAACAATAGCAATGAAGAGATGAGTACTGGCTTATGGTTGGGAAATGGGCAGCGCATCAACGTTGGCCGACCCTTTTCCCGAGGCTCTCATCAGCACCTTGAAGTGTTGATACCAATCCTCGCGAATAAACACTTGATGAAGTCTTGAGCCTTAGCAATCCATTCGATGCGTCCTTACAGGATCCTTAGAAAGGTAGGGCACAATGAAGTCAAGAAACAGTTCATGATAGTCTTCCCGAACGAAAATATGTAATAAACAGCGGCCAATTCCTTTACTCCGTTCTACTAAGATCTCTAGTATAGTTGAGGTTGTTTGTGCCCTTGATTTGCGAAACTGAGAGTGCAATTACTGATTGATTTGTTTCTGGCCGAGTAGGGGATTTACGAAGAATCAATTTTGCAGTTTCTAGCTTGCTGGTCCAAGTGGGTGAGGAACAGCTGGCCATAAATCTTAACTGCAGGCCAAGAATCTGCGTTGAATTTCCGGCTAAATTTTGAGAATAACCGCGAATCTTAGCTGCAAGTTCTGTTGCAATTTGATTCAACCGCAATTTGTCTTTTGTCTCGTTTGGAACAGTAAACAGCAAACTAAAATTCTCTACCTTTGTTGATCCCCTAGTACACGAGGAAGTCTACTTCAGGACTCACTTTACTTCGATGGCACACTCATTTTCTTTTTGTTTTGAAATAAATTTTCGGTTGGGTCATAAACTTATACAAAAAAGGATTTGCTACCGACAACCGCAGGTACAAACGGCGCTTGAAGACTCTCACCAAGCACATACAGAGCACACACGAGAACGGCAACTTCTTGTCCTCATGCGACCTACGCAGAGGAGTATTTCATTGTGGTTCTATTTTCTGTGATTAAAACGGTCACAACAATTAGAGAAAGTTCGGTGAAAGTAGAAGACTCTCTAACCCAAATTGTTTAAGGAAGCAAAACACAGTAAGTATCGGTTGCATTTCACTAATAAATTCTATCGGACTACGTCAAAACGTTGAAAGTACGAATAAAAACCGAACTGAATCAGCAAAAACTGTTGCATCGTGGATCAAGTTGCAACGGCCTAATGTATAGCATGCACTTCCCAGTTGAGTTCAAAAGAAGCTGGCCGCTGAACGATCGACGAAAAATAGTTGAACAAGCGAAGTTGGGACTCAAATGGGGCACAAATCAGGCTTCTCTGATTCTTCATTGCTGGGTGTGTGTAGACGATCTGTAGAATGGTGACACCAGATTCGAGCATTACGCTCAAAGTTGCTCACGAATAGAAAATTATAACCTAGAAATCGTGGTTCATGTAGAAATAAGCATTTTTTGTAAAGATAATGATCTGTGTTACATTTGCAGTCATATTTTATAAAATTGATTCTACAGATACTCACGACTTGTACTATTACTACCTCAATTCTATACCAAGGTTTCCGACTGCTCTTCAGTTGAACGATTGCTTTCGTGACACCTTAATTGTTGTCAATCTTATTCCTTTCACCTTTTATAGTTCTGTGTTTCTTTCCTCAAATAGTGTTTGATTTTCTCCTTTCGATCTCCAAAAATAATACAAGTAAGGCTTATGAAATATTGTCTTGTGTGCTGGAAGTTTAGCACAACTTACAGTACAAGTGCTGCACAAATCGTTCTAGCAAATGCTATAAGAATGGTAATATATTGTACTGCATGAAATGTGGATGAGGATATCCTGTTCATGGCTACAGCTTACTGTCGCGAAAAAGTTGATGAGAGATCATAAATTATTAGAGTTACTATTCCATTCTAGGCAGTCTATTGTATGTTCTTCCTGGGCCAATCCAACGAGCACATACTATTCGATATCGCTTGCACAAATCATGAATGATTAACTTTTTCTAAATTAACACACCAGCTTACAAAAATATCCAGTCGTACTTCTTAGAATGCAGAAAAATCTAATTGGTAACTCTTCCCGCACAAACATTATTTGGTTTCTTATTTATTTACTCAATCATAGTCTGTCTCAAAAACGGGCATTACATGTAGAATTCCTGAAAATTGTTTGGGTGCAAATAGGCCTTCTGGCCTCCTAGATTTTCTTGAGCTATTTCTTACAGAGAGATACAATCCGAGTTGGAGGATATTTTGTGCGTAGTATATTGGGCATGACAGTCATTTAGTTTCTTTTCAACTTAGTTTAGTTCTTCTCCCAACAAATGTTTTTGAGTGTTCTGCTTCTATGCCTCTAAGTATCACCGATTCCACCTTCTCGGAGAACAATTGATGATATCATATATTTGTCCGGAGCGGTGTTGAAGAAAAATTTTTCGAGTAGTAATAAAAATTTCAATAATTCATATCAACTGCAAAGACGGGCCACTGAATATTATAAAGTAGAATCCACAATTGTCGTGCATGTGTCTAGGTATCCTATTTTAACGAACAACTCACATAATTTGAGATTCTCAAGTCGTTCTCCTGACCCTGCACTGTTGGATCATAACATTAATCCCGGTTTTACAATATTGATTTATAATTTTGCCTTTATGAAAGAGATGTGGATATTTGCATGTGGTCACATAAAATATGCATTTATAAAAGCCTAATGCGAAGTGCAATGTCGTAGCAGCTCATCTTGTAGCTATTCACACGGGCTCAGGCGTTGCCGACAGCTTGCAATTTGAAGGGATTTCAATCGAAATTATTAGTAATCTTCTTCTTAAGAGGCCTAATCAGATACTGAATGCTCTCGTACGATTTTGAACAATATTAACTGGTAATGAGACGCTCTGAGGGGTCTTAAACATCGCGCCACTGATTTTTATATACTTGGAGAGAAATGTCTACAAAACGTTTCGGTCGGATGCCAAGCGTCGTAGCATATGCAGTGACGTCCGCTATATTTGTTGCGCATATTGGTAGAAAGTTTCGATTGAGCTATACAATACCATTACTAGAATGTAAATGATGCTTCGAGTTATTTACTAACCATACCGGACCATCTTTTTTGCATCTAATTGAGATGTTCACTTTGACATTGTACCGTACAAAACCCGTTCAAAGGTATTTGCATGTAATCCAACTTACACGTAGACTAGAGTTGGCATGTCAAAGCACGTTGAATTTCTGATGTAGAGTTATTTTTAGCGTTGCACTCAAATGAGTTTACCAAAGTTTATCAATTGATACTTAGATGTACTGGCATTCTGCATCAGCAGCTCATTGCTTTTCAACTGATTCTCTTCCGGCCTTCATAAGCGTGGTCTTTTAGGACTCGAGTTCAGTTATAATTGCTTGCCGTGCGATACTGGACATCGATTCGTTTTCCGATGAATTGTCTGGAAAAATCAAGCACCAAGAAAACTGAAAATTCGCACCCATTCGTTCGAAAAGTGAAAGTTCGAAAGACTCATTCGAATCCATTGATTCATGAAAAAACTCTATTTCGCGTTTGTTCATTTCTGGAGGTTCTAATCAAGTTCTGTCCGATCATGTTCATGGAAGCGGAAATTTTCGATGATTCGCTAACAGGCGTATGGATGAAGCACCACTTGCTACCTACGTTCTCGCTGTGAACTGCTTCCTTCGCGCTTGGTCCGCACCCACGGCTCGAGGCGGCAGCATAGGAGCTGGCGTGAACGCCGCTTCATTATAGGGGAGATTTCCACGCCATCGCAGCAACTCGCCTTGACGGCGCGCGACTCAAAACACGCGCAACAACCGCGTGCTTTGACATTAACAAAGCCTAGTACTTACGAACCACTGTTCGATATCTTTGTAGATGCGATCTACCAATCAATCCGAATATATTGCGTTGAGCCGTTCTTCGCATGACAGCTTGCGTAGGCTGCGAGTTGCACAATATCTATCTAGAGCTTTCCCGTTCCCAAACATCTCATGATATTGTTGTGCCGTGTCTACGAAGACATTGATGGCGCAGTTGGCCTGCCAAGTGATTCTAAGTACCGCCCAAGAACCGAACACATATATCTATCCTATAACATTTCTTTCGCGAGAGGGTGTTGTTTGCTCAGATTCAAGTTATCACAATTTCAACTCATTCACAAGAAGCGGACATTCTTCCAAGGGTTAGAATGGCAACTATCCTCTCGTCTCCCGGGTTTATTGTTGGGATGGTTACCAGGAAAGGAGTGTCAGTGCAGTCATGATTTTTCTAATTATCTCTACGATTTCTTGATGTTACCACGCCTTTTGAGGAATGATGGACATCCAGAAGTAGATTGGAGGAACCTCGCTCACAATCTTGTGCAGGGAAGGAGAACATTTCATCTGCAATCTGACAGTCAAGCCTATTGTGCTGTCTGCTAACTACCTTGATCCGCCTTGTCTTCACAGGCTGCATTGAAACCGTCCATTTATCGTTTCAAACGTGAGGAAATCATGAGCAGTTTCCAAAATTGATTTCTAGGGCTCGTCATTAATTCCGATGTGGTTTTTGCATGAACTGTACGCGTGTGCTCGCAATCTGTGACACTTGGTGTCTCTGATGCGTGGCCGTATGCGGCGTCTTCGTTGAGTGAGCGCAATTTTCTGACACGCGTTCGTTCGGGTGAGCCGCTTCTAATTGATTCCCGTTTTGTGTGTGACAGCGCAAAAGGATACCTTCGCAATACGATATTTCCGCGCACACGTGCCTTTTCGGAATTCCCAGTCTCCTTTCGTTTGACGCACCAACGCTTTTCCTAGTCGTCAAGTATTACTGTATTGGACAATCGGAATATGATGCGAAACAGCATCGTCACTGTTGGAGAGTTACAATGCCGCGTCGGAGGTATACCAATTGCAATGCGGAATTCATCGGCTCTTGCAACAGTATCCTGACAATGCATGAGAATGGAATCTTAAACGCTATCTTTCCGGTGCTCTTTGATGAAGCCTCTATCCTATTTTTCCTTTTCCATCTTTGTGGTGTCTTTTCAGTTGATGTTGAGCATACAGGAAAAAATATCACTACGTGAAATGCCCGACTAGGAACCAAGTGGAACATGCGCATTGTACGCTAAATGAAAGTGAACTGAAAATGAGCGAATTCATGTTATTCAAAATCTGCAGCCTGAATCATTCGCATCAAATCATATTCAGTTCCAATGAATAGAAGTGAGATTTCTATCTCAGTTCTTGTGGGGCGTGCCGAAAAATCATGAGCTGGTCAATGTTCGTGCGATGCGTTTCATTTACATTGCAGTTGCACCGTTCATTTCCTCGGCCCTTGTCCAACTGACCATTTGCAGTAACGCGGATTTGTGTTCTTTAATCCCTTGCTTTATATGATTATCATTCCCTGTCGAATGCCATGTATATTGAGTCGGTTTTCGACAGGTACAATCTGATGGTCGTTGAGGTTCACGCTCTGTCAATTGGTTATTTGTGCTCGCCTGGAAAAGTATCGGTTCAGTGACCAAGTGGAGTATTGGAAAGGCGTAGAGGTACTATTAGACATGAAGTGGTTGAGAAAAAGAAGTATCAAAGTCAGGCACAATAGCATTAGCAACATCATTGCTAGCGGCAACACACACCAGGAACGGTTGCAAATTTATTTATTAATCCAATGCGCACGCATCCAACTCACAAAGTCCATCTATTGCACAGGTTCTTGTGCCAAGTCTTGTATCGGTATTTCTAACTTCCCTCTTTTTGACGACAAACAATCACAAATCTGAAATACTCTGAGAGCCAATGCTCGCTCTGCTCTGAGTGCTTCTTGTGTTTGCGTGCACCATAATCAATTTGTTGGTACTTGCCATCGTACGTGTGATTTCTCGCAGAATGCGTGCTCTTCCAAAGCAAAACGTTGTAATTGACATTGTCCCGCTCTGATAGACTCCGTTCAGGTACATTCTACGGCGTGGACTAGTTGTGTTTAGTTTTGGCTCTCGAGTTGAGAAACTGAGAGTGCAAGTACTGACGACTCCGTCCCAGGCAGATTTAACGAGAAAGATCAACGTCATGGCGCACTCAACGTCAACGTCGCTACGATTTACTTTTATATTACGATTTGAGTAAAGTCCAATCAAGTTCTGGGCTGCATCCCGAACCTACAGAAAAAAAATGTTGCCTACAACTGCAGGTCTAACACCGCACTTGAAGACACTCATCAAGCAAGTACAGAGCAGTCACGAGAACGGCGGTATGCTGGTCTCATGCGGTTTGCACAGTGGAGTACTTCGTTGAGTCTCTATTTTCAGCCAGTAAAACCGCCACAACAACTGGAAAAGGTTAGTAAAAGCAAGTTAACCCATTGATCTGAATTGGTCAAGAACATTAAACGTAGTAAGTATCGGTTGCTTTTCGCGAACCAATTGTATCGGACCACGGCCAGTCGTTGAAAGTATGGAAAAGAACCGAACTGAATCAGTAAAACATAGTGCATCATAGATCAAGTTGCAAACGACCAATAGGTCGCATGAACTTCGCGGTTGTGTGAAAAAGAAGCTGCGCCAATGAACGATTGCCAAAACAAAGAAGCGCAAGCGCAGTTCCGATATAAATCGGGCACAATTTGTACAGCTCCCATTCTTCGTCGAGGTGAGTGTGCACGTGTGCGGCGGAATGGTGGCACCGAACACAAGGATCACGCTCAAAGTCGCGCGTGAGCTCGCGGTGGAGCCGAAGCGCAAATGGACGGAGTCCCATCTCGACAAACAGGAACGGGAGGCCTGGTTCGTTCGGGATCACATCAAACTCGGCGTGAACTATAACTACGGCACGGTGACGGTCGAGTTCTACGCACAGGCGAGGCTGAAGAAGCGCGTCAAGTTGGGGACCTGCGATGCGGCTTACCTACAGCGCGTGTTCCACGATCCGGTCACACCTGCAATGCTTGGGTCGTGGTACAGTAGAGGCAGTCCCTCGATCAAGAAGGAGAGTGCGAGGCTTCAGCCAACCAAGAACAAGCAGCGCCAGCTATTCGAAGATCACGAGAAACGAGAGCTGCGCAAGAAACAATTCGGTGTGAATAATGTCGGCGTTGATGATGAGGAGCAGTTGGCGCTGAGGTTGAAGAGATTCATTTCCAATGAAGAGAGTGTCTCGATTTCTGATATGCCGCGATCAAGCAACAGTGTCAGTACGGTACCGAGCACGGCCAAAACGGAGACAATCGTTAAGCGAATTCAAAAATTAGTGATCGACGACGAAAAGAAGGAGGCCGACGGAGCCGTATCGAATTGGCGCCGCCATTACCCCGACTTGGACAAAATCGAGAGAGAACGTTCTTCGGTGGATGTGAAAGGATCGAAGATCTTCGTCCATGGATGTCATAACCTGATGAATTTCGTTCGATGCATTGAACCCATGAATGCTGAGTTGTTGACAATCTCCCCGGATGGACTTGGATCTCTTTACTACAGTGTAGAAAGCGGTGAATATCTGTGGCATGATGCACAGCGTGTGTCTTTCGGCATCTCAATGTTGAACTTGTTGAACTCGACTGTTCGCGAACGAGCACAGTGTCTAAGCGTGGGGGTGAACAAGCGTTACTTTCTGCAGTGTACAAATGGCCAAAGTTACTACCGTGGACCCGAGATATTGGACAAGGTGGCGAATGTAGGCACGAAGGTGAAATGCGTCGCGTTCGGCAGTTCTTACGACTCTGTGGTGATTCTCTGCTAGGACGGGCGTATCATGGAAACGGAGCAAGTACCGAGTGAGTTGAAGGATGTGTTGGAACTTGGCAAAGAAGTGGAGTTCGTGAGCATGGGGCCGCAAGGGGAATGGTTTGTGCGGATGAAGTGCAGTGAATATTTATACGGTGGCGTGACACAGGAGATGAAGGAAAGTTTGGATGGTTGTGGCTCCAAATTGAAGGAGGTGACCTTTGGTACCAAGGCGTTCATAGCGCGATACGATTGATATCTGGCAGCTGAAGTGCCGTAATATTTATGAATACTATTACGCGAAGCGAGTTGGACAAATCAACTATTATTCCTCATGATGCAAGCCACTTCTACATCTGCTCAACCGCCGCTATAAATGATAATTCTCAGAATTTGTTTGAGGTAACTGTCCTACGAAGTCTGTTCACCTTCTATGAAAAAGAACAATGATTAAAATGTTACTCGACAGCTTCGTTGGATTAGCTGATTTCTTCTTCTGAAATGTATCACAGTTCTTCGCTAATCTCGCGACTTCTCGTCGCTTAATGTGCTACTGACAGTCCGCAACACCATCAAGGAAGTTAAGTTATTTCTGCTGTTCACCAGTAATGTGCGTCAATAGACATGTCCAGTACGGCAGAATAATCTCTCATGATGTTCTAGGAAGTCATGAGCTTTCTTTTTCGAATCTGTTCTAATCGAGACAGGCTCGCCCACTACCGATGTAGTTTCCCATTAATGCGGTTTAGACTTAAGTTTTGCTTCGAATGTTTAACCATCGCCAATCAGTGACAATCCAACTATTCGGGACATGATTTCAGCGCAAGCGTTGTCTCGTCCTGCCCTTTGTCAAATATCGAAGTCTTATCAGCTATAAAGCGTAAACTACCTGGTGGTCAGCATGAAGCATTGGCCTACTCGACTTTGAGTAATAGTGTAATATTTTTAACGCGATGATAACGCTCAAATTTCGCGCTCTGACGCGGCATGGCTTGACTCGGCTGCGAACAAAGCTCGGCTTGCATAATATATTGGAAGCTTTTTGTAATTTTCAACTGCTCTAGAAAGCACATAATGCACAGTATTCTGCAAGGTCTCTATGATTACTACGAATAGCTCATCACGGTCTAAATACGAAATTAGAAGTGCCAACGTAAGCTTAACCTTCAGTTCTTCAAACCCAGCCCCCATGTCTTCATACCATATGACTTTAACTTTACTTGAAATCTTCTTGTTCAATAGCTTTGCTATCTATGCGAAGCCTGGTATGAATTTTCGATCAGATGACGCAAAGCAAAGTAATAATTGGAGCAAGTTACGAGTTGTTTGAAGCATGGAGCTGATCAATTTTCAATTTTTCGACCGTCGAAGTGCGATTCATTCTCGAAAAGTATATTTTTTAAAGTTTTACTGTTGGCTGTGTGAAAGAAAATTTCTTGGTACTCAACCTTTATATGTTATCGTTCAGAGTACAAGTCACGTTTTTCAAGTGAATCGCATGCTCTTCGGTGTTTTGGGAAATATAGCTACATTATCGACATAACATAGCACATTCTTGATGTAGAAGAATTCTTTTCGTCATTTTCTGAAATGTGGGCTGCCAAATCATCAGCCCAAACGGCATCAGTTCAAACTAGAATGTTCCGTACATAAATATGAGCACTGCTTTTTCCGCGTAATTTTTATCTATCTCGATGTGCCAATGTCCTGGATACAGATCTTTAGTGCTGTATATAGAGTTTTCTCTCATATCATCCAGAATTTGTCTACTAAAAGAACTGGTCATCGATCTGCATGCGATAAGGAATTCAAACGGTTAATCTGACAGATTCCCATGAGAATCTATTCTTCATGGTGGCAATGACTGCCGATGATGTCTATGACACGACAGGCGTGAGTTTATCGGCGGGTATTATACGGTAGATCTCTTTGCGAACGACTTAATTTAGAAAAGATGACATTCTTCATCCCCTTTGATATAAGGTGTTGCCATTTGAGAGCGATGCGTGAATTGGTTCCAAACCAGAGTGAGATAGAAAGAGTAATAACGTGCGTCCATGAGAGAATGCAATTTGTAATGACTTTGCTTATGAACGCTGCGATATCGTGAAATACTACATATTGTAGGCCTATCATTCACAACGTGATACACGAGATAAATCAAGACTTGAATAAAGAATTCCGGGCTTCTATCAGTTTGAACGGGCTGGCCATCAACAATTTGTAGTCGGCACAGCCAGGAATCGCTTCACACTGTAGTGCACCAGAGTCGGGCGCGGGGAAATACACGGATCATCGTCAAAACTTAGTGGAATTTACCGTATTTTTCTAGAGTTAAAATACTATGATCGCAACTAATACGTACAGTATATGTAGTGTCCGTTGAATTCGGAAGCGTTAACTTCAGTCAGGGTAGTGTTATGGTCGCCAGCAGTAGTCAGAGACGTGCTGAAATAAATGCGTTGCGTTTTAAGAGTTACTGGAAAGGGTTACTTGAAGTTGAGGCTCCCGTCTCGCCAGAAGACCAGTTCCGATTATTGTAATTTCTGCCACATTGACCATTTTAGCTGCTTCATCGGCTATGTTTTAAATATTCATAGAACCTTTGATTCATTAGTTTTGCAAAAATCTCAAGAAAAAACACTAATAACCGTTCGCAGGTTTGCCGCTAACGATACTGATAGAGCCTGAATCGCAAAACCATAAAATTTCGAATAATCAACTTTCTTACATCAATTAAATCTCTCGGGTGTGAATAATTGACATGATTGATTTTTACTACATATTAGTGTCTATTTACATGCCGATGTTGATTCCGTCGATTTAAATCTATTACTAAAACTCAAGGTGTTTCTCTTGTGTTATTATTGGAATTTCTGCTGACATCGTTTATATAACCTCGATAAATACATCTGCCCTGCATTAAGAGGGAAAACGTACTATTTTAGGCAATATTTACACGTGATTGAAACTATGAGCTGCTTTAAACACCACGCGAAGCACTGTTACATATACTACGACGTCCCATATATTTGGCACGCATATCTGTAGAATGTTGCTATTGTTTGATATAATATCGTCAATAGAATTTATATGATGCGTACCATCTTTTTTGGACCTATCAGGGAAATTCACCTTTACACTGTACAAACCCGTTTAAAAGATAATGCCGTATATTCCAATCTACAGTACCATGTAGGATAGCGTTCGCGTGTCAAAGCACCTTAAAATTTGGATGTTGATTTGATTTTAGTGTTGCACCCAAATGAGATTACCAGAATTTTATTGGTTGATACTCTGTAGCCCTGCCATTCTACATTAGCAATTCATTTCTTTTAAACTAATTCTAACTAGGGCTTCATATGCGTGGTCTTCTACAATTCGAGTTCAGTCATATTTGCCTGACGTGCGATTTTGGGTATTAATTTGTATGCCGATGAATTATGTGGCAAAATCAAACAGTAAGAATACTGAAAATCGTACCCGTTCGTTCGAAAAGTAAAAGCTCCAATTTTTTGTTTGAGTCTATTAATTAATTAAAAAACTCTTTCGCGTCCGTGCATTTCCGAAATTTTTAATGCATTCCTGTCTGATCATTTTCATGTGAGCGGAAAATTTCGATGATCTGTGACAGGGCATCCAGATGCAACATTTGTTGCTATCTAGGTCGGCGCCGCCTGTGGATGGCTTCCTTTGTGCATCCTCGGCACGCACGGCTCGAGCCGGCAGCTAAAGAACGGTCGTGAACGCCGCTCCAATGTAAGCGGGGTATCCTCGCCATAGCAGACACTTTGCACCTACAAAGCGCTGCTCAATACATACACAACAACCGCGTGCTTGGAAAGTACCAAAGCCTAATGCTTACGAAATACGTTTCGATATCTCGGTTTATGCGATGATGAATCTGAATATATTGCGTTGAGCTGTTCTTCGCATGATGGTATGCCTATGCAGCGAGTTGTACGATATCTATCTAGTGCTTTCTAGTTCCCAAAAATATGATGGAAAGGTCGTGCCCTGTCTACAAAAGCATTGAGGGGGCAGTTGCTCTGGCAAGTCAACCCAAGTTATGTTCAAAGGACCAAACACATCGCTATCAAATAACGTCTCTTTTCCGAGAGGGTGTTGTCTCGTCAGATTCGGGTCATCACAATTTCAACTTATTCAAAAGAAGCGGACCTACTTCTTTAGGCATTAGAATGACACTCATTCTCTCGTCTCCAGGGTTTATTGTTGGGATTGTTACAAAGAAAAAAGTGTCAGGGCACTCATGATTTTTCTAATTAGCACCATAATTTCTTGATGTCTTCATGCCTTTTGAGGCATGGTGGACATCCATAGTTACATTGAAGAAACTTCGCTCCCAAGCTTGCGGAGTGAAGGAGAACATTTCATCTGCAATTCGATTGTCGACCCTGATGTACCGTCTACTAGCTACCTTAAACCGCCTTGTCTTTGCAGGCGGCATTGAAACAGGATTATTGTCGTTCTGAACTTCACGGGAATCACGTGCAGATTCCACAATTGATTTCTAACGCTCACCAGTGATTCTGATTTGGTTCCTGCATTAACTGTACACGTGTGCTCGCAATCTGTGACAGTTGGTGTCTCAGCCCTGTGGAGGTATGCGGCGTCTTCGTTGAGAGAGCGCAATTTTCTGACACGCGTTCGTTTCGGGTGACCCGCTTCTAATTGATGCTTGTATTGTGTACAACAGCGCTAGAGGAAGTTTTCTCAATGAGATATTCCAGCGCACCTGGCCTTTTCTGAATTACCTGCATCCTTTCGTTCGACGCTTCCGGTTTTTTCTGGTCGTCAAGTATTAATGAATTGGACAGGTAGAATGAGATTGCGAAACAGCATCGTCACTGTAAAAGAATTACAATGTCCTGGTAAGTATACGAATTGTAAAGCGTAATTCAACGGTTTCTGCGGGAGGATCCTGACAGCGCATGAGAATGGAATCTTTAACGGCATCTTGCCATTGCCATGTGATGAAGTTTCCAACCTCTTCTTCCTTACCTACCTTTGTTGTGTCTCAGGTGGAGCTGTGCAGTGACACAATCTTACTTTTCGGTTGATGTTGAGCATGAAGCAAAACAATATCAAGACGTCGAATACATAGTTGGGGACCAAGCTGAACATGTGTATTGTACGCAAAATGAAAGCGAATCGAACATGAGCAGACTCATGTTGTTCAAGAATCCACAGCCTAAATTACTCGCCTCAAGCCGCATTACGTTCCAAGGAATAGAAATGAGATATCTATCTCAGTTCTTATGGGACGTGTTGGAAAGTCAGAAGCAAGTCAATTTTCATTCGATGTGTTTCATTTTCATTACAGTTGCATCGATCATTTTCTTCGGCCCTCGTCTAACTGACCGTGCGCAGTAGCACGGATTTGTATTGTCAAATCTCTTGCTTGTCACGGTTTCTGTGAAGTACCAACGATTGTGAACGACGCTTTGACACTTTCTCCGTATCGGGATGACTCCAGGTTTGAACTGGATGGTTCCCTAAAGCAGATAAGAAGCATGGCTGCGCCAGTAGAGTGGCATGGAAACGGCCGCAACCACATGCTGGGGAACTTCACTGTAATGAAACAAGCGGCGTCGATGGCGGACCCGATAGCTGTGGCGACGGAGGCGGTGATGGAAGCCCCGGTTGAGGTGGTGGATGGCCAAGTACATTGAGTCCGCTTTCGACAAGTACAATCTGACTGCCGTTGGGTTCCACGCTCTGCTAATTGGTGATTTGTGCTCCTCTAGTGTTTTGTCGGTTCAGCAACCGATTGGCGTATGAGAAAGGCGAAGAAGTACAATAAGAGGTGAATTCGTCCAGAAAAAGAAGTATCAAAGGTAGGCACAGCTACACTGATGACATCAGTCGCCTGTAGCAACACACACAAGGAACGGTCGCGAATCTTCTAATTACCGTAGTTTGGTTTGTCCCGTACCCCCCAAAAGGGGAAGAGATTGTAGAGGTCAAATAAAATGTTGACAATCATAACACACATCGCAAACAGTTTTTATTAGTCACCTAAATCATAATCAGGTACCATCATCTAAGTAATTAAAGTATATTCCACCACTCAGCTGAATCCTGAATTTTGTCCTGCCTTATTAAAGTTAACCTAAGTAATTGAAATTTTTTTATCATATGCTTTATTAAGCTCATTCCAGTAGGTATTGTGGAAATTTTGGAAGTTGGGAGTGAAAATCAAAGTTTATAACAGAAACAAACATAATTAACTTGCTCCCTGTACATAAAGAATTTATAAAGATGCATCAGACTTTGAAACTAAATTTAATGCACTTATACTCATAACGTTTCGGCGGGAAAAGCAAAAGCGGAAAAGTAATACTTAGGGCATACCGCTACTCCTACTCGTATTGTTTTTTGGACTTGCTACCAACTACCTCAACAGAAGATATTTTTACTAAAGGGGTCAAAATGTCAGACGAAGAAGAACCTGCAAGAACGCGGGTCCGAGCGTACGATCAAGCTCATCTCGAAATTGTTCTTCGAGTGCGACAGTTTTTTGAAACTGAAAGAACTCAACATCAGCGTATAAACTTAAACAATGTTGTGAAAAGAAAATCTGCAGCAACTGGTGTCAATAAGAATCTGGTTTGTAAGACAAGAACTATAGAAGATGTTCTGAATTGGAAGAAAAAGTCTGGAGTATCAGTTAAAGTAACCCAAACGCATCAGATTCCAGACAATTTTTGTTCTGTCATTCGTCAAGTAGTTCGAGACATTTATCTGGAAAGTGAATGTGTTCCTGCACTTGATCAAATTCTTGAGAAGCTACGCGAAAGACAGTGCAAGACTTTGAACATTTGAATTTGTTTCATGATGGCGATATCCCATCGAGCGAAAGTCCAATATTGATTTGGAGTCGTACAAGTTTATATCGCTTCA
>JAAUYH010145956.1_pt1 | contig 17086 bp, 15 predicted proteins | sample 7278061 | NCBI WGS metagenome assembly JAAUYH01 (sample SAMN14350203, study PRJNA611818) | marine sediment metagenome | isolation source: surface marine sediment (0.6m) | place: French Polynesia: Moorea | collected 2018-08 | reverse complement strand
TTATATTAAAGGGAGTCTTTTAGAACAAGAGTACTGAGAGAAATTGTGACTCTAAATCATTTTTGCGCGGGCGCGATCGCGCCCGCGATCGCACTTGTCCATCTACTGATAGTTAGCAATAAAACGTTTTTACCCTCGCTTTTTTGGTTGATTTCCCCATGTAGTTTGGCGATTAGAGGCTCGTTTTCTAATCTATTCAAAGATTCGAGAAGGTGATTAAGGTTAAGGGGTTTTCCTTTTTTTGGCAGTCGAGACTTGATATAATTTTCACTTAAGCTGGATAATCCTTCAAATTGGATATCTTCTAAAGTTCCTTCAATGATTTCGATGCGGACAATTCCCTCTTGAAGTTCTTGTGATGGTAAGAAGCTCCCACTACTGAGATATCCTTGACTTAGATAATAAGCCTGAATTTCCCGTTCAATTCTTTGGAGTAATTGTAAAGAAATGTTTTGACCTAGATAAGAATTCAGGAGTCCTTCTAGCTCAGAATCGGTCAAAACCGTATTGCCGATAATTTCTATTGATTGTACGGTGATAAGGGGCTGTGTTGGTTCGGTTGCTTGAACTTGGGCTAACGTCTTGCCTGTCAAAAATCCTTCGACACCGATGGTCAATCCTATTACTATTAAATTCAGGAGAAAAAATTTAGTTTTATTTAAGGGTTTTCGGTGAAGAGTTGTCATATAATGCTCTGCTTGCCAGAAGAAAATACGGGTCGCGAACGGCTCGAAGAGGATAGAGAAAAGATTGGCAATGATATAATAAATGAATTATCTAATAGGATCAAGCCCAACCTTATTCGCTCAAGTATGACAGCTACAGGCAATCAAGAATCCAGCCCTAAATATCTAGTAGTTGATGATTTAATTGTTCCCAATAAGACTTATAGGGAGAGATTTGTGGCTAGGCTCAAATCAGTTCCTCTGGAAAAATTCCTATTTGCTGCTAATTATGAAGAAGCTAATAGGCACATTGAATCCGCCTCAAATATTATTCTTTGTTTTGTCGATTGTGTCATTCCCCAAAGTGAAAATGAAGAAGGTATTCTGGAGAGAATGGCAGAAGAGAGTGACAGAACAGGTGGCTTGCCTGTAAATAATCTCAAATTGGCTGAATGGGGAATTAAGCTAATTGCCGAACATCAAAATTTAAAAATGATGGCGATTTCTGCTCATTTGGATACCGCTCAATTGAGACAATTAGCCAAGCAATATAAAAATATAATTGATACTGCTCCCAAACCATTCAAAGCTTCGGCTTTAGAATCAATCAGACTTGAATATATAGAGCCATATTACCCTCAAGTAATAACCGTCAAAGAAGATTCTTCTCTAGTTTCAAGAAGGCCAAAAGCGTTCGACTATTCTTCTCTTGACGATGAAACATTATCTTTCCTACAATCAAGAACCGAAGAAATTAGAAGATTACTGAGAAGAACTTCACAAGATATTGTCGATATCGGCAATTATTTAATTGAAGTAAAAGAAAGATTAGAATATGGACAATTTTATAAGTGGCTTGATGCAGAATTTCACTGGAGTTATGCTTCTGCATCCCGTTTTATGGGCGTTGCCGAAAAATTTGGCTCTAGTTCTTTCAACGTGCAAGAACTAGCTATTCTGCCAACTGCTCTATATGAGCTGCTACCCCCCTCTGTTCCTGAAGAAGCTATAGCTGAAGTTTTTGAGGTAGCCAAATCTGGCCAAGTTGTTGGGCGAAAAATTGCCAAAGAAATTAAAGATAAGTACAAGGCTTTAAAAGAACAAAAAAAGTCAAAAGTTAAACTCAAAAAGGTTGAGCAAGTTGAGCCTGAGCTAACTGAGAATAGGGAGAGAAGATTATTTGTTGACTCTGTTGCTCAAGCCTCTTCTGGGCTACCTGAAAAAAGAAAAAATAAACAAGAAATTCTAGGTGTTGTCCCTTCAGAAAATGCTGTTAAAAATAGTTGGTGGCAGTTGGGAGAACACCATAGGCTTTTTTGTGGAGAACCAAAAAGTAGTGAATTTCTCAAACGTCTTCCTCAAGATCTTGGTATGAGTATAACTTTCTTGCCTGAAGACGATTATTTGATTCCGCCGATTAAATCAATTTTTTCTTTTACTTTTCAATCGAAATATAGCGATCTGGTAATGGATCAGATGATTGAAGAATCTTTTAGGACGGGAAGTCAGCCCAATGAAATAGTAGTTTTTTGCTATATTTATCAGGTTGAGCTCTTGAAATTAGTTGAAAAATATAATTGTCATCTTTGGATAGCCGAGCCAGACCTAGAAAAATGTGAGCAAATTCTGACGATTTGGCGAGAGAAAGGATCTGTGACGCGAATCAAAAATTAAAGATTTATGTATTTAGTGCTTTCTATAGAAAGATGGTATAGAATACTCATGAAGCATTTTTAAAAATATTCCGAGTAATTAATCAAGATTTTGCTACTGCCATTTATATTGGTAGGAGCAATTGTATATTCACGCCAACTTTTGCACCACATAAGAGCTTTAAGCAGGTCTTAATTATGGGTATTCCTCAACCATTAGATAATAATAAATATCAATTCGTAACAAGAAATAAGCAAGCAGAACCGAGTAACAAAGTAGTAGAGCTAAAAGATCGGCAAAAACAGGAAAGCGTGGCTTATCTTGTCAGTTGTTTTCTAGCAGCCGAAGCGCTCGCCTACTGGTTGAAGCCAAAAAAATACCCGTTGTCTCTCCAACAGGTGCTGAAATTGTTGGGGATTAGCATTGAAGCCGAAGATAATGACGGAGAAGAATTAGAGCTAATAAAATTTCTGGAAAAACAGAAGTCCAAAAAATCTAGAAGTTTTGCCAGATCTAACCAAAAATTAGAACTAATCGATTCTTTAAAAAAAAGCGATTCAAGAAAAATAGGAAATTTAGAAGACGAACTGAGATTGAGACTGGATAATTTGTCCGAAAAATATCTAGTAGAGATTGACGATGTCGAACAAGTCAGCGAGTTTTTTGAGTTTATCGATAACCGCCTCAAGGAGTGGTATTTTACTGATTCGAGGAAGGTAGGATTCATTTCTGGCTGTGTTGCTTTGGAAGGTAATGTGCTGAGAGTTAAAAATCAGTTGCACGCGAGGTTTGAAGATATCGTTTCTTACGGAAAAAAGAGTTCGCTGAACGGAAGCATAATTTTTTGGGAAAAACTCTCGCAACAACTCCAAGAACTTGAGCGAGAATATCTTGAGGAAAGCAAAAGATATATAGACAAAGAGAATGGTAATTTACGGACTTACCGTAAATGTTTGGCCGTGCTTAAAAGTGATGAAGCCGATTTGGACAAATTAGCCGAAAATTTCAGGATAGCCAAGAAAACCCTCTTTAATTACTATAAATTCAAAATTGAAGCGGAAGCTTATTCTCTAGCTGCCCAAGCTCTGAAGAAGGTAGAATCGACCAATCAACTTTATCTGGGAATTTTCAAAGATAGTGATATTTTTCTTTCAGAGCTCAAGGATGATTTCCTAGCCAAAATCAAAAACAGTGATGTTCTCATGCCCTTGCTGATTGAGATATCTAATCAGGTCAATTTTTTTGAGAATTTGCTTGAGAAAGTAGAACAAAAAGTAGGACACACTCTATCTTCGTGGGGACGATACCAAGGGGTTACAAAAAAGATGGTTCGAGAAGCTTTGCTTAAAGAACTCGAACCTATTGCCCAAAAGATTTGCTCAAATACTCAGAATCAACTTAATCAGGAATATCAAGCTTAGGAATTATTTTTATGCACAAAAGAACGGAGCGACAAATAAATAGCAAGACGAAATGGCTAGTTTGTCCAAATTGTCCCCACGAAACCAATGACCCAAATGCTCTTAGCTGCGAAGCGTGTGGACACAATCTAACTCCTGCCATTACTACTCTCCAGAAGAAAAAGCTGAAATTGGTCGCCAATAGCCAGAAAAAGAAATCTCAAAAGCGCAGAAACAGGATTTACTGGGCTAAAGCCGGGGGAGTAGTCGTCTTAGCTTCGTCCGTATTTATGGCTTCTACCCTCAATGCCAGTCCTGAAGCTGAACTGAAGAGGGCAAGAGGTCGAATTCCGTTCGGAGGTGAACCATGCGCTCAAAGGATGGTAAACGAAAAAGTAGGCAAGGTAATCTCAAAGCTAAATCCTGACGTTACTTTCAGATATACCGACAACGACAGAAATAAAGACCAAATTCAGGAATTAATCGAAGGACTACTGAAAATGGCTTTTTCAGAAAAAGCCTTTTTGGGTAGCCACTTGGAAAGAGCCAAAGCCAGGGGAGTAACATTAAAGCCAATTCCTTATGCCTATGACGGCATTGCTTATGTTACCGATGAGAGTACTAAAGTTCGACCTCTTACGGTGGACGAATTGGAGGAGATCTTTGAAGGAAGAATTACTAACTGGAAGCAGCTCGGAGGAGAAGATCGGGAAATTAGACCAATTCTGATGGCAGGAATGTGGCAGAATCCAATGGGGATAAGGCTCGACGACGGAGTAAATCCCCAGACGATTTTTGTCAAGGATCGTGCCAAAGGCAAGAAGCTACTCAAAAAAACCGAGGGAGCAATATTTTATACCTCTGCTAGCTTGGCTGCTAACGAATTGGACGAAGTCAACGTAATATCCATTAAAAAGAGCAATGGTGATATTGTCTCGCCTGTTTTGGGTGAAGGAGTAACAAATAAAAAAGCTATTGCTTCTAATCAATATCCTTTGGTCAGAACTTTAATTTTGATTGTCAAGAGCGATGATTATTCGACAGAGAAGAAAAATCCCCTCAAGCTTCAACAAAAAGCTGTTAGGGCTTTCGCTGATTATTTAATTTCTCCTCAAGGTCAGCGGATTGTTGAGGATACTGGATTCGTAGCTATGTACGAAGTAGCGAAAGATACAGATAAAAAGTTTTCTTTCTTGCCCTGGTTTTAACTAGTTATTAGCTTTTAAATTACACAATTTTTTTGGAAAAAATGAACAACCTATCTTCCCTATCTTCATTCAAAAAAAAGAATTCACCGAGTAAAGAACGACTCCAAATCCGCAATTATGTGATATCTTCGATTGTCTTTACTTTCTTTGCTTTGTTTTGTAGTCATTTAGTTTTGAAATCAGTTTCAAACCCTTATACAGCCAACAAATTGCCAAATCAATTAAGTGCGTGTCATATTGTCGCGCTTCATGCCATAAGTTTGAGTCTATTATTTTTGGGTTCTTCATGTGAAGAAGAAAAGTCAAAAAAAACTATATATAGCCATGCCACGAATAACTAATTTAGAAATATCCGAGTCTCTAAAAGAGTTGCAAACTGCGATGAGACAAGAAAACGCTCCTTATCGCCTGGAAAGAATTCAGGCATTAATACTAATCAAAGAGCGCAAAGTCAATAAGATAAAAGACATCGAATCTTTTATCGGCAAAGATTATTCAACTATTGCCCGATGGATACGGGTTTATCACCAACAAGGTCTAACAGGAATACTGAAATACAGGCGGGGCTCCAATAAACTATGACAAAGTAGGACAGGCTTGGACAAAATACCCCCAACAGCGCGATTACACCTGGCGAGGCTTGCCCTCGAATGGGGGAAACCTCGCCGTGTCTCGCGCTCAATTTTTCGGTCGCGAATAGTATATTTATACTAAAAAAGGGGGTATTTTGTCCCCACTCACCGAAAAATTATCATAGTTAAACCCTTACAGTAGGGGTGGAAAGGGGGCGATCGATAGTAAGGATATCGGTCATCTCGATAAATCAAGATGATATAAGCCCCCTTCCGCGCCTGTCCTACGCGCGTCCAGGTTTTCTCTAGGGGAGTTTATCAGCGTTCAAATTCTAGATTGAAATAACGTTCAATCCATTTTTCGTCTTGGCTTTGACGATTGGCGACCGCCATCAAATGAAGTTGATAACTTCTTCTGTCATTATCTGTAGGTTCTTCACCAAAAACTGCACCTTTCGCCCAATCCCAAGGTGGGTAGAAACCGAAATTTTCCTTGAATACCATTGCTGCCCAAGTTGGAGCGTACTTCTTCTGATAAGCTTCTCTCAGCTTACTACGATATATTTCTAGTTTTGACCAATCAGATTCATTCATGACTCTTGTTAGTTTCAGAAAGTTTCTGAGGATTTTGCGCTCAAATTTGTAACCGCACTGAGGGCAGGTCATTGGGAAAGCATACAAGATAGCACCACAACCGCCATCATCTTGGGGACAGACTTTCATTGGTGCTTCTTCTTCTCCTGACTTCTCTTTGCCTGGAGTCAAGGAAACTTCCTTCAAATCTTCGACAAATCCATGTCGAAGTACATTCCCTGCTTGGTCTAGGACGATACAGTCCTGTTTGTCGGTTTCAGGCGACAAACGTAATCCTCTACCAAGTTGTTGGCAGTAAAGAGCTTTTGATTTGGTAGGACGGCAGAGAAGAACAGCATTGACGGCAGGGACATCAAAACCTTCCGACAAAGCCCCACAAGAGGACAAAACTAAGATTTCCCCATTAGCTAATTGTTGATAAATCTTTTGTCGCTTTTTGATAGGAGTCGAACCCGCCACGTAAGCTGAGGGAATGCCTTGTTTTTCAAAGGATGAAGCTAGATTTTTGGCATGAGCAACATTAACGGTAAAAGCGATCGTCCTTCTACCATAAGCCAGTCTCAACCAATCTTTGACAGTGGCTTCAATTAGTTCTGGGCGGTCGCAAGCTACAGATAAACCTTTACTATCAAATTCCCCATTTTGGGTTTTGACATTATCTAAATCAGCTTGTTGAAGACTGTAATAACTAGGTTTAACCAAAAAACCAGATTCAATCAACTGGTGGGGCATGGGAGCGCAAACCAAATCAGTAAACACATCCCCCATTCCTTCAGTTTTAGAGAGTCTGAACGGTGTAGCTGTTAGCCCAATGTAAATGGATTCTCTCCAAATTTTGCTCATCATCTCGCCTACCACAGAAGAAAATGCAGTCAAATGAGCTTCGTCTAGGATAATGACATCAGCCTTATACTCTCTCCACCATTCGCGCCTCGGCAAAGTTTGAACTGAGGCGATCTGGACAAGAGCATCGCGATTTTCTTGATAGCCAGCTTTGATAAAACCGCAGTCTAGCCCGAATTTTTGAAATTTAGCAAAAGTTTGACCGATTAGTATCTCGCGATGGACGATAAACAACAACTTTCGACCACGACTGACGGCATCGTTGACTATTTTGCTAGCAATAATCGTTTTTCCCGCACCAGTGGGAGCAAATAAAAGTATTCGCTTTCTTTGTGCCCGAATTTTGCCGTATACTCCTCTTAGCACTTCTTTTTGGTACGGTCTAAGTGCAAACATTTATTTTTCAAGTAGCAAATTTTCTGATTGTAGGGGTAGGCAGGATTGAACGAGGAATGAACTTCTGGCCCAAGTTGAGATTAATTGTTCGTTTCGGAGAGGATGATTACTCATTACTTATTACTTATCATGCCAACTCGAAAAATTTAGCTTCATTTAATTTGGCTTCATTATGGGAAGATTTTGCCCGAGAGTCCAGAGGGGGGAATAGCCTTTCAGCCTCCTGGTAACGGAGCATCAAGTCATTGGGAGTGAGAGGTTTTTGGGTACTGCGTTTTATCAGTTGTTTACGAATGCCAGCCCATTGCCTTTTACTTCTTTTGACTGCCCGTTGGTAAGCCCAGTCGAGTTTAATTTTTTGCTTGATGGGAATGTAACCTTCTTCGCCATCGGTAAATTCGGGATTAATCGCGATACATTTACCTTGAGGAAGTTTGAGTATTTTTTCAGGAGCGTAAAGTCGGCGAGTGTGGAGTTGCTCGGAACTATTGATACTGGATTTGCCCCCACTACGTCCAAAAGATTTTTGTTTCACTTTGATTTCTTGTTCTCCTAAGTATTTGGAAAATTTCTCGGCAGTATCTTCATCTTGAGGATTGAGGATAAACTTGGTAGCGCAATTAGCCAAAATTTCACGGGCAGGTTTGTCTCCATACCTCTCTTCCAGTTGAACCATATTTTGAGTGGCAATAATAGTAGCCAGTCCGTCTTCACGGTTTTGAGAAAGCCAATCAGGAAGAACAGGGATGTGGATAGTCTTTACTTCGTCAAGCCAGAGAAGCAATGGCTCTTTTCTAGGACGAGTCACATTGCGGTTGACGAGCATATGCAAAATAGTAGCAAATAGAGGAGTTAAAACGTCTTTTTTTTCCCGATCTAGTCCTAAAATTAATAATTGTTTACCCTTGAGGTCTAAAGGAAGAGTGGTCTGACCACAAAAGGCGGGGAGAATATCCCCTTTCATAAAGCGGGTGAAATTGGTATTAGCTGTAGAAATAAGAGAAGCAACAGTTTTCTCGGAAGTAGCAGCTTGAATCAATTGGCTAAAGCTAGTGTAGATCCAGGCATTAATCTTATGCTTGTTGGCTTCGAGACGCTTGGGGAAATCCTGGAGAGACATTAAAGCTTGTGCCATCATCAAATCGGCATATTTAGTCGATTTGGTAAGCATCAAGAAAGCCTCGGTAAGCTGGTCGCCTCCATTACTGAAATAGGGGTCGCCCGAAGTTTGTCCAGCTTTTTTAAAGTTGGCATTCAACACCTCGGCAAATTGTCGAGCCATCAGGGAATCGTCGGGTTTGGTGAGAAATTCGAGAGGATTACAAACTTCTGATTCGGGGAAACCAGGGGCAAAAATACGCACGTCGTAACCCCGTTCTTTAGCGTAGCCAGCAATTCTTTTAGTCAGCGTAGGATACTTAAAATCGTAGACAATGTTGGCAAACCCCTGGTCTAGAGAGGAATAAATTAACTGGAGGAGGATAGAGATGGTTTTTCCCGTACCCGAACTGCCTAAAATGGCAACTCCTCGTTGAATATCGGGTAAAAACAGGGGAGGCTTATCTAACCAACCGTGAGCTTCGGGTCTGCCCAGATAGAGAGCAGCTTCATTGTATTCGCGCTTTTCAATTTGAGAGATAGCGGCCTTCATGGCAGCAGCTTTTTCTTTTTTGCCACCGAATCGAGCCTGAGCTAGTTTTCCCTTACGGGATTTGCCCTCAAATAAGTAAATGAGGGTCATAAAGGCAATACAGCCTAATAACAACATTCCATTGGTCGAATTGAGAGCTTGAATCAGGCTGGAAGTAGTATTGTCTAGAGAAGAATAGGGTTGGCTAGTTTGGGCGTAGGTTTGGTTGGTCGTCATCGCTCTAGGCTCGGTTCTTGACGTGGTGACAATTGTTTTTGTCGAGCGAGGTCTTGAGTCAATTCCCGCTCGATTTGGGCAAATTTATTAATGTCTGAAGGTTGAAGATTGGAGGTAAACTCTCGATCGTTAAGCCTTAAAATCTCTCCTCGCCCATCTTTAGCGATAACACTCAGTTGACCCTTAATATCGGGGTCTAATCGTGTCATCTGAGGGTCTGGCTTTAATTGAGCAATAGTATAGGATTTTCCTTCAAATACTTTATGGCTTCCGTAATCTTGACCTAGTTGTTGGACAAGTTTTAAGGCGGTCTTGGCGACTTGTAGTTGAGCTTGTTGTTGGTTAGATTCATTTACATTCATTGAAGATTGATGGCTTGGTAATTGTTTCTGTCGAGCGAGGTCTTGGGTTAATTCCCGTTCGATTTGAGCAAATTTATTCAGGTCTGAAGGTTGAAGATTAGAAATTACTTCTTGGTTATTAAATCTGAGAATTTCTCCCCGTCCATCTTTGGCGAAAATAGTGAGTTCGTGACCTCGCTCGGATTGAGGCTTGGTTAGAGTGATGTCATAAGATTGGCCTTGAAAAGTTTTACGCTCGCCATAGTCTTTGCCCAGATGACCAACTAACTTAGTAGCAGTCAGGACAACTTCACTCGCTCCTTTTTCGGGCAGAAGAGCGGGATTTTTGCCTTCAAGTTTTTTTTGAGGAGAATCATTGACAATTTCAGCGTCAATGATTTGGGCATTTTGTTGAACTGGGGCAGAGTAAATTTGATTGGTTTGTACAATCCCGTTCTCAGCCTTGAATAAAACTATATCTTTGGCTTTGATTTCGATATCTGGTTTATGTTCGAGTTGTTTTTGAGGGGGATAGGAAACTGCTTGTTGTAAGTATTTAATTTGTTGGGGAGTAAGTTGATCGAGAGTGGGAGGTTGACCTAGTTGAGCTTGGTAATATTCTTTTCCGTTCACCTCAATAGTTAGGGGAGATTGATTTTGCTCCAGGGTGGGATTTTTTAGCAGTAGTTCTCTCAGTTTTTTGAGTAGTAATTGAAATAACTTGATAGCTGCTTTGGCAGTATCCATTTCAATATCAAGATTGTCTTTGGCTATTTGTCTGGCTGACTGCCGATCCGCTTGTACCATCTTCTTTTAAGTCAAAAGTTTTGATTTATAGTCCAAAGCCCATGTTTTCGCACTTAAATTCAAGACCTTGAAGATTAATTTCGTTAAATTGTTCGCTTGCTAAGTCCACGCGCCAAGCTTGGCGGACTTGGGTTAAAAATTCGGTGTTACCATCTTCAAGCTGAGCGATGACAATAAGGGTGGGATCGTATTCACCTTCATTGATGCGACATTGATAGGGAGAACCACCTAAGATATCTTCTTTTTGATTATCAATTGGTGGCAAAGGTAGAACATCAACTACTTGAAAAGAAGGTTTTCCTTGAGGGTCTTGACCGATAAAACGTTCTAACCAAAGAGAGGTTTTGTCTCCTTCGACAACAGAGCCTATAGAGTAATCACTCAGAGTATTAGAGCCTTTTTGCTCGATTACCCATCCACCCTCAATAGTTATTCCATCAGGAACGGGCGGATATTGCAATCCAATATACTTACTATCATTTTTACCTCCAGCTTGAGCTTTGACCATTAAGGGACAGGTAAGTAATGAAGTGAGAATAATAAGAGCTGAAAATTTCAACATGATTGATTTTATCCTTAAAAATTAACGTATTTACGAGGATTTACTTTCTTACCGTTTTCATAAACTATGAAGTGCAGATGAGGGCCAGAGCCTACACCTTCAGCACCAACTTGAGCAATGACTTGACCTTGAGATACTGGCTGTCTTCTTTGAACATAAATTTTACTTTGATGGCAGTAGCCAGTTCGCAAGCCATTGGGATGATCTATCCAAATTAGAGTGCCACAACCAGAATTATCTCTCCCTGCATAAGAAACTACTCCATCACCAGCAGCGATAATCTGACCTGGATAGCGTGGATCGCTGACTGGATAAGCCAAGTCAATTCCTGAGTGGAAGGTAGAAGCTCCAGGAATGCCTGTATTACGATAGCCAAATTCGCTGGTAACGGGACCGCCAGGTAGCGGATTGATTAAACCACTGGCACTTTCAGGTGGAAGAGGTTGCTGCTCAATAGGTGGGACGGGAATAGGATTAGTGTCGCTGCTGCCTCCAGAACCGTCTAATAAACCTACGATCATGGTGTCTTTTTCATTATAAGAGAGGAAGGGGACGGGGCCAATAATATATGCGGTACAACCTAAATCGACAAATAATTTTTTCTCACAACGGCGGAAAAATAAGGCTGTATCTACCTTCCCTTCCGCTTCATTAGTATCCCAAACCACTACTTTGAAGGCACTGCCAAAGGGATGACGACCAGTAGGCTCTTTCCCTCCCGCAATAAACCCTAGTAAACCCCTACCACCCTTTACCTTCTGGTATTTCCCGCTAATCCATCTTTTACCCAGAGCGAATTTAGCTAATTCCACATGGGCGCACTCAGTTTCACAGGGCACATTGAAACCCTCTTCATAACTCCCAGAGATAGTATTATCGATCCCTGCTTCTGCTGTACCAAAAGCAATGTCTACTTGAGCGAGTAGACCTGCTGAAAAAATACTGTCACCAAAAAGAAAATTAAAAGGTAAATCCCACAAGCCTGGGATTTCTTCCAAGAAACTGTTCTGCCAATCCTTGAACTCAGATAAAGGAGTTTCTGAGATCAAAGGGATACTAGATAAAGAAAAATCATCCAGATTTAATCGCTCGAAACCGAGATTACCAAGGGTAGTATCAATTAAATCCCCGATTAAATAATCGCCATAACCGTCACCTACTAAGGCTAAAATTGGCTCAACGTCTTCAACTTTCAACTCTCCTAACTCTGGAATAGCCTCGACCAAGCTCTCTATCGTTTGGGATTCAACTAATCCCAATGCCGACAGAGGGATTGATTCAAAATTTATCTCGGTTAGAGTATTTTCTAAAATATACTCTAAATTTAATTCACCAACTAGAGAATTGGGGAAATCTCCCAGTTTGAGGAAATGAGTGGGACTATCTCCTGCATTCCAAATTCGAGAGAGAGAATATCCCACTGCTTTATCCCAAGAAGGATGGGATAATAGTTCTCCACCTTCTGAAATAATGCCCAAGCGAGAAAACGTTAGTTTTCTCCAATCGGGATATTCGGTCGTCAATCCATCTTGCTCTATTGTCAAGGTAGGCATTTCGCCGACGGGATTGACATCATAGTGAGTATCGTGTTGGTGAAAAAGTTCTTGACTACTTACAGAAATTTGACTGACGATATGGATAAATATTATCAGAAGAATACCCAACAAAAAGCATAAAGATTTTAATAAAAAGCGACTAGACATAATCTATTGATGATAAGAAGAGGGACGAGCCTGACCCCAATCGAGAAGCCGATTGACTAATTTCATCTTGACGAGAGCTTGACTGGTTGAAGCTTCTAAACTTTGACCGCGACGCAATGAGAGGATTAGGTTTTGAATCTTAAGGTAAGTATTGCTGTGATATTCAATTTCACCTTTTTGAGTGGCAATTAAAAGCCCATATACTAAATCATTGGCGAGGCGGAGGGGATCTGAACTTAGGTCAGTGCGCCCTGGCATAGCTCCTATTCTCCTCGGAATGGCTTGGTCAACGGAAACGTTAGGTTTTTGCTTGAAAGTAGGATATTTGTAGTTTGGTTTAATAGAAGAGTATTTGTTTTTTTCTGGTGTTGGAGTGGGTTCTTTCCAGACGCGAAGTATAGTATTATCTTCGAGTTGGAAATCAATACTAGTAGGAAAAAGAAGGGATGGAGTTTCCTTCTCCTCACGATTTGATGGTGGGTCTGGGTGGTGGGCAGCATTGCTGCCTGGTAGAGAGGAACGTTCTAGCCGAGGATTTGGTTGTAAGATTGGCTCTTTTGGTAAAGGTTGTTTCAGTTGGCGATGAGAATTATTAACTAAAGGAGCATATTCTGTTTCAGGGACGACGTTAATCGCTGTATATTCTGGTGCGGAATTGGTAGGAGTGATAGTAAATTGATAGAGTTTTCTTTGTCCCTGCGCTCCTTCGGCAATCAAGGTCAGTAAAGTTTCACCAGTAGAACTGTGGGTTATGTAGGGAATATTTATAGGTTGAATTTGTTTGAGATGAATGACATTGGCCCCAGTGTTGGTACAGTTGGCTCCATCTTGGCAAAGTTGGCCATCGAAGCTGAGGGCAATACGGGAAGGGTCGTCTAACCAAGCTTTGACGATCGTTTCTCCTACAGGAAGGAAATTGATGACTAAACCATAACCAGGAGAAAGCTTGAGAGAAACGATCTGCCCTCTAATACCTTGTAGTTGTTCGGTAGAAATTGGTCGAGTAGAAAGAGCTTGGGCAGTATGAGGTAGTAAACAAATTCCTGCTGTTACAGATAAGAGTAAGGTTTTATTCACTGTTTGCCTCCTTAGTAGTTACTGGCAAAGCAAAAGAACGAGCAACCAAAATTTCGACTTCTGTATTTTTCTTCAGCGACCAGTAAAAACTAGCGCGAGAATAGCGGGAGCTAGAAGGAGAAAGACGATCGATGACACGGGGTAAATTTCTACCACCAGGAAGATCTGCTTCTAGAGCTGCGGTGCCAATCGCTTCAGTTGCTCCTCCTCCCCAATCTAGAGAATTATTAGGAGTAAAAGATTTAGCCAGGAGTGGTTTGCCTCTTTTTCCTTGAATAGAGAGGGCATCGGGAGGTAAAGGTAGCTGTTGCCATTCCCCCTGTTTCTCTAGTAAAACCGAATTAATTTTGACTTCGACAACCCCTGAAGGTGCTACCCCACCAATTGAGGCGATGATTTGTGCGCCCTGGGGAATAACAACAGAGCCGTCCCTATCATTCAGGGGTTCTTTTAATCTAAAAAATAAAGACTTTTGAAGTGCCATGCTATCCCAAACTACGGAGTTGGTAAGCACAGCTTTAGCAGTAGAGCCAATTAAGATCTGTTGGTTGGGAATATGAGTTATTTGTGCAGTACGAGGGGGAGTGTCAGGAGTGGAAGGTTTATGGGTATTTGGGCGGGGGTTATCTTTTCCCTTAGCCTGAGCTGAAATACTAGTCACCTGACCGTAATTGCCTATTTTGGTAGCAGCAATCCATGCTTGTTGTGGGTCGATGGGTTCGGGTTGAGTTACGGGAGGAACAGAAGTTAGGGGAGGTACGGATACGGGAACAGAACGATAGATAACTTTGGGGGGTGGAGGGGCAGGAGTAGGAGAGACAACAGGGGAAGGTCGGGAATTGGGTTGATAAGACGAGGGAGAAGGCTTAGAAGTAGATTTAGCCCGATTCTGTGGCGAATCCAAGGCTTTTAACTGCTGTTTTTGTTCGGCTAGGGCAATTTCAGTCAGTAATTCTCCTTTTTCTAACTCGGGAGTATCGGAATCCGTATCATTATTATGGCTAGTAGTAGCTGCTACTGGTTCTGGCTCTTCTTCATTGAGGTTGGTTTGCTTGAAGCTACCACTGTTGAGAATAGCACCAGCTACTAAAACGGCAATTAAAACCGAACCAAAAACGAGGATGATTTTGGGGATTGGATGAGAAGAAAAGCTATGAAAAGTTCTTTCTTGGTAGGGATTAGAAGAAGATTCTTCTGTTTCCAGTAAGGTAGATTCTAGATCTTCAGTATCACCTGTTGTATCCGACTCATCTGACTGGTTTGTTGGTTGGGCGAAACCAGTCAGGGCAGCGTATCTCTCGGCGTTAATTGATGAATTTGATTCAGCCGATGTGGGTTCGGTTGATGAACTTTCGTGAGAGTTGGGAGAACTATTATCGGTATCCCAAGGGTTCTGATTTTTCATGTTATTGAGAAAGAGAAGTGATTTTGTAAATTTCCAATCCTGCTTCGCGAATGCGATAGGCTGTTTTTTGATATTCCGAAGCGGATTTGGGAACAGGTGACAGAGAAGGGGTGACGGCGCGAAGATAAATTTCTTTGTTGAAAGGAATTGCTTTACCGACGGGGTCTGAGTTCTCAAACGTCATCAGATTGGAGACGAGTTTAACTTTCCATCTCCCTGGAGCGATTTCTTTGGGGTCGCCAATGCGGTCAATTAGTAAAAATACGGCAGTATTACTTCTCCAGATTGATTGGGGTGTGAGTTCTGCTAGTTCGTTTAGAAAAGCAGCCCGAAAATTTTGAGAAAGAGCGAAACTGGCAGTCCAGCTAGGAGTAGTAACCCTATTTCTACTGTTTTTGATTCTTACTCCAGGGTCACGAATAGTTTCAGTTGCAGGTTTTTCGTTGCCAGTAGTCAAATTGCCAGACCAGCTAAACATCAGAGTCATTGTCTCTCGGACAAATCGCTTGATATTTTCTGGTTTCCTATAAAGTGAATCTTGAGGAGCTACCGTTACGGTTTTGCCATCAACTAATTGTACTAAAGTAGGAGGAGGCTTTTGAGCCAACCTAGCTACCCAAATATTGTTCAAACAAAGCTGAACAAAAATTATGACGTTCAATAAGGTACTGCCCAGTACAAATAGGGGTAAGATATTTTCTTTGGAAGCTTTAATAAGCCTTGGTACGGTAGATTTAGTCATTACCTATTACTCATTACTTATTACTTATTACTTATTTATGTTTTGACATAGCCTAAACTCAAGGTACTAATACCCGACTGGACAACACTAGTGAGAGAAGCCCATACTGCCAATCCTCCGCCGACAGCTATACCAGAAGCAAGAATGGGGGCAAAAATACCCAAGAACATGGGAAACCAAAGAGAATCAGTCGATTCGGCGTTAACAAATACCACTGCCGATAGACCAGCCACTATATTAAAACCGAGTTTTAACATTCCCAAACTCAAAAACCCAGTCAGCCAAGCACAGACTGGTAAAGCTGCCCAATCTACAGGCAGCAAAGAACCACCAATAGCTATGGGGCCAAATAAGGCTGTCAACAGCATCGAAATTTCTACTGCGTGTTGAAAAGCCATTTGTAAGCCAATTAAGGCGGTATAGGTCAAAGCTTCTGCCTTAGACCCAATCACAGTCCAGATAATCGGGTTGTCGAGGGAGAATAAAGAAAGAGGATCTTCAGTAATGGCGATACGCAGTTGGTTTAAGTCGTTGAGACGCTCCCTGCTCCATTGGCTGATGCCAAAAACTCCCTGATAGTTGCGCAATAAATTTTCGCTCTGAGTAACGGCTTGGTCTAAACATTGAGTTTGTTTATCCGCACTTAAGGCTTCGCATTGCTTGATCCAACTGCTAATTTGTTCTTGAGTACTGTTCAATCCTTGAGCCTGACGATAAATCTCGTCTAGGCGAAGTCCTCTGGAGGTTTTAGTCAGAATTGACTGATTGGTGCTATTGATGACATCCCTCAGCCCAAGAGTAAAAAGGGCTAGATTAGAACCATTATTGAAGAGTAAGTAGCTAACGAGAATTGGTAAGAACAAAGAAGCCAGAGCCGAATAATCGCCGTCATTTAATTTTTTGATGAAGCTAATTACGAAAAATAATAAAGTGCCAACGGCAAAAATTTCGCCTACCCTAGCTAGTTCTCCATAGATAGTCAATCCCCCAGTACTACTACCGCTCAGAACATCTTGCCACGTCTCATTCCAGGAATTGGAAATAGATGTCGCTGCATCAATTCCTTTATTAAATAGTTGTGTTTGGGCTAAAAGATGATACATAATAAATTTCTGGGAAAATTTAGAACAAACCTACTTGTGCGCCCATATACAGAGCTTTAGCACCAGCAGCAGCCGATTCGACTCGCTTAGCTTTCCTTTCCTCATCTAAAGTGCGACTGATGTTTACTAGATTGAGGTTGGTAAATTG
>JAAUYH010003958.1_pt1 | contig 17086 bp, 6 predicted proteins | sample 7278061 | NCBI WGS metagenome assembly JAAUYH01 (sample SAMN14350203, study PRJNA611818) | marine sediment metagenome | isolation source: surface marine sediment (0.6m) | place: French Polynesia: Moorea | collected 2018-08 | reverse complement strand
TTTGAAAATGAAACATTGACATAATCCCCGGCATAATTTTTAAACCTTACTTGTTTGGCGCTTTTCGGACTAAAGCCTTCAAGATTTACATACCAAGATAACTTTATTGTATAAAAAGGATTAGAGATTGTATGTGATGAGAATTGGAACGAGAATAAGCATGTAAATCAATGGCGGCGCCACTTTTGGAGAATGAAGTACGATGTGGATTATGATTTCAAATGGTTGGACATAATTTCGACGTAGATAAAGAACATTGTGCACATTATCAGGATTAATTTTCTAAGAATTTAAACTGGTTCAGAAAAATCCTGCCTCGGTCTTGCGTAGGTGATTAATACGATGTAAATTGTTCTAAAAAATAAAAAAGGACAGTATTTCCAGAAAAATTTCTCGCAGTCTACATTTGTTTTTTTTGATGAAATTAGCTTTTCATTTCATTTGAAAAACTTTCAAGCGAATTTCCGATATGGCAGTGGATTACATTCGTTTTCAGCTGTTGAACTTGCTACTGTTGAAATTGCCGTATATTTGACATTTCTCGCTCATATCCAACGGTATAAGATTACTAACTTGATTACCCTGTTATAATATGAATTGGGGAAGGGGAAACCGAGTCTTGTCAGCTCAGAGTTATTCAATGCATTCTTGACATATTTATATTATTCAATCTATTCTGCAAATAGTACTATTTGGGACACGGGTTTTCTAACGTTAGCAACAAAGAAAACCCGTGTTCCTCCTGTGGTGTTATGGTGTCTAAAAATTATTAATTGGATTCCGATTCAAAGATAGCATTTTCAGAGGTACTAGTGATTTGTTGGTATTTCTCGAACCGGCAGTCCGTACTGAACCAAATCCTCATTATCTCATGGGTACAAGTCGAAGAAACTCCTGAACGGCAAACCCTCAGAATCAGAACATCGACAGAGGGTGACTTCTTCTCGTTGAGCGCTTTGGAATTCTCGTGCCACTAGAGAATATCGAAGCGGATGATACTGACCGAGATTTCGCAAACTGTTCAGGTGTCGCCTTTTCCGCTAACGCTGGGTATACAATGCTCACCAAAACAAACATTGAAGTAGAGAAAGGCCCGGTGGATTCTCACCACACAGAGGGCGTTTATCTGACTGTAGCACTCAGGTTGAAGGGAATTGGTTGCCGTGGAAAGTTCACGATTGAAGTTTGCGTTACGTCTTCACGCAGCACCGTCCAGCTCCGCACGTAATTGATACAAAGCGTTTCGCGTGTTGACATCGACAGACGACTGTAGGAACGCGCTTCTGCGCGCTTCTTCCTTGGTGCTTAGCTGCGCTCTTTCCACAGCCTCCACCCTCGCACGTTGCAGCTCAGAGACAAACATAGATGTGGACAGATGGTGCGCACCCTTCGACGCCGCGTAGGTTAGCAGATCGTGGTCATTCGTGACCGCCCAAATCTGCCTCTTCCCCGCCTCAACTTGGGTGTACACGGCACGCTCGATGAACGCATCGGCCGAATCCGACCCGGTGTACACGATGACCACGTTCGAGTGATCGGTTTTGTCGACGGTCATCGGGTTGTCGTTGCGGTACGCGTCGAACACAACGACGACGTCCCACCCACGCAGGTGCGTGAACTCCGCCAATATCGAGATGAGCAGCCTGCGCGCCTCGTTCCAGTCACCCTTGTCGCGGTGCTTGCGCAATCGGGGCCAGAACCCGATGAGGTTGTACCCGTCGACGTAGCAGAGGGGGCGCTCGCCGTGCGTGTACTTCCCGCTCGGCAGCGCTTGTGCCGCTTCCCGTTTCGCGCGGCTCTCCGCCCACACCACGCCGTCCGGCTTCTTCCTCCGGTACGCAGTGTGCGTGTGCCTCAGCGCCTGCCCGTCGCCCGACGCGGCGCGCGCCGCCTTGATTATCTTCAGCTGCGTGCGCAGCGACGGCGTGCCGCTGTCCACGTTGATGCGTGCGGGCGCGGGCCCGGAGGCACCCTGCCCGTCTTTCGTGCGGGGTCGTTTCGTGCGTCGCTTCGACGACCTCATGGTGACGGGCGTGTGGCAGCGGCGCGGTTCACATGTCGGCAACAGCCCCGGTAGCGCGGTGAAGCACGGGGATGCCATGGCGTCTGCTCGGGATGCGCGCGAGGGGTGGCAATAGAACGTGAGGCGCATAAATAGAATCGGTGCGAAATATTTACGGAATTTAATATCGCAGATTCGCCGCTTCGCCACATAATCTGATTATCATTCCACAAATCCATTTCACGCCTCATAATTCGCCGCGTCTGATCCGCTGCTCCACGACATCAGGCAACTCGACCCCGCTTCTGGCGCGCGGTCGTTCAGATCGTTTTCGAACAACAATGGGCTACCGTCACCCATCTGTGTTGGATTCTGTGAGGGATTTGAACCCCGCCTCGGGGTGCTCGGTTGAGATTCCTGCGATGGAACCTCTACCACTGGTGGAACCTGCGAAGGTGCCGTATCGGAATGCTCACCCGGCTCGTCTCCCGCCGTTCCGCCCCTAGATTCCCGAGCACGTGCAAATTGGGTCATTGTTGTCTGAACCCCTCTGTTGCGCGCTGGACTGCCATTGACTGGTGCGTTCCGTCGTCTTCCTCTCCCTCTACTCGAGCTACCCCCTTCGTGTGCACTCCGATTCGCGCCCGCGCTCCGTCTCTGATTCGCCATAAGTTCGGTGCGGATTTCCTTCGGCAGCGCCTCGAACACGTCCTTATCCCAGTCATCTGGGATATCGTTCTGCCCCGTCTTTGGTCTCTTGACGAAGAAATCCTTCAGCCCATTCCTAGGTCGCTTCTGCACCTTGGGTGCACCACTCAGAGATTGTTGCGCAAACAAGTTCTTCTTCGCGCCGCCCTTCAGGAACACGTCAATCGTGCTGGTAGTCTTCTCGCCGTGCGGGACTAGCTTCAAGTTTTCAAAAACCAAGTCGGTGAGCTGAATCCCGACGCCGCGCAATTCGTCGTTCGGCACGCCGATTTCCCTGTGTATCTTCCAGCACGTTTTCGCGAGCAGCTCCTTCAGGTTGTTCTTATCGATGCGCTCCATGATGCGCGTACTCCGCGTCAGGATGTGGCAGGGTCCGTGTCCGAGGTACTTCATTTTCCCGTCGATCTTCTTCGACTTGTAGGCCTTGTAGAGCACCTTGCTGCCCAGCGCGCCCGCGGTGAGCACGCGGCTGGCGACCTCCGCCGCCATGTCGGCGACGAACTTCTCGCACTTGGCCGCGTCCTGCGCGCCGGCCGTGAAGCGCACGCCCCACGACGCCTCCGCGCCGATGGACTTGCGCGGCTTCATCGGCTCCACGGGCCGCTCGTCGACGCCGCGCACCGTGTCGAAGAAGATCTTGCCCTGGTTCTCCCCGAACTCCGCCTGCAGCTTCGCCAGCGGCACCGTCTGCAGCTGCCCGCACGTGTCGATATTCATCTCCGCGAACCGCTTCTTCGTCCTCCATCCCACCCCGGGGATGTCGCCCACCGGCAGCTTCGCGATAAGCTCCTCCACCCCGTCGCTCTCGATCCGACGCTGCCCGTTGGGTTTCGCAAGCTTCGTCGCCAGCCGCGCAACCAGCTTGTTCGAGCCCACGCCAGCGCTCGCGTTACAACCCGTGTCGGCACGAATGCTTTTCCGCAATCTAGTGACGAGCTCGTTCACATCACTCTCCGCCGCGTGCGTCACATCGAGATACGCCTCGTCCACGGACATCGCTTCGACGCGTGCACCAAACACCGAGTAAAACCGCGCGTACATCGCTATCGACGCGCGTTCGTACGCCGGGAAGTCGTACGGCACGCCAATCAAGTCGGGACACAACTTCTTCGCCGAATGGAAAAACATGCCCGCCCTTACGCCGAACTTTCGCGCTTCGTAGCTGCACGACGATACTTCACCACCACCAACGCCCCCACCTTTAGCGTGACACACAGCGATGGGTTTGCCAACCAGTTCCTTATTGTTCGCCATCGCCACAGACGCGAAGAAACAATCCATGTCGACGTGCACGATGATTCGCGATGGCGTCGGTAACGGCGGCGGCGCGAATAAGAGCTCGGCTGGCGAACGATTCAACCGCTCGGCGACCGACACCATCATTGATTCGTATCGCGCGCGAAACGAGCCGATGAAGTGAAGCCGCGACGATGCGAAGTAGTCTCGCACGAAGTTCGGGTTTTCGTTCGTAGGCTTTGGCGCAATGCGTCGCGTGGACGGGTGGAACGACACGCTGCTTGTAGGCCGATTTGTTGGAGAAAGCGCAGTGTTGGCGTTGGGGAAATCTTCTTCCGCCAAACCAGTTTCGTTAAAAGCATCAATCTCGCTGAAGTCATATTCAGCAGGTCCTGATACCTGCGCATCATCACATTCCTTCGCTTCAGACGCCTGCTTCGCACTGCTTTCCTTCTCAGCCGATAATTGCTCGTTTGCAACTCGCGAGGCAGACATGAAGGGATTTTCTCCCCCACTTTGCCCGGCATGAATGTTCACATTTCCGTCGTCATTTTTTCGTTGAGAGGCACTTGCAACTTGCTGCTGCGGCATCACACATAAAATTCTTTTCGTCGCTTCGCAGTGTATAGTTTCGTTCACGAGGTACGCGCACCTTGGCGGCGGTGCATAAACGCGGCGGGCACAATGGTTGAAGAGGAGGCGAGTGACGGGGGCTACATGGCGGGCAGCATGGGAGGATGGGGAGTGGTGGTAGACGGCACACGTGTGCACGTGGCGACGGAGATTGCACCAAGCCAGGCCGAGGCACTTGTCGCAACGCGAAGCGCCAACTGCGATATGGTGGATTCCGCGGAAGACCAGGAGCAGCCACGGCGTGCGGTGCCAATCGCGCCGCTCGGACTACCCCCGAATGCGGTGGCGCGCGCGGTGACGCTGCCGGGGGAGTTCCCCAAGGGGAAGCGGCGCGGGCTGGCGGGCACGCCCAACGGCGAGGGCGACGCCGCGCTCACGCCCGAGGAGCGCATGAAGCAGAAGCGCATGCTGCGCAACCGCGAGAGCGCCGCGCGCAGCCGCGACAAGCGCCGCAACCGCAACGTCGCCATGCAGCAGGACATCGAGGCCCGCCGCGCCCGCATCCTGGCCATCGACGCCCTCTACGCCGAGCTCGAGGCCCTCGTCGAGGCCGCCCGCGACACCCTCCGCACTGCCCCCGCCCCCGCGCAATAGGTCTCAAGGGTTTGCGCCGCCGTGAGGGATCAGTCGGTTTGTGTGAAAGCACCCGCTATGATGTTGATTCGTTTAGGACAGGACGTGAGGTGGATGAATGGAGGGAATGTACTGTATTGTAGGTTGACTAGAAGAGCATTGAAAGCAGAATACTCCATAGGGTGTTCCTCTGGGAGCACATTCAATCGTCAAGATAAAAGAATTTGTTTTCACTTAGCATGGCTTGCATTATAACCGTATCGAAAATAAGCTAGAACATCAACTTGCTCTTCTCCTCCTACTATCTGCTGGTTGATAGCGCTTCCTTAAATACGTCGGAGGTTTCATTGAGGCACATGTCGATGTGCGTGTTCAATGTATCGTTGTCTGCAAATTCGCACTTGTTACAAATTGGGCAGGTGAACCCTAAGCCGGTGGTGGTTGGTTCGCTTTTCACTCCCTCCCTGAAATCCGCCACTCTCTCCTCAACTTTGGGGGTCACTTCCGTGGCTTCTTCCTTGACTTGGACGGGAGGAGGAACGAACATCTCTTCTTCTGCCTTCACATTCCCACTCGACTTCAAAAATTTCGCGTTCAAGCATTCGTCGACGTGCGAGTTCAGCTTGCTGTTGTCCTTGAATCGGCACCTGTTGCAAATGGGGCATAGGAAGGGTAAATCCGGGTCGTCCTTTACCTTCCCCACATCCATCGTCCGCGCACGTTTCGGCGGTTGCCCGATACTCTCCAGTTCGCGCTTGACGCCCCGTTTCGTCGTGCCAAACTCTTTCGACCGCTTGAAAAACGAGGTGATCTTGCTCTTCTCCTCCTTCACCTCCACCTTGGCCTGGCCGCACTTGTCGAGATGCTCGTTCAGCGCGTGCAAGTACTTGAAACACCGCGAATTACAAATCAGGCACGAGTGCTCGTACATGTGCTCGATCTTGATTCCTTTCACGTTGCCCGCGCACGCGTCGCAGGACGTGTCCTTGAAGTTGACCGTGGTGTTGGTGTCGCCAACGATGAACTGCTCGTAGAAATACCGTTTTGCTCGCTCTCGCGCCTGCTGGATCTGCGTGGTGGTTTTCGAATTCTCGACAGCTTCCAACAACTCCTCCTCCTCGCCCTCGCCTCCATCGACCTTCAAATACTGCTTGATGCTCCCCTTGGGCCGTTTCTTCCACGTGATCTTGTGTAGCTTCATCCCGATCCGGCGTATTTCCATCGGCAGTTGGTCGAGGATGATTTTCTTCGCGAACAGCATGAAGTCGTCCGCCGTGCACAGCATCGCGCCGGCGGGCAGGGTGATGGACTTGCGGAACGACTGGAACGCCGAGTTCTTCATCTTCACGGTGAACGTCTGCCCACCCACCGCGCCCGCGTACTCGACCTCCTTCTCCAGGTAGTTCGCAATCTCTTCGCAGCGCTTCATGATCCCTTCTTCGCTCGACACGCGGTCGAACGTGCGGTTTGAGCCGATTCCTTTCCGAATGAACCCCGTGTCGTAGTACTGGTCCGTCCAGGGGCAAGATATCCCGAGTGCGATGCGCAGCAAAAAACGGATCTTGAAAGGCGTGAACAGCCCATTCACAATCGCGCGGTCGTCGTAGATGTCGGACACCGTCTTGTAACCGAGCCCGTTCTCAAGCGTGCTTTCCGTGGCGGGGCCGATCCCAGGCACTTTGATGAGCGGCAGAGCGCCCATGAAGTTCTTGCAGAACTCGCGCTCGTCCATGTCTTTCTCGGGCAGAACGATGGTCTGCCCGTCCGGTTTGTTCATGTCGGCCGCGATTTTCGCGATCATGAGACTCGGCGCGCAACCAGCGCTGATCGTAAGCCCGGTCCGTTTCCTCACGTCAGCTCGAAGGTCACTCACCACGTCCGCCGCGGAGCGCTTGTCCGATACCAAGTGCGTGATATCCAAAAATGCCTCGTCCAAGCTTCCCATCGTGTACTCGGGGTCGAACTTCACGAGCACCTCCTCCATCATCTTCGATATCTCCGCGTAGCGCCCCATGCGCACCGGCTTCAGGATCAACTCCTTGCATATCTCCTTGCCGATGAACGCCGCCATCCCGCCCTTCACGCCCAGCGCACGCGCCTCGTAGCTCGTGGTCGCGAGCGTGCAATGCGTCCCGGTGCCCATCGTGACCGCGTGAGGCACGCCGATGAGCGACGGGTCATCGAGCGCCTCCACTTGCGCGTAGAAGCAATCGAAGTCGCAACACACCGTGATTCGGCCCCGCAACCGTCGGAACTCGAGCTCGGGGATGATGTTGTTATCGACCATGTACCGGCTGCGCCGCACCTTCTCAGGTGAGCCGCGAAGAAGTTTCGCTCGATGTTTCAGTACTCTTGTACGTCCGTTCCGATCCTTCCACTTTTGTTTCACCCGTTTGTGGTACGCAGAATTCTCCGTCAGCCGCTTCACTATCGCCTCCACCCTCGCCTTGTCCACCTTCTCATGGCCCGCTTTGCGCGTGCGAAACGCGAGCAAGTCGGGCGGGGTCGCTATCTGCGTACCTCCAGTAGGAGAAGATTGCCCCTCGAGTGGGGCGCGGGTCGCCACGGCGGGCGTGAGCTCCTCCTTCACCTCGGCCTTGACCGGTGTCTTGTCATTGCCCACGTCCATGTGCGCGCGATGCGGGCGCGCGGGTGGGGCGTGAAGCACTATGTCTTCCTCCTTCTTCACCTTGACCGGCGCGGGGACGGGGGTGGCGTCCGTCATAGCGCGTAGGTCGCACGGCTCGGCGGGGGGTTCATATGAGGGATTGGAGAGTCAAAGGAAGGTGTGAAATGGCACTGTGCTGAGGTCCTTCAATGCAAACGTGGACGACTGCTCCTTTTCTTGAATTTTTATAATTTCTGGAATTCTCCTACTCCTCGTACGAATTTTTCAAAACCGCCCTCGCACTGCCCTCCTACTCGTGAGCCGCGATTAGGGCACTGCACTAATCGTGGCCCGCGACTTGTTTCCTTCACTACTGCCACGCTGTCACCTTGTTGCCCCAGAACGCTGTCACTTTGAATTGACAATTGCTCGAGCCAACCCACCGCACCACAGAGTAAAATGTCCTAGCGCGATCTGAACGCATTGTGCCATACAGAGATAGCTAGAAGGGAAGCGGTCTGTACAAAATCGACCTAGTTTACGTCTCTACCTGCTTGAGCGCCTCCGCGATGACGGCGGCCGCCTCCCTCAATCGGGCCGGCTTCTGGCCTACCATGATGGTGACGCGAATACTGGGCGGCATCTGCGTGCGCTCCTGCTGCACATACTCGGGTCGCGCGACCAGCACGCCGCGGTCCATGCACACCTTCTGCACCTTGGTCATGGCGGCGCCATCCACCACGCGTCCCTGCTTCGCGCGGATGTGCAGCAGCGGGGAGTGCGGATGCCCGCAAATCCCCCACGCGTCGCTCAGCCCCGCGCGCAGCGCCTTCTGAAACACGGCGGTGTTCGCGCGCAGCTTGTCCGTCAGCTGCGCGCCCTCCTCCATCACGATGTCCAGCGCGGTCGTCGCCGCGGCGGCCAGGAACGGCGGCTGGCTCGCGGAGAAGCAGTACCCCGCGCCAGACAACCGCTGATGCGACACCACCTCGTTGTCGCCCACGCAGTAGCCACCCACACTGCCCATCGCGTTGCCGAGGTCCGCCAGTGCGATGTCGACGTCGTCCCTCTCCACACCCGCGCGCTCCAGCGCGCCCCTGCCCGTCTTCCCCAGCACGCCGAGACTCAGTGACTCGTCCAGAATCAGCCTGAACCCGTACTTGTTCTTCAACCGCACGATCTCTGCCAGCGGCGCCACCTGTCCCGAGTTCGCGTACAGCCCCTCGATCATGACGAAGCGCTTCTGTGTGCGCTTCCGACTCGGGTCCTTCTCGTCGTCCATGGTGACCTCCTTCATCACCGCCTCCAACGCGGACACGTCGCAGTGCTTGAAGGGCTTGGCCATCGCACGCGAGAGGGTGAGGCCGGTCTGCAGCCCGAAATGGATGAACTCGTCGTGCACGATCAGGTCGCCGCGCTTTGCGAACGCGGGCACGGTGCTGGAGCCCGTGGCGGCCCCGTGCGAGTACAGGATCGCACCCCGCGTGCCGGAGAACTGCGCTATCGCGTTCTCCGTGCGCATGTGCACGTCGGTCGTGCCGTAGAACCCGCGCGGCCCGCAGCTGCCGCACCCGTAGCGCTTCAGCACCTCGTGCGCGCGCGCGGTCACGCGCGCATGCTGCGCAAGCCCCAGGAAGTTCGTCGTGGCCAGGTTCAGGTACTGCGCGCCGTCGGCCGCGTGCACGACCGGCGACGCGCCGCTCACCAGCGCCACGTCGGTGGGCTGCGCCGCCGCGATCGCGCGCGGCAGCGGCGTGGCCAGCGGCGCGGCCTTCCACGACGCCAACCGCCGCGCGCGCTCCTGGTCGCTGAGTCCATTGCTGCGCGGCTTGTACGCGCGCGTGAGCGCGAGGTAGAGTATCAGGACCAGAAACGCTGCCTCCACCACGTTGTAGTACGCCTCCGCGGAGAACAGCGTCAATGCCAACCGATTGCGCGCCGCGAGAAATGTACTAAGCGCATCGGTAGCCATCGCGCTCGTGCCGCCTCCTGCCAATGCCCAATGCTGGATCGATTGCTGGTTTGAGTGTAGGACCGCTGCACTATATGGTGCCCGGAATTACGGAAATGGAAACCATATAGTGACGGTTGGAAATTGGGAGTATGAAATTACTGTGTAGATGAACACCTCGTTAATTTGGAACCTCCTGGGTCACACATTCGCGGTCGTCGTTTGCCGTCCAAAACGTTGCTCGGGTTGTTCAATTGAGCTCGCAAAAACGCCGATTATGAGTGTTCTCCGAGCGGAGTGAGTGGGAGTACTACCTGCGAAAAGTACGCCTCCGCGCATGAAGCGCCATGCGGGCGCAACGGTCGACGGATAGTCTGAGTCGGATGCTGGTGTTTCGCACGAATCCCTGGGTGCCAGTACCCCCGAAGTCGGTGGCGGTGCAAGCGGCGCGTGGTGCACTCGCCGAGGGCGTGGTGGCTGCGGCATTACATCCCATCGATGGGCTGGTGTTGAGGGCGACGCTGTCCGGCGGTGCGTCGTCGGCTACTGCATCGTCAGTTCGACTGATCACGTTTCGGTCGCTGTTACACGCCGCAGGTGGAGCGGCAGCGGGCGCAGCTGCGTTTGCGCTGGCGTACGCGGCACTGAGCCAGGCGATGGAGACGAGGGGTAGGCCGGAACTGGCTCTGGTCGCTGCGGGAACGGCGAGTTTGATGTCGACGGCGATAGACGCGCCGATGCGTGTCATCGCCGCGGGGGCGCGGATGGATCGTGGCGTGAGTGGGTCAGCGCTGTGGAGTGCGACAGCGAGGGATGTGCCGAATGACGCTGTCGAATTTGGGGCGTACGAGTTAATGCGCAGCGAGATTGGTGCAGGTGCGGGGAACCGACTGTTGTCGGGTGCGATTGCAGGCATTTCTGGTTCGCTCTTTGTGGCACCAATCGATGCAAGTATCGCGCAAATGTTGGCGAATCCGAGTCGCGGAGCAGTGGGAGCGTTTCGCGATGTGTGGCGTGCGGGTGGCGTGCGCGCGTTGTATGCGGGTGTAGGTGCTAGGATGGCACGCGAAGCGGTGGCAAGCGCAATGTTTTTCCTCGTATACGATGAAGACGACGACGAATGAGGTCGTGGCTAATATGTGAGATTTTGTAAAACAACTAACATTTTTCGGATATTAGTGAGAGCAGTAGGAATCTCTTAGCAAACAAGTCGAGTGCTAGTGCGATGTGTAAGCCAAGGAGTTTAGCATCAGTAGTAAATGGTTCGAACATGACGACTGACTAGAAAGCTCTATATGGTGAGAATAGTGCGATCGAGCAGCAGCAGCAGCCGTGTGAAGATTGAGATGGGCAAGATCAGGGTATTCGTCTTAGCTCCCCATCGGTCCTGGCATTCGGCATAGCTGTGGTAGTGTTGGGGTTGAGCTGTATAATTTGGTGGGAAGCGGTAGTCGCACGCACGAAACAGGATTGTGTTAGTCGTCTGCGTTTGCAGTAGTACAATACATAGTTGCGCAGTGATGCTATCTCGTCAACCCGCCATATAGTAGGCAGTCAACGGAACAAAGATTGTAAATTCGCGTTGATCGCTGTTCTCTTTCTTCCGAATATTGGATGGACTGATTGTTGATCGTGAATGATGCGATGATGCCTAACGTGCGATTGCAGTACTGTACTGTAGAATGCACAGTTACCGCACGAGTACGGTTACTACTGAAACGAGATGAAGCGCGAGTGCGGAGTCTTTCAGCTCGAATTCCGTTCCACTTTTCGGTTCGAAATCGAGATGTGTTTCTTAGAATTTATCAAAATATAAGACTGTCGCCATTCCTACTCGGGAGAGGAATGACTGATAACCTCGGGGCTGAGCCGTCCCAAGGTTGGAGATCTGTTTCGTCTAGCCCGACATTCAAGTCGACTGTCATGGTTCCCTTCTAGATTTTTGATTTTGGGCTTGTGCACAGTGCATACATGATAGCAAGATAGAGAAAGGTGGCAAATAAGAGAATTGTTGGCCTGTTCGGGGCTCAAGACTTCCAAATGTGCTTTATTCACTTTTTAGACTATCCATGATTTAGTGCTGTAATAGTTTTCGGGTGAGAAATGTGGTTCAATATCGTTCTAAGTACCGTATATCGTCCGGTCGCGTACCCCCCAGTTCTCAGCTCGGTTCTGTACCCGGGTGCGAAAAATAACCGAATTTGTTACCGAAAGCTGCGGGAAATAATAATAGAAATGCAACAATAAGTAAATATCATTTACTTATTAGAAATAGTACTAACAACCTGGACACCAATTGCTTTTGAAGTGGTAGGAGTACGAGACATTTGAACTACTAGTGGATCATAATCCTTTTTGAAGTTATGTTCTGAAGCACATAACGTAACAAAAAGCACAACTTGTCTAGTTCCCTCCCAGCACAATAACTTTCGCTCAAAATCAGGTTTCACTGCAATAAGAAGAGAAATTCAAGCTGTAGAGTAGACAGGATCTCCCTCCCTCACTTGAAACTTTTTCAGAAAATTATAGAAGCCCTGAAGTTGGGGATGATGATTTTCAATCGCAGGTCCTGCCTCGCCACTGAGCCACTTCTGCATCAATTGAAGAACTGAAGTCATAGCAGACGGCCACGTTACAGTTAACTTCAATACCTTTTCTCCTTCTAGTGCAATACTCAAATCCCCAGGCTTTTCAGCGACTCCAGTCGGTAATACAACAGCCACTGAAATTCGATCGTCTTTTGATACTGGATCTTCCAGGTCGAAAGAAGATAAATTGGTTGAAATTGGGCAAGGTTAAGTGCGCCAGGCAAAAATTTCGTTCTTGAAATGTTCGTATCTGCATCTTCATAATCGTCCTCGTCAATAACCATTAATTCATCAAATTCATAATCAGAATCATCGTTCAAAGGAGCGAAGATGGTGCTACAGGAGTTTTAGCGCAAAGTTTTCCTGTCAAATTATTCTCTAAAGGAAGTAAGATTTGTTTAAAAAAGAGATATCATACGTACCTTTCTTAGTAAATGTTCCATTATTCTCGAAGATAAGTTTTCGAAATCTCTTCCGAAATTTCTCATGATGAATCGGCGCGAACGCCTGACAATGTTGAGGATGCTTTTACCAAGCCGAAGGCTTGTCTCCTGGCATTATGATTCCAGTAGCTATTAAGCGTGTCAGTTTTCGGGATGCGGCGAGATTCGCAGCCAAAGAATCAGGAAGTGGATTTTTACGCTTCGAAGGAGCCTTAGCATTAGTCCAAAACATTTTGATTCCGTACTTAAGTACAATATTGTCTAATGTGTGTTTCATCTATTTTTAATTGATACTGCAACGTATCTTCATCTAAACGTATAATAAATGCATTTCGTAATTACAACAATGCCATTATTTGCTGTTTCGATTTTTTAATGCTGAATCAGATCTACGGTACCTACCGTAGATATGCCGTTTCAAGAAACGGTCATGGTGAACGGTACAAAATTAGTTTTTGCCATTATTTTGAGGAAGAAACAGCGTCTCATTCGTTATAGTACAATCTTAGTTGCTAAGTGTGTCGTTGACGCATTGAAAATACAGACGATCACTGTAATCTTGCAGAATTGCCACAATTTTAAAGTAAATTTCTGGCATAAAGCCGTTTTTGTACGAAAAGTCGAAATTAGCACTTGAATTATTTCGACGTTCATTTATCATTGCTTTTATTACTGCTGTGGAGGAACTCCAGTACTGTGAACATTACATATATACTCGCAACTTATTGTAAATTGCCATAACAAATCTGCTAAAGCCGTTTTAATTTCAGTATAGCCACAAATCACTCGAAAAACGGCACAACGGAAAGCTACGTCGACTGAAACGGTATACCATCCGATCTGAATTTCTGAAAAGTCAATAGTTCAATATTAATACTTCTCATCCATGCTGCACAACTACTATTTTGATCCAAGTAATGAAGCAAACTTTATTGGTCCTTGTTACCAAATATAAAAATAGACTTTTACGTAAAACTTTCGTACTGATGCTATAAATGTTCTTGAGACGGCTTGTTCCTCTATTATAAAGAATTTTACGTATCCCAAACAATTGATCTTCATCTGTTCAGCATGGACTTTGAAAATTATTTCACCGCATCTCACTTTGCAAGCATCGCCGCCGTACTATCGCGACGTCAATCTACCGGATCGAGTACTACTGGTGAGAGACGCTTTCGAGAGAATTTTGAAGCGTCTTTAAAAACCTGCTGTTTGTTGTGGGGATTAATTAATGGCTTAATTCCGCCTGATTGCAGGCCTGAACATTTACTTTGGGTACTTTTATTTCTTAAAGTATATGCTACTGAGCATGTACACGATTCAATAGCAAGAGTCAATGAAAAGACATTTAGAAAATGGTCTTGGATTGTGATTAAGGCTCTAAGTAAAATTGAAATAGTTCGTTATTTTTGAATTTTTATGATTAATACAGACTGTTTCTTAATTTGTAGATTGAATTTGGCAATACATTTAACTTTGAGCCTGTTGAAGGCTCATACATGTCGGTTGATGGAACTGATTTTATTATTAACGAGCCTACACTTTCGATAGAACATGGTACAGCCATAAATTTTTTGGGCCTGGAGTTGGTTATGAAATTTCAATTTCTATTGAAGTTCCCAAGATTGTCTAGGCTAGCGGACCATGGCCATGCGGCACCTACGGTGATGTCCGTATATTCCGTAACTGTTTAAAAAAGCTTCTAAGTATTGACGAATTTGTCACTGCTGACAGTATATACAGCGATGAGAGGTGCATTCAACCGCCCGGGGTTAATCACCCAAATCATCGTCTACTAGCCACGATTCGTGCACGGCATGAAATAATTAACAAGAGGCTTAAACAATTCGGAGTGCTGAAGCACAAATTCAGACACGATTTATTACTATTTCGTTACTGCTTCTTTGCAGTTTTGAATGTTACTCAGCTAATGGTGGGGGATGAGCCTTTATTTGGTACTGATTTTTAATAAATTGATCATAACTTTTACATTCTCTTCGAATTACAATTAGTTCATAGCCTCCTGCATCTTACCGACACAGAAGCTCATATTTGAAATACTATGTTGTGAAATGGCATCAAACTAGCTGATTACAATGATTTATTACGTTGCATTTCGATCTTAAATTTAGAAATACACTATAAGTAACTTAGAATTTGCGGATGGCAACAACTACTATCCAATATTCAACATGCCCTAACTCTCAGCGAAACAGAAAATTCAGATTGTAGACGAAGCGACAACAACTGGAAACATTAGTGGCACTGCCAGAAAATAGCATGTCCAAACCTCGCAAATTCGAAGGTGGCGAAAAAATTATGTCGAATTTATGGCTGCTGTTGAGGTGTCGCCGACAAAATTAACCGTTCACAGTGGACAAAAAATTACCCACCCACAGTTGGAACAGGAAGTGTGTGATTGATTCAGTGGAATGCGCGATGATGAATATGCAGTATCCCTGTCCGATATTATCGACAAGGCTGTAGGCATAAACCCTAGCTTCCACGATAGTGATGAGAAGAAATTGTTCTACTGGGTGCATCGCTTTACGCGTCGTATAAAATTAAGTGTCCGGACACGTACCCGTGTAACTCAAGTATTGGAAGCAGATTTACACCAAGGCAAAATTGCGTTTCGCCGACGTATCATGACATCATTTCATAATCGTGTCTGCAATGAACACTATTTTGTCAACATGGATCAAACTCCTGTATATATGAACTGTCCATTACACCGTACAGTTCATAAGAAACGAGAAAGAACTGTTTCTGTATAAGTCGAAAGTGTAAATTCGCAACGGTTTTCGTTGGTAATTGCATTAGCGATGAATGGAACGAAACTACCTTTATTTGTTGTATTCAATGCTAAGCCTGGAGGAAGTGTCGACAGAAGTCTACCAATCATTACAACAGATGAAATTGTATGTGCTTTGCAGAATGAAGGTTGGATGGACACTAAAATGGTGGAAGTATAGTACGAAAAAGTGTAGAAGACTTACATTTCTAGCTATGAGAGAGAAAGTGGACTGCCGGAGGACGACTATATCTGCCATAAGGACGAGGATTTATTTGAGAAACTGAAAGCAGATAAAACACATCGCTGGCTTATTCCACTTCATTTTACAAGTACTGTCCAGCCATGCGATGTTGAAATTAACAAAAAAATTGGAAGACAGGGTAAAAATACAAGCTACTAAGTGGAAAAGAGAAATGTTTCCTACGGTCATACAAGGTGAACGGTTACCATATCCTAGGACAGAAGATTTATTACAGCGGCTTTCTGAAATTTGAGCAGAGTTTCCATCTGAAATCATTCGCAATGCATTTCCGAGAAGTGGATTTTACTTTGAAAATGGGATGGACTGCAGTGGAGAGACCGAATCTGAATCTGATGATTAGTAATTTATGTAATTTGTTGATTTTAGTTCTATGATTTCGAGTGCAGTGAATTTTTACGAATTAATGACTTGTTAATAAAACGGGTACAGGATCAGGCGATATACGGCAGTATAATTCTCATTTACACGTTGCTGCTGATGTGGGATTGTGAACAGCTGCAACCTTACTGTACGGTCTACGATCTCTTCTCTGTACTAATTTAAATGGGTCGAGCTTCTACGCCCGCCCATTCGCTGTATGCGGCAACAGATCAAAAAATACCAAATTTAAGGGTCAATTAATCATTACTGTATTCCTGTAGCATGATACATGCAGAGCAGGCGCAAGGATAAATGTATTCAACATCCTTTTCTTACTGTAAATAAATCCATAATTTTCTCGATGTATCTCGGTATTCAAAATCAGTCAGATACAGTTGAATCCAGAAGTAATTCATTATCCAGTTCCAAACTTTTATAGCTGTGAGTATGTATTTTCAAAGTTGAAAAGTAATTTACAAGATATCTACTTATCTGCATCACTAGAAACTTAGAAAGACTAAGATACTTTTCTATATCTTCAAAACTTGGAGGCAATTACCGATTTAGGAAAGTTGATTCTACATTGAATTGGTTATTTTATCCATCATTAACAACAAATTAAGAATTAGTGTTATTGAGTTTTCCAGGTATATGATTGAATGAAATAGTCCGATTTTGTTTTATTGTTAGAAAAGCAAAAACTTATTATTTCAGTTAATAGAAAACATCGCATTCTCGCCGATAAAATGGGTCATTAATAGATGAAGAATGTTGTTTCTGCAATCCTGTTACAGATTATACTATAAATCATATCAATCAATGTTAATTTCACAGAGCATTGTAGCTTCAGTTTTTTTGACGCAAAGGGGGAAACGAACTTCTACAAACAAAAGGTTGAAGGTTTACTCGGGGTGCGCTATCTGTC
>JAAUYH010101744.1_pt1 | contig 17087 bp, 9 predicted proteins | sample 7278061 | NCBI WGS metagenome assembly JAAUYH01 (sample SAMN14350203, study PRJNA611818) | marine sediment metagenome | isolation source: surface marine sediment (0.6m) | place: French Polynesia: Moorea | collected 2018-08 | reverse complement strand
GTTAAACAGACAAAATATTAATTCTCAAAAGAAAAAAGTTCAGACCAGCGTTAGCGCTTCAAACAAAGAAATATTAAGTAACCTTGATTTTTCTCGTTAGATTAATTTTCTATCAATTTGCTTTTAAATAACTCTTCTGTACCCACTGGTGGAGGTTTCATTAAGCAAAAACTAGTACATGCGGGAAAAAAAACTAAAAATAAAAATTCAAATGCTTTTCCACAAAAGCATAATGAAAACTTATGTCGTGAGAAAAATGTTCTTCTTTAACAAATTTATTGTATTAAAAAATATTTGAATTGCTCAATAAATAGTGAAAATACTCACGTATGTTTATTGTTTTACAAGCTTTTTGAGAAAAAACCTCATTAAAATAAAATAATTTCATTTAGTTTAATGTATTCAGAGATACAGTTTTTTAATAATTTAATGAATAGGTACTCATTAATAGATGCATCAAACTTTGCTAAAGTAATGATTATCCAATTCAGATACTGGTTAAAGTTTTATATCAATAGATCGGAAAACTGTTGTTAATCCGGTCAGAAAAACGTTATGAAGCCAGTATCTAATTTTGTTAATTAAAACTTCACTGCAAGGAAAGCCCCTGAGAAATGATAGAAGAGCAATCAGTACATCAAAATACAAAGAATTGCATTTTCCAGAGGCTATTAGAGTGAAATAAAACCTATAATTATAGGCTTATATAGCTTTGGTGCTATTGGTGCTTTCCCTAAAAGTGCCAATTTTAGGTTTTATTAATTGAAATGTAGATAATATAAAGCAATGGACTCATGCGTGTTTTCAGGAGTTCAGACAATTTTTGGTTATACAAATAACTGTCTGTCTTCAATGACATTGAAACCTATTATCAAATCATTAAGGAGAATCATAAAAACTATAATTACTGAGGAAAATAAGCCAAACTCAAAAATATTATCTTTCGGGAAGTATCACTTAAAAGCTCATAAAACGAGATATGTGCATCTCTCAAAAGATACAGATTTTAGAAGTTGTCTTAGTTTAATTTCTCATAAGCTTAGATGTCAGAAACTAAGGAAGAAGTATCCGAGGAAAAATTTTTTACGACAACAAAAATTTCCAACTAAACAACTAAATACTGGGGAAATGATTGTTAATGATTCTTTTTTATCTTCTCTCTATTCAACTCCTGTAGGTTTTACGGGATTGCAAATGCTAATGATAATCAATAATCAAGATAAATGGTTGCAGCGGTTACCACAATATAGAGATTCTATTTATCAATTAGCTCAGATAAAACGGACACTGATTTTGTTAAAAACTAAAATCCACAGAATCAATTACAACAAACTGGAGTTTCTAGCTACACGTAAATTGAATGGGATATTATCAAACTTGCCCCAAAACTGGATAAAATCAGAATTTCCTCCTTTAAGAATAAGAAACAACTACACGTCAGAATTTTTCTTGACGAAATACCTAATCGATATCTATTCAAGCAAAGATAGAATTCAGGCTATTCTTGGGGGGTATACATTCCTCAGTTTTTATCTAGGAAAAATAGGTAGCAAAATAGATATATTCATCCAGAAATACATAAATAATACCTGGCGAATGTTGAGACTAGTATCAAAAAGTCCGTGTGACCAAATAAGTCAGGTTAAGGCATGCCAAGACTATCGACCAGGGGACTATAAATATAGCAATCTTACTATTGCAAATCAAGTATCTCGGCTTCAAATATGTCCTCAGATAGATTTTAGTGAATTGACAAAGAAAAATAAAACTATTTACTCGGGATTTAGATCATTACAATCTTGTCACCCTAGTTTGCAAAAGAGAAGACTGAGTGATGAGTTGGGAAAAATAGTGAATACATACAATCATTCCCATCCTATTTCAACACCATTTAGTAAGGAATATATAAAAAAGTCTAGGAATGTCTTAATAAGAATTAGTAGTAGAAAACTATTGGGGAATATTTCCTTTGTCTTTTATCCTGATTTAGTACCCAACACATTGAAAAATGTTTCATTGAATATCAGAGCTAGACAAACTATTAGAACTGTTGATTCAAGGGGCTCTGGGCAAAAGACTAGTATTAATCTCTCAATTGGATTGTACCGTCTTAAAAGTGGCAGAATCATTATTGACGGATATGATATTTACCTATTTTTTTTAGAGTTCTTGCAAAAGCAGTTAAGGGTGATACTGCAAGAATATTTCTCCTCTCTAGTACTATTTTCAACCGCATAACTTTATACAATTATAGTTTTAACCTCGAGCCAAAATTTATAGTCTTTAAGTTCGTCGGATTATATATGTTTCATGCTGACATACATTTTGGGGTTATTACACACTTTCAAGAGAATCTGAATCATCTTGTATGCGGTAAAAACAGTAGAAAATAGTAATTCCTAGAGCCTTAATGACAAATCTTATTATTCTGAACTTAGGTGAGGTTACTAGTTATTTAGACACTAATTATCTCCACCTAGCGCAACAGAACATATCTCGCTTTTTTACCTACCTTAATTGACATAGATCATATCTTTAGTAAGTTGATTGTAAGCTAAAAGTTATCTGCTCTCTGCAAGACTATTTTCATCATTATTATAATTGTTGTTTTGCTTCAGAAGCAAATAACTGGCAAAAGTATTGATGATAACTAGTGACTCTTTCTTCAAGTCTAATTAGGTATCAATTAATAACTATACAATTTTGACTATCATAGGTATTCGGCTATCAAATGAAATAGATTTTTCCTAATGATGCACTGGTTACAGAAATTAGTTATAAATCTTTTTTAACTACTTAACAATAGAACTTAATGGAGATGCCTATTACAATTTTTGACTTAGTCAAAAGCACTTATTTTGACATTTATTTTATTTATACACCGAAAGAATAATTTGAATAAGTTTGGATGAAGTAATGATGGATAAAAATCATTGGAACATAAAAAATATCCAATATTTATGACACCATTGTGGTGGTATGATGAATAAATCAAGTTTGTGCTAATTTTATATAAAAAATTATGATTTTCTAATAAAATTGTGCAGTAAATGAAAAAGATTATTTACTGATTTAATTAATGCTGAGTCATCAGATATGAGCCTGAAATGTGAAGTAAATCATTACTTCTTACGACACATGAATCCAAAGAAATTTTCCTCATTTTAAAGTATTTATCATGAAAGTATAAATGTTAGATAAAAATCAATTAAAGGAGGGACAAAAATTAAAGTTGCACAACAATATCCTAGGTATATAAGCATAGTTAGTACATTTAGTTAGGAATATAGATAAGGCATATCAATGACAATATTAGAAGGGGTAAATGAAAAATATTAGGCTTCTATAGCACTAAACGTGTTGAACATAAAATTGGATTGATTAATAAGTTAATGAATGGTTCATCAAATACTTTGTATGAGATATGTTAATAAGTTCGCCGTACTTCAATTACTTTTCTACTCAGGATGTGAAGCTTTTAAATTAAGTAAAAGATAAGTACTACCACTAACATAACGAAAATCTACTATTCATAAATACCTAATTCCTAACAGTAATAAAGGTGGAGGTAAGCATGTTGTAAACATCAAGTTAATCAGAGGAAATTAAGGTGATGTAATAGAGAAATAGCTGTTCTTGAAGTTCAAATGATTTTACTTGACTGTACGATTAATATTTAACGGAGATATAGCTCTGTTAAGAGTGCTGACAACAGGAAATAGCATGACTTATGGGAGCAAGTTTATAATTGTCAAATATTACTGAGATATCAAGCGTCTTGCAAATATTTCTAAACAACTCACACAACCATTTACAGAGTTTTTTTTGCTATCATAGATTTTTTGTAATTGTTTTAACTTGGGTGTAAATCACAAGAGAAAAAGCAAAAAATGTAGTACAATTCACAATTCCGGTCAGATATTAGTCACAAATAAACTCATACATTTTTTAACCCCATAACTGAAGACTACAAAACTATGAATCAAGATATTGCTGGCAGTAGTAGTAATAATTTAGAAAAAACACTTAATTCTGAACAATTTGATCGAGTCATAGAAGCAATTCTGGCTGGAAAGTATTCTTGGGCTTGTGTCTTGATGCTACGTTTTACAGGTTATAACCCATTACATTACATTCCTTACCGAACTTATAACCGATTACTCAAAGAAAATACCCCTGGGAAAAAGAGTAAAAATCAGCAGCAAAATAATAACGTTAAGATTGCTCGAGAAAATTCTGCAAAGAATAACCAAACGAATGTTGCGCCCAGTTGCTTAAGTCAAATTAAAGACTTACCTTATCTTGAAGTGGTGGGGAAGCAAAAAACTCAAATTAATGGTGCCAAACTCGAGCATTGGTTAGGAAAAAAAATCAATGAGTATCAGTCAAAAAAATCAGAAGTGCAGTCAGCAACAGGTAATAGCACTAACCCTTCCTTGAAGTTTTGTAATTTGAATTGAAGTCTCTATTGATTGCATAGATATCGTAGTTGCGTACCATTTTATCAAAAATGTCATGCTGAGAATACTTTAACAGCATGGCTTTTGCGTGTAATAGAGTGTATTATTTTATTAATAAATACTCGATTCTTAAAAACTTATGGTTTATCAAAAATAATTTGCCAAAGTGGCAATTAATTTTTATCGTCTTATTTTAAATTAATTACAGTGTCGTCAAACTTGATATTCGCAATAACAGCGATTTTCAGAGGTAAGTTTCATATCTAAACATATGTAATCAAACGTAATAAATATAGGAAGTTAAAGATAATAGAAGTTTTCATGATTCACTAAGCTATCTTCACTATTTGTGGTGGTTCATTTTCTGAATATCAATATATTATTAGTAAAGATATATCTTGTCCTCATATCTTTCATACTTTCAATTATTGATACGGAAGCTGAAAAGTGGTGATATTTCATAGTGTTTGAATGTAAATTTTATATTTTTTTCTACCCTATTATTATGTTTATAGCCTCTTTCCTTCTAATGAAATAAATTACTACTTATATTGTGTAAGAAGTGATTATATTTTTTCTGGAAGCTAGTGTATATAGTTTCCAGATTTTTTATATGAGGAGAAATTCAGATCCTATCAATATTAATTGGTTCACAGTAAACAAAATCAATTAATTAAAGGGAAAATTCTGTGAGTCAGCGAATAATACTTCAGAACTAGTTGAGTTATTTAAGAAATCATTAAGACTGATGCAAAATTAACGTAATTGCGTGATTACGTTAGCACGCAGCGTCTTCGTTAGAACAAGTGATAGCTACGTATACATCCTGCGGACACCCTATACTAACGTTGCGTAAGTCCTGATCATTTAAGAAATCACTCCTCAAATAGATGTAAACTCGCATATTGTTGTTATAAAAGTTACTCAATATCCTGTTTTTTTGTAAAGCATGTTTTCTAGTAAACCCAAAACTATTTTAGTTATAACTGAATGCAGAGATATATTTTATCCTCCGAGCTTAATAAACATAGCCATAACCAGTTCTGATAACTAAACTGTATGGGATAAGATAAATGTTACATCTTAACCAACGTGTACAAATTCATCCGGTTTGATAACTATATATAAATTAAACTTGATTTATATTTTTATATTTGCTTGTGATTCCTATTTATGTTTTGAGAATCTGTTTAGTGATTTTATTTTTATAATTGCTTGCAAATCAAATTAGGATTACTCTGCACTCTAATCCTAGAGCATCGAAGTAAAATCCTGAAAAGCTTGCTGTAAAAGAGAAACAGCTCTATGTATTAATCTTTTAAGTTATTGAGATTACTTGGGTATTTATACCTTTAGTTAAAAAGCAATCCTTTATTCCTAACTAATAGTTTGGGATGAAAACTGCTCAAGAACTTAAACTAGCTAGATCTAGTGACAATAACTTAATAGCTTGTAAGTTTAAGCTGTTTTATTACGCTAAGTAAAGTTTTTAAAGCTTTTGCCAATAATTCATAAATTTTAAGTAAAAACCTGACTATACTAAAAAAAAAACTTGACTAAAGCTAGAGATTTTGACTACAAGTAAATCTAAAGGAATAATTTTCCTTCGCCAATAGTAATATAGCTTAATTGCTGTACTGTGTTGCTCTTAACCACATTTGCTAATGTGTAACAATTAATTTATACTATTTATTGCTTCGCATTATCTTATGGGTTGTTGTTCTAAAGCGAAAAACAAGCAAAAATTGGATTGAATTGTTATTAGCGAAGCTATATAATGACTCTGGGATTATTCAATAAGTGTTCCGTTGTCCATAGTCAGTATTAAATATGAAGTCATTTAATTGATAAGGTGGGTGGTTAAATGACTGAGAGTGAGCTATTTTTTTGTAAATAAATCAAATGAATTTATCGCCAATTGCTAACTAGCATTAGATATTGATTTTATTCTTTTAGTCTTATACTTTACACTTCAAGTAAAGTGACACTTGCTAGAATTGTGCGAATACTGCTCAAGTAAAAATACTGACAACTATCTGCTATTTTCTGTATATTTTGTAAATAGCTGACAGGTTTTTGTAAAATAATTTTGTTTAGGTGAGGTATATCAACAGAGTCTTCTTATTATATTTAATTAAATTTTTGTAGAGATAAAGATAAGTCTTATCTCAAGGAGATTTAAAAGTTAAAAAACCTTCTAGGATTTTAAAATCCAGAAAGAATCTTGTAGTTATACGGATCGACACAATTACCTAACAACCGAAGGATTTCCCCCAGATTCACAACATCCGAGGGGCAAGATCCAACGGTTAGTTGCATACACTCGCAAGGACTGTTAATTTTATAACAGTGTGGACAAAATACAGCTGTCAAACCTGGGCTAGAGGTTTAGAACAACAGCTATGGCGTACTTTTTTGTCAACTTTGACGATTCATAACAACTTATAAGAATAATGGCACATCACTTCACTAATCAGCAAGTGTTTGCGTTCAAGCATTCACTTTCATTAAATTCACCTCAAGTTTTCAGAGTTGCGCAATCGGGCTTCTGTAGGTTTAAAGATACTTGTACTTATACTTACACTTATTCTGATACACATCAGATAAATACTTGTGTTACTTAAGAAACTGCTTTTATTTAATCAGAACTTACGCAATTGTCACCATACACCGGTGGTGCGTGACACTTAAAACCTTGTTCATACGTTCAGGTTAACTCGCTTGTGTCACGCACCCTACAAGAAAAATGTGCCGGTTGCGTAAGTCCTATTAATATTTGTTTTTGTTGTTAATCCTTTTTAATCCTTTTAATGAGTTTCCACTTTACTGCTGGAAGCTAAGCTTAGTTTAACGCGTAATATTAAAAGTTAAATAAAATACATATATAAGCAAAGCATATGTCATCAGTATTTTCACATACTAGACTGGGCGAATACATAGCTAAGGCATTGGGTGAAGCACTTTCAGAAAAAGAACTACAAAAATGCCTACAATCAGTAGAAATTATTGAGCCAGCAGTAGCAACTCTGTTTTGGCAATCAAGACTTGTAGAACCAGGCATATATATAGTATTGGAGGGAAAAGTTAGACTGCTTGACGAAGCAGATAATTTAATGTCCACCCTGGAGAGCGGTTCATCATTTGGAGAAGCAACTTTATTCGACGCAACTAAGTTTCAAGCCTACGTAGCAAGGTCTTCAATGAATTTGAAGCTTTGTTATTTAAAACAAGAGGGTATTGAGAGTTTGATAAATAAATATCCCCAGATCGATGTTCGCTTAAAGAAGCGGTCTGAAAGCTGGGATTTACTAATGTTATGCCGCCAAAATTCACAACTTCTGGGAAGTGACTCTACAGAAACAACGATGCAAGCTTTATCGTTGTTTAAATCCCATTCTCTTAATACTTTAGATGAAATATCTCTTCCCAAGAATGTCAATTTATGGATACTGCGACAAGGAGAACTTGTTAATTCTGAGGAAAAGAAATTAAATCCAGGAATTATTTATGACTCTTCTGTTTTAGAAACTACTTGTTGGCAAGCAACAAAAACTACAATTGTTTACAGTCTGAGTGATTCCGATTGGATTGAAGCTCTTAAACATTGTCCAGCATTAGCAAATTTTACTGAATCTGAAATAGCAGAAGAATCTGTTAAAAATAAACAAAAGACTAAACCCAAGGCATTACCAAAAAAATTTAATCCAAGCAACAATGTAATTCCTTTTCGTCCCCCAACAGCCAAACGAGAGAAAAAACCAGAAAAACAACTTTTATTTCCCACTCCGAAGGTGAGGGTTAAGCATTGGTGGGAACGTTTCACTCGCCAATATCCATTTTATGCTCAGCAAAGTTCCTCTGACTGCGGTGCAGCTTGTTTGGTAATGATTAGTCGCCATTGGGGTAAGCGTTTAAGCATTACTCGCCTACGAGATTTAGCTAATATTAACCGCAATGGAGCATCATTGCAGAGTTTGGCTGCAGCGGCGGAAAGCATTGGTTTTGTCACCAGACCCGTCAGAGCCAGCTTTGATAAATTGGCACAACAAACTTTACCCTTAGTTGCTCATTGGGAAGGTAAACACTATATTGTTGTGTTTGAAATTAATCGTAAACAAGTAATAGTATGTGACCCAGGGATTGGTCAACGTGCTTTAACTCATGACGAGTTTAAAACTGGATGGACTGGTTATGCGTTGTTGCTCCAACCAACAGTTCAATTTAAAGAAGCACAAGAAGAAAGTAGCTCTTTGTGGCAGTTCTTTGAGTTGCTTAAACCCCACACTAAAGTACTACTGGAAATTTTAGTTGCTTCTTTACTACTCCAGGTATTTGGATTAATCACACCAATATTTACCCAACTACTGTTTGACCGAGTAATTGTTCAAGGTAGTACTGTCACTTTAAATGCCATTAGTTTGGGGCTAATTATTTTTGGCTTTTTCCGGATAGTAATTAATGCTTTGCGGCAATATCTTTTAGCTCATACCGCTAATCGTGTCAGTGTTGCTTTGCTAGTAGGTTTTATTAAACATACTTTTCGCTTACCCTTGGGTTATTTCGAATCTCGTTATGTTGGGGATATAGTCTCACGTATCCAGGAAAACAAAAAAATACAACGTTTTCTAACTGGGGAAACACTATCAATCTTGTTGGACTTATTGACGGTATGCATTTATCTAACAGTAATGTTCTGGTACAACTGGTCCATGACACTGCTAGTCCTATTGATTGTGCCTCCATTCTTTATCTTGGCTTTTGCAAGTACTAGTATCTTGCGCAAAATGTCAAGAGAGATTTTTAATGCTGGAGCCGTACAAAGTAGTTATCTGATCCAATCCCTTAACGGTATTCGATCTATTCGCTCAATGGCAATTGAGCAAACAGTAAGATGGCATTGGGAAGAACTGCTCAACGATTCAATCAAAAAAAGCTTCCGAGCACAAGTTGTCAGCAACCGGATACAGATTATCAGCGGTAGTATTGATACTTTAATGACCACCGGATTGCTCTGGTACGGGGCATCCTTAGTTATTAGTAATCAAATGACTATTGGACAATTGCTTGCCTTTAATATGTTAATGGGTAACGTGATCAGTCCATTTAAGAGACTATCAGTGGTTTGGAATCAATTACAGGAAATATTTATTTCTGTAGAGCGAATTAATGATGTATTAGACGCACAACCGGAAGAGGATTTGTTATCCTCACCGCGTAAATCATTAAATAGGATTCAGGGTCATATTCGCTTTGATAACGTAACTTTTCGCTATCATTCGGAAAGTGAGATTAACATCCTAGAAAATATTAGTTTTGAAATTCAACCCGAGCAAACGGTTGCAGTGGTCGGGCCTAGTGGTTCTGGTAAAACTACTCTCTCAAAATTAATTTTGGGCTTATACCCTCCTACCGATGGTAAAGTGTTAATAGATGGTCATGACATTACCGATGTTGCTCTCAAATCTTTGCGTTCGCAAATCGGTGTTGTCGATCAAGAAAGTTTTTTGTTTGGCGGTACCATTCGGGAAAATATTAGCATTGCTCACCGAGATGCACCTTTAGAGGAGGTTATCGAAGCAGCTTCTTTGGCTGGAGCCCATGAGTTTATTCAACAATTACCCATGGGATATGAGACGGAAATTGGTGAAGGTGGGGGTATGTTATCTGGGGGACAACGCCAACGTTTGACTATTGCTCGTGCATTATTAGGTAATCCTCAGTTATTAATTTTTGATGAAGCAACTAGCAGTCTAGACGCTGAATCAGAACGTATCATTCAGAACAACCTGAAAACGATCCTCAAAGGTCGCACTAGTCTCATCATTGCTCATCGTCTTTCTACTGTTCGTAATGCTGATATGATCTTGGTTTTAGATCGGGGTGTGCTAGTTGAAAGCGGTACTCATGAAGAATTAATCCAGAAAAAAGGTCATTATTATTACCTCAACCAACAACAGTTAGCACAAGCAGGTTAAATAGGCTAAAGACTTCAAAACTAAATACTTAAAAACATAAATTTGATTGCCAATGGCAATATTTGCTTTTTAGTATCAGTTTCTTTATTTATGAAGCAGAGTATCTTATGCCACAATCATCAAATCATCAATATAACAATAGCCTCACTAAATTAGACCAGATAGAATATCAATCAGATACTTCCTCTAGAGAATCTGAAGAAGTTGCAAAAGATACAATTTCTGCGAGCCTAATTACTACTCAACAACCTTTAGAGAAAAAGGATTTACATAATGAAACTGATTTACATTACGGTACAGAAGAATTATTAGATGCTCTACCACGAGCTTGGAGTCGTTCTCTACTGTATTTACTGGTCAGCTTTACTGCCGTTACCTTACCTTGGGCAATGTCCTCAAAAATTGATGAGACTGGTAGCGCAAGAGGACGTGTAGAGCCTCAAGGTGCGACCCAAAAATTAGATACCCAAATGGGTGGTAGTGTTAGTGGAGTTAAAGTCAAGGAAGGAGATACTGTTAGAAGTGGACAAGTATTATTAGAGTTGAACTCAGATGTCCTCAAAAATAATCTGGAAGAGATAAAAGCCAAACTATCTGGTTACCATAATCAATTGGCACAATTAAAGGTATTAAAGAATCAACTTCAATTGACAATTGCGACTCAGGAACAACAAAACCAATCACGGGAATCGGAAAAAATTGCCCAAATTAGTCAAGCACAGCAACATCTGAGCTCAAAACAGACTCTCTACAATGTTCAAAAGTTAGAGAGACAAGCTCTAGTGGAACAAGCTAAACACAATGTTCAATCAACTCATAGTACTCATAAGATAGCCAAAAATCGTTTGCAGCGTAATCAAGCAGAAGTTAAACGCTATCAAAAACTTTTGCAAGTAGGAGCTGTCCCACCGATTAAGATTGTTGAACTTGAAGATAAAGCTGAAGAAAGTCAGTTATTACATCAAAATTCTCAATCTGAGGTCAAACAAGCGAAGCTACGCCTAAAAGAAGAGGAAAACCGCTATCGGGCAATAATCAATCAAGCTGATTCAGAGGTTAAACAAGCTAAACTTCGTCTAATCGAACAACAAAACAGTCATAAAAGTCTGATCAATACTGGAAAACTTTCACTCTTGCGAACTCAAGAACAACTTAAAGATATAGAACGGCAAATTATTCACTTACAATCACAAATTGCTCAAGCTCAAAGTCAAATTACTTCTTTAAAAATTAGGTTGCAGCAGCATGTAGTCCGTTCTCCAATTGATGGCACTATTTTTGAGTTACCTGTATCCAAGCCAGGAGAGGTATTACAACCTGGTCAAAGAATTGCTCAAATCGCACCGAAGAATGCTGATTTTGTTCTCAAAGCTCATATACCAAGTCAGGAAAGTGGTTTTATCAAAGTGGGAATGCCAGTAAAAATTAAGTTTGATGCCTATCCTTTTCAAGAATATGGTGTACTTGCAGGTCGTGTGAAATGGATTTCACCAGACTCAAAAGCCAAACCAACTTCCGCAGGTAACATTGAAAGCTATGAGTTAGAAATAGGTCTAAATAAACAGTTTATTGAAAATGGCAACAAAAAAATTAATTTAACTCCTGGTCAAAGTGCAACTGCTGAGATTGTTATCCGTCAGCGTCGGGTAATTGACTTTATTCTTGATCCTTTCAAAAAGTTCCAAAAAGGTGGTCTACAGCTCTAGTTGTTGATCCTTTCGGTTATTAATTAACTGTCTTAAATAATATATTTGAGTTATGGAAAACTCTTTATCAATTTCTCCCAATGATGTCATTCACTACCTCAAAATCTCTTGCCAAACTCCTAGTGTGATTGAAGCTATTGCTTCCGAGAAAATTGTTGCTGAGACTGCAGAAAAATTAGGAATTAAATTAGAGGAGGCAGAAATACAGCAAGAAGGCGATCAATTTCGGGCGAAACAAAAACTTGTCAAAGCCAAGGAGACATTAGCCTGGCTACAACAACATCATTTGTCGGTTGATGACTTTGAGGAGTTGATTTGCAAAAAACTACTCTCTCAAAAACTTGCAAATCATTTATTTAACAACAAAGTTGAAAGTTTCTTTTTTCAACACCAACTGGATTACCTTGCAGCAGTTACTTACGAGATTATTTTGGATGACAAAGATGTAGCTTTGGAAGTTTTTTATGCGCTGCAAGAGGGTGAAACTACTTTTCAGGATATAGCCAGAGAATACATTTCCAATCCAGATATCCGTCGCACTGGCGGATATAAAGGAATTAGACGGCGCACAGATTTTCGTCCAGAAATTGCCTCAGCTGTATTTGCTGCTAAACCTCCACAAGCTATTAAACCTATAACTACTAAAAAAGGAGTTTATTTGATTTGGGTGGAGGAAATTATTCAACCAGAATTAGATGAAGAATTACGACAACGAATCATCGCTGATTTATTTAACAATTGGCTAAAGCAAAAAGTGGCAGAAATGCAAATAATCATTCAACTTGATTCAAATATAAATACTAAGTATTCAGCATAATTTTTTATGGAAAATTAATGTTTGGAAATCGCAAATAAATTAATTATTTTACTCGCTGATTCATTCTCTAAAAAGATGAATTTATACCAGTCATTAAAATAGTTTTATCTATTTAAAACTTGAGTAAATGTCACCTATTAAATTAAATTTAATTTGCTTTAAATACACAAAACACAATTCAAAAATTAATTTAATAAAAATGATCTAGCAAAAAAAGATATGCAAGATCACGAGTCATGCTGAGCAAGACTTTAACTTGTCTTGTTCATATTTTGATGCCAGAAAAAAAAGAGTTTTAAAACAATATTTATCAAGCGAAAAAAACTAAATATCAACAAAATGCAAAAAGTAAAAAAACACCTAAAAAAACTCTAGAAAACTGTTGCTTTATTCTCATTTCTGTCCTATATTATAAATGTAAGGAAAACAAAGTTATTCCTACAAAATTCTTCCCAAGAAAATAGTTTTATTCCCAGGAGAAACCTCATGAATATTTCTGATTTAAATCATTTAGAAGTAGTTGAAGAGTCCAATGTTGTTGGTGGTAGCTTCTTCCCATACTACACTACTTACGACAACGAATATGTCAACGTTGATGTCAACTTTGATTTTAAAAACAAGTTCGAAAGCTACGTGAATTTGCAAGATAACAGTGCTTCTGCAAAAGCACTTGCTGATGCATATGGCAAGGAAACCAAAGCAGATTCCTGGACTTATACCCTAACCAATGACTACGCTTCTTCAGCAGTCTCTATCTCCGGTTCTGCAACTGAAAAAGGATATTATTAATTAGAATTCTCTAAGCTTTAACTTATAAAGCTTAAATCTGATTAATTATCTAGATGGCAGCTTTATGCTGCCTCTATTCATATATTTGATATCACGATTATTAGCCTGTCAAGTTTGAATTGATAAGTTTTGAAAATGTGGTAATTCTACATATTTCGTGTATGGAATATGATGTTTGTACCTCTAAAAATAAGGTTGATGAACTACTGTTACTTGATAAATGAAAATTGCATTTTCCAAAGATTATCAATAGGTAATATTAGTCAAATTACCATATTTTTAAGGCTATTTATAACATCAAAATTATCTGAAAATGTGTACACACAAGTACGGTCTTATAATCTGCGACGGTAACCTCACTATAGAATATCTCGTTAGGTTTATATGACCCATAGTTCAAAACTGAAGGATTTATGCATCTTTTAGTTCGATATTTGTTGTATCACCAAAAACTAGAAAAACTTAGAATGATTTATCTTTTTTAATAGAGGGGAGCATGAGCAAGTTAAAGATTAACGATCTCGAACTATATCAAGCAGAAGATATTGATAGCCACAAAGTTCAAGGTGGATTCAGCAGATATTATTTTTCTTATCACTTTGACCATTTTACTTTTAATCAGTATCCAGTTTATCTACATGCAGATGTGGAAGAAACTTCTTACCAAGAACCGAAGCCGACATCTGAAAATTATCAACTAGCTGTTTATGATTTAGCAGGTAATAGTTTTGCATCTGCAACTGTAGGTAAAATTGGAGATATGAATTATGCTACATCTCGAAGTTCGAGTAGCCTATATTAGTTTGATGCTCAATCAGCGATTGATTCGGTTACCGATTTTTCCTTTGAGATGAAGTCTCACTCAGTGTATGTACTATCTGGGTTCAAATCATTGACATGCTAAGATTGTGCAGTTGATGTGTAATATTATGTTTTTCTTTTTACATAAAAAACCTGTGTTTAGAGCATATCTGTAGTGCGATGATGATCGAGGGGCTAAACACTTCAAGTTCTATCTATCAGCCCTTTTGATAATTTTAGCAATTAAAGCTATTTTCAAACAGCTTTAAATCTCTTCTAGGTAAACATAAGTACTTTTTGGTTAGGTAAATTCAGTTTACCAATCTTGAATCACTACCAAATAAAATATACTTCAGATTTATCTCAAAAATAAAATTAGATAACTCTGATTTTTTTATCTGAATCATTATCATTTAACTTAAATGATAATGATTCAGATATGATGAATAATTCAAGGATAATCCTGGTTGTCACAATGAAGAGAATGACTAATTTTTCTGATTTATTATAATTTACTAAATTTATACGCATAAACCCCTTACTAGACAAAGCAAGGGATTTATCAAAACACAACATTAACAAAATTATTATTGGCAGATTGCTATTTAAAATTAAATAATTAATGCAAGATATATTTGTATGCCTCCAAGAACATAGATTCCAGCTATTAATGATAAACTTTCTGGCTGTTTTAACTGAAGTTAGAAGATATACTGGTACTTGTGGATAAAGAATAACTACCATAACTTTTTGCTCTTGCGTCAGCATCAGCAAAAGCAAAATTAATTGAAGAAAAACCACCTTTAGTCATCATACTAAGTGTCTTAGTACTCGTATAAACTTCCTCTCCAATAGCGAATCCAAAAGCGGCTCCAGTAGCAGAATATGGGGAGGCAGTTGTTTCGGCACTTGTAATAGAATAACTTCCTCCAGTTACTATATTATTGGCTTCTAGTAATTCCGAAATTTCTAAGTCAGAAATAATCATTTTTAGATATAAACTAAACTATTTTCTGATAATATCTTATCAAGATAATAATAATAATGCAATCTTTAAATCATGTACTAATAATAGTTTTTACTAATATTTATTTTGATGTTTTATACTCATAAATATAATAGTAATACTACTAACATTAAAGTTGTTAATATATAGATTTATTATGAATCAGGACTTACGTTGTTGTCATAATCATCATGTTGGTGTGCGACACCAAAAGCCTTATTTCCGTTTCAAATTAATCGAAGTGTCACACACCCTACGAGAAAAAATGTGCCAGTTGCGTAAGTCCTATGAATAAATAAAACAAAAATTATTGTTGGCTTACAAAATTAAATCTTTAATGTAATTTTATAATTTATTTATAGATTGCTTCATGTCTCATATAAAAATAAATTTTATTATTATCTCCTCTTAATACCTATAGTTTAACTCCACATCTTTCAGAAAATAAATTACTTAAATGAAGCCCCATTAATATGATTTGGGCAATCCTAGTGATTAAAATTGATTTTGACACCTTCTAATGATGATATTTGTAGCCTATTTTAAAGGTATGGGTTTTGAATGAAAGTATAAAAATTTTTCTATTTATCTTCGAGCCTATGGCAATATCAAAGTCAATAGACCACTTAGAGTATAAAATGCTGCTTAACTTTATACTCTAATTTTCTGGTTAAGGATTATAGGCTGTGATATGCAATGTAATCTTTTCTAGTTCTTGACTTTTTATCGTTATGATTTGGGGCTTAAGAACATTTAAGGCTTAAAAATAAACAAAGATGATTCGTGGTTGGAAAATCTTTAGAGGACTTGATTAAATTGGCACATTTTTGTGTTGTTTGATTTATGACCCTCTCTTCTCTTGTCCATCCAAGACGTCCTTACGTCAATCGTCTTTGTTTTTCCTTCCTTATTCCTTCATTTCAGGTTTAATCAAGTAGGAATTATCAACAATTAATTATCGGAATTTCACTTACTAAATCCTTGCGTAAGAACAGTAATTCTTACTGTGCTATTAAATATTGATGAATATAGTCAAAATTACAGGCTTGAACGTAAATTCAAGTACTTATTAGAATTCTGGAGTTTATTATCTCTACCTATAAATAAATTTCCTTGCATTTTCCTTTATGTTGTCAAGTTATATAACTTTATTTTCAATCTTTCCTACTTCTTTACTTTTTATAATTATCATTTTTGCTTAGTACTTAAAACCTTGCATGAATAAGGTAAAGGTAAGCATTTAGTGGCAAATTAGAGTGTTATCTTCACTATCCAGTTACTATTTGCAATATGGTGTGCGACAAGTACCATTTACCTTTACTTTATTTTTACTTGTATAAATTATTGAATGATAAATAAAGTGTTTAAAATAGAGTTGTTTCTGTATGAATAAAAGGCAATTACGCAAATGGCATCGCTTGCTAGCGCCAATTATTTTTTTACCACTATTTGCAACTGCTTTTACTGGTGTAGCTTATAGGGTCGGTAGAACTTGGTTTAATGCACCACCGGAAGTCGGAAAGTTTTTACTAT
>JAAUYH010030784.1_pt1 | contig 17093 bp, 17 predicted proteins | sample 7278061 | NCBI WGS metagenome assembly JAAUYH01 (sample SAMN14350203, study PRJNA611818) | marine sediment metagenome | isolation source: surface marine sediment (0.6m) | place: French Polynesia: Moorea | collected 2018-08 | reverse complement strand
TGCACATTCCTCTGATACTTTGGTACCCGTATCGACTATATTACTGCCACTTCATATTACAATTTCTTCCCGTTTTCGAAACTCGTTTAGTGAATGGGTTAGTATTAACAGTAAAGCCGAAGACAGGACGCTATACAGGAAAACTGCATTGAATTGTGCAAGTGCTCGTCATAGCTTCTTGGATGCATTTGATCGATGGCTGTTGTTTCGGTAATCTTTCGACATCAATGCTTTCTTGTATTGTCTACGGTTCTAGCCTTGCTAGACCGAAACCACTATAAATAGGCTAATCCACCTCCAGCTTATCTCTCCAGTCAGCGCATCGCCACATTGGTGGCTACACACAGCCCACCACTTGCAACACTCTCACTATGGGGGGTAATCGGGTGGGCATCTCTTTGCTCTTTGCGCTTGCCTCCGCGGTGCTCTGCGTTTCTGTCTTCGCTCCTCTGAAAAATTCAGAAACCAACAATTTGAAGCACGACAGCGACTCATCTACGCCATCTTTGGCTTCTCTCAACAACAACAAGTTCATCATCCCGTCGACTGTTGAGTCTGCCGATGCAAGTCTTGATGTTACCGTTCGCCGTCGCAAACGCCAGCAGCGCACCGCTACGCGCCGTACCCGTACCCGTACCCGAACCCGAACCAGTCGACAACAGTCCCGTACCTCCAAAACGAAGCGTACACGCACCACTCCCAAACGTGTCCGAGTCAAACGAACCAGCACCAAACGTGTTCGTAAGGTTCGATCTCGCCCCAAGCGTGTCCGAGTTAAACGAACTCGCATCAAACGAGTTCGTAAGATTCGTTCTCGCCCCAAACGTGTCCGAGTTAAACGAACTCGCACCAAACGAGTTCGTAAGATTCGTTCTCGCCCCAAACGTGTCCGAGTTAAACGAACTCGCAACAAACGTGTTCGTAAGATTCGTTCTCGCCCCAAGCGTGTCCGAGCTAAACGAACTCGCAACAAACGTGTTCGTAAGATTCGTTCTCGCCCCAAGCGTGTCCGAGCTAAACGAACTCGCACCAAACGTGTTCGGAAGATTCGCTCCCGTCCTAAACGTGTCCGAGTTAGACGAACCCGCCGCAAACGTGTTCGGAAGATTCGCTCCCGTCCCAAGCGTGTCCGAGTTAAACGAACTCGCCGCAAACGTGTTCGCAAACTTCGCTCTCGTCCCAAACGGGTTCGAGTTAAGCGAACTCGCCACAAACGTGCTCGTAAGACTCGTTCTCGTCGCAAGCGTACCCGTAGGGTCAAGCGATCACGCTCTCGTCGTCGTCGTCGAACCCGTAAATTCGGCACCAAGGGCAAGAGGAAGCGCATCCGAATCCGTCGTCGACGTGCCAAGAATCCTCGTTCTCGCCGCCGCAAGACCAAAAGAACTCGCCGACACAGACGTCGCAGCCGTAAGACCAAGAAGGGACGCCGTTCTCTCAGAAATCGCCGCCGTCGCCGCAAACCCCGCGGCCGTCGTGGCCGTCGATCGCGCTGTCTTAAGAAATGCGCCAAGGGACCCGCCGGACATGCATGCCGTCGTAAATGCTTTGGAGGACGTCGCCGCCGCCGTCGCCGACCGAGTAGCATCGTTCGCGCACGCCGATCACGCTGCATTAGAAAATGCGCCAAGGGATTCGCCGGACGTGTATGCCGCCGGAAGTGTTTGCGAACACGTTCCAGTCGTGGCCGAGGTAAGAAGTCTGGCGGGCGCCGAGCACGATGCATTAGCAAGTGCCCGAAAGGACGACTTGGTAGTGCCTGTCGCCGCAAGTGCAGTCGCCGCAAGCAACGTGGTGGCCGACACCGTGGTGGGCGCAAGCAAGCCGCACGCCGCGCAGCCGCACGTGCAGCGCGATTGGCAGCCAAGCTACGCGCACGCCGTAGACGAGCCAGACGTCGTCGACTTGCTGCCGAGCGCCGCGCGATCGCCAGAGCCAATGCACGCAAGGCCCGTGAGCGCGAGGAGCGCGAGGCCGCCGCAGCACGAGCAAGACTCGCTCGCAAGATCGCCCTTGCTAAGGCTGCTGCACTTCAAGCCAACCGTGACGCTGTGATCGCCGAGCGACGTCGTATCCAACAGGAGCTAGAGCAGAAACGTCAGGCCAAGCTACGCTTGATCAAGAAGGACCTGGCACGAGGTTCGCCGCGAACAAAGAAGGCCTATCCAGAGTGGTGCTACTGCCGCGAGCTGCCTACCAACTCGAACAGCTACTGCTATTACTTCACTGGGTATGGTGCACCGAACGCGTGTTCGACTCGTCAGTGCCGATCGGGCTACACCTGTGCAAGCGAGAACACCGGATTGTATTGCATTCGCAAACGCCGCACCGAGAAGATCGTTCCCACGGGTGTTGGTACCTGCGAGAAGATTCCCTACGATCACTTCACGTACGTGCCGTATGGTGGTGCTTCCGGGTTCTAATATGGAGTTTAGGACTTTAGATTAGACGTAGTTAGCATTATTGCTTTTGGTAGATAGGATACCGCCGCATTCGCGATAAAATGCTCTTCTCAATCCGTCCTGTTCAGTAGTAGAAACTTTCTGATAGTTTTACGGCACGTTTTTCGACTTTGTCCTCGAAAGAATGCACCCAAGGAATACTACAGGATCAATTTTACGAACTGCGAATATAAACAGGTTTTTTCGCTGCCCTAACACGTTTCATCAATCTATTTTTGTCAACTCAGTTTTACTGTGTCTCATCCCATATGATTTTGCCATTATTCTGACAATCTGAAGTATACCGACTGTTTCAATAGACTCGCACGTGTCATGCATACTACCTTGCTTTTTGTTATGAACAACCTGAATCTGTGAAATTGCAGAAGGCAGCGAAAGTACAAATTCACTGATAGTTTATCGAAAGTAAACTGGGAGGAAGTTATTTTCGATAATTTGGAAGAAATTTTGCTCTATTTATACAGCATTAAAAGTTGCTAAGATCGTTTGACGACCTTCGTATTAATAAAATGCAGATCAATGAAATTCGATGCAGCCAGAAATAGAAAATTAACTTTCGGTTCTATCACCATCCAGTTGTTAAGGCAGAAAAAATAATTTTTGAGCACGATTCTCTGTGCAAAAGAATTATTATCATTCCAAATCATACTGGTGAAATCTAGTGCATCGGCCTAGTAATTTTTCATCCGACTTGGAAAAATCATTTTTTTGATTCGTAGCAAATACAATATCAAAATAAGAACGGTCAATTTGATGAAAAGGATGATTTGGAATATCCAGTGAAATAAAGCACTAACCAGATGGCGAATATCGGATAGATTAGTTGCAAGACAAATAGTTGCGATGTTCAGTTTGTAAATCAACTTTAGATGTTGTGAAGTATCAACAACCAGAAATTCCTTACGAGCTGACAAAGCAAATCTCTATTTTTGATGTGGGACGTAAAATAAATAAATCTGTTCTACTGATTCTAGCCACTGGACGAACAGACGAGAGGTTAAACCAAGTGAATGGGCTTCAGTATTCAGTTAAGCTTAAAATATGAAAAACAATTCATTCTTTGCCTGAATTCATAATAATGTCCAATGAATGAATATTGTTACATGTTTCATTGGATCTGAAAACCTGGATGAAGGTCGCAATCAAATCTCAATTGATAACACCTGCCTAAAATCATACAATGAGCCAATAGAACTGAGCATAGAATCAAATGCTAATCTACTGTTTATGAATTTTCCACTGGTAGAACTCAATTTTTTATGACAGTTGTTGGAACCACCAATTCTGAATTAAAAGAAAAAGTAAAATTTTTGAACTGGAAGTGTAGCCGATTTCTAGAAAACACGAATATAATTTTGTATATGTATGATGTTTAGATCAATTTCTACCATTTTATTAATGCATTTAGACCGTTTCGAGAACCGTCTTGCCAATAGCTTGCTTCAAAAAATTTAGTTCAAATTATTTGATGCATATAAGTGAATAACCTAGTAGGTTCGTTTATTGTCAATATCGTTTTCTGAAGTTTTTGAACTCTAAAACTTACTGGATTTTCTAAATATTAGCTCTATCAGATATATCGAATATAATATTTTCATTCAAATAACGTTCCTCCTTCATATTCAATTGTACGCAATGCTTGCAGTGATCTTCGAATAACCAATGTCGTGGAAAGTCGATAATTCGATTGGTGGCAGGTCAATTCTATATTTCAGTCGCAAAGAACCTGAATACATTACAAGCTGGGCAACTTACATGAGTAGTGAAAGATTTTTTGAAGGTTAATTGTCTGCTTGGTCCTCGTCAGAGTTCTAGTAGTCAATATTTTATATAGATTAGATTTCATTCAGAATTCTACCCTACTAAAAATTAGTGAAAGTCAATCATCATATAAATGAAGAGTGTTCAATTGGAAACATAGGCTGATACTATATTCAGATTTGGTTATATGCTAATGAATTTCTCTATTTTTCGAAGCGGTTCAAATTCTATCTTCATTCTCTTTACAATCTATAAAATCACCAATCCGCAAGGAATCAAAGTCAAACCAAGCAGCTAGAGTAATTTTCGCCGTCTGGGTCTGGATTCGATTTCCATATCTAATCTTTTCGGCGTTTCGCACTTCGCTGTCCTAACGTATTCGCAATCGTATCCAATTAAATCGGAGGATATCTCACCTACTCTAACGGTAACTATACCTTTTCCTTATCCACATGGTAAAGTGCAATTCAATGAATTGCAGTTTACAGAGTTGACTGCCGTGCATTTCACTTCTCCCAACAAATACTTGAACTCCAACATGGTCTAAATAGCTGCCAGTAATCATTATTTTATTGCCTCCTTCAGCGTTGCCATAGGGAGAGTGCACACTCAAAATTTCTAAAGTAGTCCCTTCTTTTGATACTGGCTTGCAAACTAAAATCTTCGACTTTTTAATTAATGGCATCACAAGTTCTCCCCAATTACCAATTGTAAGCGCTAATCCACTGTTTTCTTGGAAAGCAAACGATCCTTTTGATAATTCGTTTCCGTTTTCAGTCAATTGAGCCCTGAAAACCTTTCCTGATTCCTCTAATGTTACTTTGCAAAGGAATGAATTTCCTTTTAACATCCATGAGACCTATTAGCTCTGTACTCAATGATTCTATTTGTAGCAGACTCCATCCAAACAATAGGCTTAATATTAATCCCTGTGCTATGATCGTTTTTATTCTTGTACACACACTGTTCAGGTTTCGATCTCCCTCTATTTCGAATAGGATACCCGTAATATTTATTTTTCTTTAATTTGGAGTAGTTTGTCTTCCGATGCAGCACTAGTTCCATCGGTATTACAGCTTATATTTGCTTTCCCGAGCGCTCTATTTGGTTCTTATCTGTTGCATAAATTTGTCCGTTGAGTGCAATGACATTCCAAAGCAATGTCGTACCCTAGTTGCAAAACGTTTTACATCTCCCCCAACAATTCGTGTTGTTTCAGGATCGTCGTATTAATCGTAAACAATATTTGCATCGACTACTTATTTAATATTATTTGCTTTAACTATGGACCCAGAAAGGGCCTGTTCGGCACTCCATCCATATAGTGGTTGGGTATACTTACCCTAGCACTAGTAAATCCTCCTATTGAAATAAGCATGAATCCTTCTTTGGTGCACTATCATAATTTTAAACAGGAAGCCCTGTTATGATCGCAATGCCAAGAGTGTGGCACCCTCTTCCGTCTATACTAACCGATTCGACCTTTCCATTATCCCAATGTTGACCTCTCTTTTTAGGACACAATGTATTTGTTGTTACGAAAAGTCTATTTTCAGTACCTAAATGATTATATCCAATACCTGCTATGGTTCTTCTTTCTCCCATTTGTGCTCTGAAACATCAGTCTATTACAACTAAGTTATGATCAACCTTTGCTGATAGAACATTTCCTGCATATGTACTCAAATAAAAATTTATAGTTTCCTGCTAATACAATGCCAGAAACTTGAACGGCTTCCCAAATTGAATTTTCTGGATTTCTCTGAAAATATTCACAAATGGAACTGGAATTTCAGAAACTTTTTGGTAAAGGTAATTCCTATTATTCGAAGATCCAATACTACTTACAACTTTGACACTTCTAGTTCCATCTCGTGTTAGACTGGAGTATACTATGGTGTTGATATCAACATGCTTGATCTTAGAAGCGAGTGAATCCCCAAAGTATTCCTTATTTTCATGATGCAAGTTCATCCAGTAATGGTTACAATAGTTCCACCACTTTGAAGTCCTATATCGGGACTGAGCGCGTCGATTTTAGGTAGCTCAGTAGCCACCGTTTTCAGTTCTACAGTAATTGTGATTCTGAATTCTGCTTTGTCACCTTGGTTGTCCCAAACTTTCAGGATCACTTCAGTTTGCCCAAAAGGAAAATTAACGCTGCAAGATTTTTCCGCACATAGAACTTTTTTATCCGATACTCTAATCCATTGGTATTTTTCAATAGCTCCAATAGATGATGGTGATACCGTATCAAAATAAGGTGAATGGGAACCACTTCCATCCAGAGTAACTTCCTCCGATTCACTCCTATCTAAGTCAAATACTAACTTATATGTGCCAGGTAACTAATGGGCTTGATGATCAATGCCAAGTATTTGTCGTTCGCAGATATTAAGGTGAATACGAACAAGAACGTGAGAGAAAAGAGATAAATAGAAATTTTCATGGTTGCTTTATTGGCTGATCACAAGCAGAACAATTTTCGTTTTCTAAATTCATACAAGATTACATTTTGCAGGCTAAAACTAGAACGCTGCGTTTTGCAACAAACGGAAATCGACAGCCGTACATCAGACATTAATCCCATGGACAAGCGAATCTTTATTGCCGTACTCTACAAATACCGAGTTTTGGGCCGGACATTTCGCTTTCCAATTTGTACGATGGAATACGTGCTTGCTGATTGATTTCTGTACTCTTGTGAATTAAATTCTCGAAATAACTGAAAATATCCGACCATAAAGTGTGACCGGGATGCGCAAAGCCAAAGCAGAATGGTAAATGCTCTGTCCTTGAAAATACATACGAATTCGCTACATATGTCCCACTACAACTAGAATTTTAAGTGCGTTAGTTTGTGTAGTCTGTTTATACTTAACGACCAAAAAGTAAAGTCATGACATTTCCTGAGTATAGTGTCGTAACAGACAATAGTTCAGTTAGTTGTTAGATATCAAATCAAATTAATAATTCTAATGGGCGCTTACGTTCATTTTTGTTTACAACTTATTTCTCTGTCTTGCCTCGAATTTATTCAACTGAGAAATATTTTCTAATATTCTACTTTTAGAGTAATTCCGTATTTGACTAAGGCTGTTCTTATTTCTTGTCACATTAGCCGATTCTGATAGAAAACACTTTTACAAAGAGTAATTAAATTTAGTGCCTTTTTCTAATCTCGATTTCATTCAATTATGCGCCACATCGAAATTTTCAAATAGAGTGGCACAAAGAAGAACTAAATTAATTAGGCATTAGGTTTTCCATGCATTAAAAGGCAAAAGAAATGGTACGATTATTAAAAATTGGTTTGTTGATTCGTTCCACACTATTTCCAAGTTTGCGTGTGCAGTACCGTATTCAGGTTGCATTGGTCACTACTTAATGAATAATTCGCTAGATAACTTTTCTTGTAAAACGGACAACCACATCTGTATTCCCCCAACATGGACGACCTCGCCGACTATTCCTCGGACGGAGAAGACGAAGATGTCATTGTTGTCACTCCCCAGGATCCAAAAGAAACAGTGAAAAGCGAGGACACCACTAGGGAGCCACCGTCGAAACGAGTCAAAGTGGAGGGCACTAACCCCACAGTCACACCCCCACCACCACCACCACCATCATCATCATTGTTCTCACCGCCACGAAAGCCGCACACGCCACCCAAACCACCTATTGGCGCCACGTCAGGGCTAATTCCCACGCATCTGATAACGAAGCGGCCCGCCATCTCTACCGAGGACCTAAGTGGGTACGGGATGAAAAGCGAGACGAAACGAAAGTGAGGCGATTCTAGAAAGCAAGATTGCGCGAACTCTGCGGGAACTTTACAAGGCAAGCCTAATGTACAATTGGGGGATTCTTACATGCTGTCATCGACATCGATGAACGGCGAGTCGGGATCGGCTTTCCACAAGAATACGTTGTGGTCCCAGCCGACGGTGGTGAGTTGTGGCAAGGTGGGGTGCCAAGAAACGTCGCGGACGGCGGCGCGGTGTGCGCGTTTCTGTACGACGACCTTCCCCGTGAGTACATCATAGATCGCGAATCGGCCATTTCCGCTTCCACTCCCTGTGTAAATGTATCGCTGGCCAGTGCTGTGTAGTGGCGAGAAGTAGCAGCGGATCAAAGTTTGCAATGTTTGATGAGCGCCGGCATACGTCATGACGGAATCATCCTGATAATCAATGTTCATCGCACGGCCAGGATACGCTTCGTATCGATAGTCCCAGCCGAGGTCTTTCGGGGGGTCGGGTAAGTTTGAAGTTTTTGTCGCTCGTCGCACGTCCCATAACTTGATGCATTGGTCTTTTCCCTGGGTGATGAGAAAACGACCATCATTTTTCGAGTCCACATGCGTCAGTCCTTCTATATGCCCAACGAAAGTGCCTACTGCAGGATTCGGGTTTCTGAAATCCCACACCTTGGCAAACGCGTCATCGGATGCGGTGAGCATGGTGTTGGGGTCATCATGTTTCACATTGGTAACACCATTGACGTCGTCAGTGTGCGCCACAATGGTGGTGTCAACCACGCGTCGTTCCACATCGAGTAATCGCACAGTTCCGGCCTGATCACGATAACCCACGGTGGTGCCTGCATAAATAGTTCGACCATTCGGAGAGAACTTACAACTCATGATACCGAAATGTTCCGTACCGCGAGCGGGATCTATTGCACACAGCACGTGTTGCCTGCCTGCATTGTGCAAGTCCACTACATCCACGTACTGATTAATAGTCGAGTAACACAGCCATCGTCCACATCTAGATACGTCAAAGTCGGTGACAGTCCAACGCACGTCATCGCAGGGAATCTTATGTTTCAAGGACCAATGCTGAGCGTCGTACACGCGAATGAACTTATCCTGGCACGACGTCACGAACGCACGACCTTCATCGTCAACGAAGCGGCCACCATACACACGCCCCTTGTACGTGGCTAGCACGGCACATTTCTTCGTCGGTACTGCACGATTGGTTAATCTGGCGTAGGGTATATCACAACCTCTCCGCACAGCCTCAATTAGTCGATGCATCCTACATGGCTCCCCGGTGCGACTGCGAATATCAGCACTGAGTGCAGCGTACGACTCATTGCCGTCGGTAGGTGGGGACGAGGATTCGACCCCAACACGTCTCGCGCTTCGTCGAATGGTCGCAGCAATGATGGGACAGTTCGAACGACTTGCCTGTAAAGCTCGTAAAAAGGCGCGTCTTCTTGGTCTCGTCTGTTCGGCGGGGGTGGAAGAGGAGGCGCCGTCCATAACGCCACGACACGGCGTGAGAAAAGTCGACGACAAAGCAGTCGGAAACGAGAAAAGAAGATAGTTGCAAGCAGGTTGAAAGCTACGAGCAGGTGTGTAGTAGAGGTGACGAGGTGAGGCAGTATATCATAGTATCATACGAGGAACAAATGGCATCGCTCAATTCGTTGTCTAGGTTGCCCTGCTCGGATTTAAGATGCTAAATGGAAAAGCACGATTGTTGGGCGGTATAATGTCCTGTACTATACCGTGCCGTACAATCGAATTGTAGCAAGCAAGGGTTAGGTGTTGTATACTCGTACTGTAGTTGGACTACCAAATGGCACGGTAGAAATGTCAAGGAATATGGACGTATCACGTTGTGCGGTGCGAAATTGTTGGTGTAGATCGAAATCTTGATGGGTGCGGTCCATTCAGGGCACAAACGAAGATTTTATTGGAACATGATGGTCGTGGCGATTTGTGGATGAAAACGCTAAAGTATACATGTAAGGGATCGAAATTGTGGAAAGTAGTCGAAAAGAAATTGATGAAAAGTTGAAAGTAGAAATTTCGTTGCAAACCGTAATTTGACAGTTACAGTGCAACAGATGACGTGGTTATTCGGTTTGAATTGATTTCTACGTTACGAGCTCAAACTAAAAAAGATTGAATCCGCATTCACTTTATATTTATACAGCGTTGGTTAAACATAGTGCTTGCTCGTATAGCTTTAATGCTGGCCTGCACAAACCAAGTTGCAGTACATGTATGCATGAAAAGATTTCACGCGATATCTCCCATTTTCTCGACAGTATGGTGAATGAATTACTCAATAGAATTGTTAGAAGTGGAGACTATCGTAATGTACTGTACTGTACTGCACGATAGTGTGGTGTAGCAAATGGTAGAAAAGAAGGTGAGTGAATGAGACTGTAAAGGTTAGCTTGTAGGAAAGGCGTGCCTAATGAAAAGATGTCAGGCACAGCAGCGCACTAAAACACGCAGATATTTCTACGAAAAATGAAATCAAAAAGCAAATGTAATGCAAATACTGTATTTGCAGCACATCACATCAGCTACACGAGCTCGAATGAGAGCACAAACGCGCAGGCGTGCGGTGCGCGTGTTTCAAACGTGTGTAGCCCCATTTTGTGGACTGCACCGTGTCGGCCGCATATCGCAGTGTAGGTATCTCGCGTTCGTCCATACAGCTCGCCCAAACCGCCGTACTGGTGCGCCGCGCTTCATCTTTGGCGCGTAGGGTAGCGTGGTGTAGGAGGTGCACGAACGGGCACACACCATGTGGCCTTCCTTTCCTCGACCATACGGCAACGGCGTAGTGCACCGCATATGCCCCGACGAGCACCTAGTCGTCGTCGGTGGCGGTTTCTCCTTTTGCCCCTCCTCGCTGCTCCCCGAGCACTGTTTATGACCCTGTCAGCAGGTGCACTTACCTTTCCTCACTGACAGACAGCGACGCCAGCGCATTACCTGCCCTATCCGTCTTGCGTAGCTGTTGTCTGCAACATTTGCGTCAACTTCCAAACTTTCATTTTCCATCTACCGCCGTCATCTCCCTCCAGTTAGCGCTACCCCATTTTCCGTTGCTTTTCTTTCTTGACCTCGTTTTGCTCGCTATCTGCGAGAAAATGGCACCGTACGGCACTGTACTGTACACTAGCCCATCTCACTATTTCTAGAAAATATCGTAAAGTACTCTTCACCACCACTTCGAACCATCGCGCGATCCACAAACCATAAATCAATCAATCGTCACTAACGAAAAGCTCAAGATTCGTAATCGTCTAACGATTGATTTTTTAAGAGGAAAGAACGCATACGATTGAGAAACACGCCTATCATTCAAATCACCATGAAATTTAATAGACCCGCATAAGGTGGACGTTAATACCGAGAGAACTGACGACCTGCGAGAAGATACAAACACACCTACAGGACCCAATGACTAATGAGAAGGCTCGGAGGACGAGCATCAAATAGACCACAAAAATAATCCTTTTTTTTCGCGCGCAAAAAAAAACTACTGTGTACTATTAATACCCCTCTACCCCTCAACCACCGCTCCTCAAGAGCTCGTACTACCCCCGTCGTCCAACCACCCAAACGCAAGCCAACGAACTTGCCAAACGACCTCTGTTTTGTTCGGTAACATTTCTCGCAACCACCGCATATTCCGGCCACCGCATCGCGCCTCCACCCACACAAACGCCTCTCTATCTGTACACCTCCCCACCCGACGTCGATCTGACTTTTGCACAACCTGCGCCCTTCCGCTCGCCCGCCGAAAGTGTATTTCGCGCACGCCCCAAGCGTCACCTGCAGGCGCACACGCTCGCGAGTAACGACAAATACGCTGCTGCAGTTTTTTCAACTTGCTACAACTACAACGTCTGCGCTGTATATCGACACTGTGTTGTTGGCTGCTTTATTCGCTAAATTCACTACAAGCTCGTATCACTTACATTGCCAATTCAAGCAAGAAGGGCTGTCGCCGAGTGTTTGATTTCGATAAGCGACGACGGTGAGTGAGCTGAAAAACGAGTCCTCTTTGGCACACCTCAGCAGGGCTGCGTGGTGTGTGATCGGAAACGAGGTCAAGGCCTAATAGGGCGTAGGTAGGGAGTGATTCCAATCGCGTGTGTCAGTCTTACAGTCAGTGACGCTTACACGTGTCGTTGGTTTCATAGCCGGCGTGCTATACTGCGTGGCCTCAGGCCTTTGCGCACACGCACGTTGCCAACCCGCTGCAAAGCAGAGTCTGCAGGACTCTCGCATCGGCAAGGCGACGAGCTACGCTCGTTGCTGGTTGCCGACCGCAGCCGGCACGCCGCAGCGTCCCCATTGCGGGGCTCGCCTCATCATAGGTGTTGTTACGGCCAGGCAACCGTCACACACCGCCGTCTCCGTGCGCGTCGCGTCCTGCCCGTGGCGGCGCGTACCTCTCCCCGGGGACGTGCAGCTTCGTCATGGTATGCGAGTACGTGCCTCGCACCAAGTTGGAGACCACGCCCGTCACCGAAAACGAAGTGTCGCCCACTAGTTTTCTCCCCGACTACATCATGCGTGCGTGGGGCGTGGCTCCCGTGTCCCCGCCACCACCACCCACACCCCCTTCCATTCGACTTTCCGAGTCCTTCACCATGGTCATGACCTTGTTCCATTGTATTATTGAAGCACGCGTGAAGATTGGCGACCAATTCATCTCGGCTATGGTGAAAGCACGTGATGGGAATCATGCCAATATCATCGCCACCGCACACAACGTTCCAACGCCTCGCTGCACTTTGCAAGTGTCGGAAGCAGAATATTTTCGTTCGCAAGGATATTACGCTCTGAATGCGGCTATCAAGACTTCATTTTGTGATGGCACCATCCCACGTGTTTCTTTACGCTCGTATATGGAGCGTTTCTTTAATTCACCTCCGCTTCAAGCTATCTCCCCTTCCGTCTATTTGCTGATGCTGGTGTATCTCGACCGAGCAAGTGCGTGTTGTCCAGGATTTTTTCTTAATAGCCTCAACGTTCATCGCATGATTCTAGGCGCTTTTGTAGTGGCCGCGAAATATCATGAAGATGAGTACGTGTTACAATCGCAATTCGCCAAGCATGGCGGTGTCACCGCGAAGGAGTTGTGTGACATTGAACGCACATTCTTGAAAGCGATGCGATACAAATGTTTCATCTCGAAGGAACAATTTGAAATGTTGGAAATTGATATCATGAAAGAGGCGTTGGACACGGCGGAAGATTATGATAGTGTGTTGGAAATGATTCGTAATGAACATATCGTTGGGGTCGAGCAAGCAATGCAGGGCGTGAGTGGTGAGTGTGAAACAGGACCGAAAACTTCGGAGTTCGCAAATTACATGGGTGCAGAGGAGTTCACGAAAAGTAGTCGCGACAAGGCGATGAAAGTTAGTGCGCATTCTAGAGCGTTGATTTCTTGTATGTTTCCTGGGATGCCAGTCGAGCCAACGGAAGAAGATACATGGACGATGCGTTGTGGCGCGGCGAGGATGACGCAGGAACAATATGAGGTGTATCGTAATTTACTGTGTATGGTGGTAGGGCTAAATGCGAGACTGGCAGGGATCGGGAAAATGCCAGTGGCTTGGATTCAAGCTATGATGCCCGAATACTATTCGGGAGAAAGAAAATATGGTGGAATGAATAGGAAGCAAGTGGAGGTTGAACATCATTCTACGAATATCGCGAAATCGGCGGTGTCGTTCTTGTTGAATGATAATGATCCGTTTGAGGATCTGAAAGTATATCCGGGTGGCGTGGTGTACACCGCCGCGCAGCAGTGCGGCGGAAAGTCGCTACTAATGCAGTGGTAGCGATGTGTTGTTGTGATGCAGTGGTGGTGGTGGTGGTGGTGGTGGTGGTGGTGGTGGATGTGGGTTGTCGGCCAGGCAGTGATTAACCTAATATTCGTGGCCGACGGAAAGATCAATCTTCCCACACATCCACACTCACGCACACATCCACAAAGGAAGTGAACGAGATAGAACCTAAGGTTTCGGTGTCGTTCTAAATGGGAAAGGTGGTGTACTACGGCAGCAGCAGCAGTTTAGATAGGTAGGCGTGCAGGTGCAAGTCCCGCACCCCATATTAACTTTCTAAAGCGCAATCAGTTGGTTCGTTCACTTGATATATATTAGTCTAAGCGTGTATCGTGCGCTTCGCTATATCACTTACGATATTTAATCAGGACGACGACGGCGACGACCGTCGATTTACCGCAGATCCATTCAAAATTTAGTAATACTGCAGAGTAATATCATTTTACATACGTTGCGCTCACTTAGCTGCTTCAGCGATTTTCTTTCTGCTCACCTTCTACTCCTTGTGTTATTGCTTTGTTGCCTACACCCTTTTTCGAGTCGTGTCCTCGAATGCAGCCCGCCGTCTCTCGATGCACTTGTAAACCATGCCGTCGGCGATTCGTGATGCTTCGATGGATTGGCGTGATTTCGCAAGTGTGCTCGCGTATGTATGCTGTAGGTTTGTACGTTTAGTTGTACATGAACGACAGTTACTGTATTTTGGTTGTTCTGAGTAGTCTTTTCTGGTACTGTACCGTACAGTACGGTGTTGCTGATGATTATCGTGTGCAATCGCACTTGCGCTGTGCCCAACGTATGTACGTATGCAGTGAGAACGCCGTTGTGCTGTACACGCCGCGTGCCACTCACTACACCACCGAGCGTACCGACTGTACTGTCGCACCCAACGGTCGGATGGGTGGTGTCTGGTGGTGTCGTGGGGGGGCCTGGCGTCGTGTGGGTGCGCATACGAGGGAGTAGGGAAAACGACGACAATGGCGAGGTACACGCACAACAAAACGGGGTACTGTACAGTTTTGACGGAGTGATGATAATTGTGGGCGATCGCGGGACAGGACAGCTGGAGACACCGCGCGGCGTAGTGCGAACAACTCTACGGCGAGATCGTGGGTGGCGCCGTGCGAATCGATGGCGCGTCGTCGTTGGTTGACACCGCGTCAGTTGAGTCGGGCGTGCGAGCAATGCGCTTGACCATCACACCGCGTGGTACTTGCTTGGCGACTTGTATCGAATGCGATTCGTGTAATTCGCATCTCCCTCAAATGTTGCTTCGACCTTCCTCGTATCCGCGCGATCCGTTCCATTCCGCTTTGTTCCGCCGCCCTGCTATCGCTTGCCGTGTCACACTCCCGTTCCCACCCCCGCTCCCTTCCCTCATGTCCCTGCTAACCGCCCACGACGCACACCGATTGCAGCGCGAGGAGGGCTGGCAACATCTCGATGTGCGCACCCACGCCGAATTCCTGGCCGGACACGCGCGCGGCGCTGTGAACGTGCCTTTCGTGCACAGTGATGGACGCCCCAACGATAGATTTCTAGCGCAGATCGGCGCCATGTTCGGGAAGGACGACAAACTAATCGTTTGTTGTTCGTCGGGGCGCCGCTCGTCGCGCGCTGTGGTGCGCCTGGCTGCCGCGGGATACAATTATCTCGCCGATTTGTACGGTGGTCATCGGCAATGGCGCTTGTTGAAGTTACCCGTCAATTTTATTGCCACTTCTTAACTCCGCTTCATGCTACGTTTCGATGTTGGCAGGAACGCGTCGTTCTGGCCGGGTCGATTCGATGCGCACACCGTTAACACTGTCATACAAATGAAGTCCACAAGATACACCACGTACATCATCGCGTTCGAGTGGATCACCTCGCCTACCATCACCGGTTGCCACACACGACGCCGATAGTTTAGCCCGATCATTATGTAAAATACCAACTCGCATACAAATATTCCTCGTTTTCTCCCTTGGTAGATTGCCGCGCCAAGTAGCAACAGAAACCCGATGTACAACAGACTCAGCACGAGTTGTGTTGCCATGAAGAGATGTTCCGCCCCTTCGTACATCGTTTGTAAGGGGTCTTGCCCGAGAAGTAGACGTGTGCCGAGAAGCCCGGTTGTAAGGGCAGTCAGGAATACATTCACTAGCAATACGTACTGCGCTATGGACAATGTGCGTGACAGCGATATCGCAACGCGGAATACTAACAATGCGGGAAACCCGACTAATGCGGCAGTTAGAAGTATCGCCACTAGAGCGCCGTATCGTGCTGGCAACAAATGGTCGACGCCCGCTTCCACATGCTGTTCTAATGCTACCAGGCGGTCTCGTGCTTTTCCCAATTTTGGTTGCATGTAAAGTCGCGCGTAGTAGCCCAATGCCTCCGCTTCTGGAAGGTCTAACAACCCACCTGCATGACTCGCACGTTTTCGCAACCATTCACCCAGTGTTGGATTTTTTATCCTGGCTTGCAGCTCCACCAATTGTTTCCGTTCATCTCGAACGACTTTTGTTAGCGCCTTCTTCTCTTTTAGTAACTCCGAGAATGCGCGTCGTAGCTCCTCCACCTCCTTCTTACTACCTTCGCGGCCTTGCGCTTCCGTACGCTTGAGCGCCGCTTCCGCCGCTTTTAATCGTGCTTGCAACACCGACACATTTGTTGCTGTCGTTGCAGTGGTGGTTGGAACGCCAATCGTCAACGTGATTGCGGAAAACGCCAACCATCCCACCAGCACGAACATCGTTGTCGACGCAAATCTCATGTTAGTGCACACCGGCGAACAACGTGCTAACATTCAACTCAGGTCCACGGCATCAAGATGGCTGCGCCAACGAGTGCGAGATGCCACGAACTCGGCGACGCAATCCTACATAATGCTCGTCCAATTGCTCACTTTTTGGAGAATGTGGGACAATTACTTACAGTGTTGCATCAACAGTGCTGCATTTTATTTGCTTTTCTGTATTCTTGATTCTCGTAAAACCAAGGAAATAAAACATTTTTTTCTTATCTTATCATTATTCAATTAACCAATGTAGTGCCGCTATAGTAGTACTGTACAGTCCTCCCTCCCGATAAGGTGCCCTAGTTTTGGGTGTACAGCAGTGCAGGGTTTTGATTTTTGCAAGATCGGAGTGGAAAAAGGCGGACGATCACGCAGTTTCGAGCAGTTGCGATCACTGCGAAGTGGCGAGCAGTATTGTTTCTCACAAGTAGATAGCTAAATAAACCTTCGAAAGGGATTTTGGA
>JAAUYH010000907.1_pt1 | contig 17094 bp, 9 predicted proteins | sample 7278061 | NCBI WGS metagenome assembly JAAUYH01 (sample SAMN14350203, study PRJNA611818) | marine sediment metagenome | isolation source: surface marine sediment (0.6m) | place: French Polynesia: Moorea | collected 2018-08 | reverse complement strand
GTCAAGTAATTCTCCATAATTGTCCGCGGGAGGAAAAGTTCTCAGAGAAGCCAAAATATTTGATAGCTCGTCTTCATGGGATCTGTCCCACTTCAAACTCTTACGAATTTTTACTGGAATTGCCAGTGAATCCTCCTTAATATTGAAGTGGATAGAGCCTAACAAATAGCGCGTCCCGTTTTCTAAGACTAAATATATTTCCAAGGGATATTCAGATATTTTGTGAACTTTATAAACTAAATGAAATCCGCTATTTTCAGAGTTAAAGTCTCGATAAGCTTCAAAAACATCTGGACGGGGGAAATTAACGAAAGCACTACCAATTAGTTTGCCTTGTTGACATAATTCAACTGTGTTTGGTTGGGATATTTTACTAACTACCCAGCCAGCAATAACAAAAGAATCTGCTTTTTGAAATTGCTGTTGAGATACGGGAGATTCGATGTAAGAAATGGTGTCATTGTTAGATGTTTGATTAGTAGTGCTCGACACAACGAGATATCTCTTTTTAAGGCGTTGACCTAATTGAAACATTGCTTTGAGGGAACGACTTAAAATCTTAATTCTTATTTCCAAATCATCTATTAATTGATGTAAATGATTTTCTGTGGTAATTGAAAGTTTACGTAAAAGTTGTAGGGAAGAATCCAGACTATGGGTTCCATAAATAGCTCTACAAGTAGCACTCAGATAATCATGACCATTCTTTCTATCTGGTTCGAGATGAGTCCCCTCTGCCCATTCATTCCAAGCATTAACAAAAACTAAGCGCTCCTCTTTCTCATAACTTTGTTGAGTTTTCTCAACCGTTCCCCGTAACCACAATTCATAGAGATCTGGATTAGCGTGAAGAAAAACATTACCAGCTTTTCCTTTACGAGCCGTATTATCCCAGCCTGTCATTGTAGAAAGAAATAACTTTTTCCCTTTAGGCATAGATGAAGATAAGGCATGATCAACCACATCTCGAAAATCATATATATTGCCTTTATAATCGTGAACGCCTAGGGTTTCTGGTTCTATTAATCTTGCAGATACGCCATGAGGAGGAAACTCAACTGCAGAATCGAGACTCATTTGATCCATGTTATTTACCGATAGACCGAAAGTTAAAGCTCCACAAATATTTACTTCCCCAATACCTGCATTTCTGAAGACTTCTCGCCAGATACCTATCGATTTTTGCGGATCTGGTAATATATTTACTCTATAAATTAATACTAGAGGTTTTCCATTAATCCTGATATATCTTTTATCTTTCAGAAAGGGGACTAAGCTTTCGGCAAAAGCAGCATCATTTTCTTGAGAGTGTTCTTGAGCTATTAATACATCATGCTCTGCTCCATCCCAACGACGAGTCCAATTTTCATTGGCCCAGCATAGGCAAAAAGGAAAATCTGGTTTGCCACTATTTAGCATGTCATCAATTGGTCGATGCAATAAGCGTTTACCAGCAAACCAATAGTAATAATAACAAAATCCGTGAACACCGTATTGTTTAGCTAATTTAGCTTGCTCTTCTCTTACTTCTTGAATCCGTAAATCATAAAACCCTAAATCAGCTGGTAATCGAGGTTGATAATGATCTTTAAATAAAGGTTTTGCTTTAGTTACATTTGTCCATTCAGTAAATCCTTTACCCCACCATTGATCATTTTCTGGAATTGGGTGAAATTGCGGCAGGTAAAAAGCAATCAGACGAACATCAGCTTTGGAAGCTGAATCTAAGTTTAACAAATAGCTCTCATTAAGTTCATCTAATTCTGAATCCCTAGAATTAGCTTCTTTTTGTCCTTTGTTCTGGTTAGCAATGGCTTGGGTCTGCGAATTATTATATTTGTTTTCTGATAATTTCTTGTTTTGTTTTTGAAAATGCTCAACAAATAAATTTATCTTATCTTGAATATTAGGAAGATCAGATTTAATTTGGGCAGCTTTGCTGTAATGAGAAAGCGCTTCTTCCCATTTTTCTGAGGCAGCGAATGCTTCTGCAAGATGATAATTTACCCAAGCACAGTTACTATGGAACTTCATGCCTAAATGACCAATTTTGATCGCCTGTTGTAATTGATTACTAGCAACCAACATTTCAATCAGAGAAGAGTATACCCAATTTGGTTGACTTTGATGAATTTCTAAAGATTTTAAGTAACAATTAATACTATTTTGAAAATCACCTTGCTGATAATGGGCTAATCCAATTGCTCGATAAATCACATTGGAATTAGGATGAATTTTTAGAGCTTTTTCTCTTAAGCTCAATCCTTGAGTAACCCGACCGGCCTGAGCTAACAGTGTAATAACATTTCCATAAACCCAATCTAATTGATGTTCATCAAGTTCTAGAGATTTTAAATATAAATCAATAGCTGCTGCGGTGTGGCCTTCTTTATGTTGAGTCACAGCTTGATTCAATAAATATTCAATTTGTTGTTTAACTTCAGTAATCATTATTTTGTTATCCTGACCAATTATTTTAATAAATTAAAATTGTGATTGTTTAAGTTAGTCGCTCCAAAAGTTGAACCATTGTTTTCTTAATAGTTTCTGGAGTAAAAATAGAGAGTGCATCTTGGCAATTACTAGCTAAATAATTCCAAAGCTCTTCTTGTTGATAAAGACGCAAGATTGTTTGAGCAAATTCTTCTGTGTTACTAGCTTCTAAAACATTTTTTCCAGGGGTTAAATTCATGCCCTCAATGCCAACAGCAGTAGCTATTACCGGAAGACTATATTCGAGGCTTTGTCCAATTTTGCCTTTCATTCCCGCACCATATCTGAGGGGTGAAACAAAAATTCGATGGCTCAAGAAATACTCACTAACATCAGGAATATAACCTGTTACTGTAATGCTGTCATTAGCTAACTTGCGAACTTGGTCTGTGGGATTGCTACCAAGCAAAGTTACTTTCACATTGGGTAATTGTTCCCAGACTAAAGGCATAATCTCACGGCATAACCAGAGCACTGCATCCACGTTAGGAGGATGATGATAACTACCAATGAATAAGATATTCTTTCTCCCAGAAAAACTCGGCTCAAAGTCGAGGAGCTTGCTGGTACGTGATACGTGAATATTTGGCACTACCTCTACCGGTTCAACTCCTTGTTGCTGTAAAAGTTCTTGTTCGACAGCAGTTACTGCAATAGTTAAATCTGCCTGATGGGCTATTTTTAACTCTTTTGCCTGCATATTGATCCATTCAGCTACTCCTTGAACATCTTTAGTAGGGGACAGTTCCCAAGCTCGTTTCATTCTCAGATAGTGAAGATCAATGGTGTCATAGATAATTTTGATCTTGCCCCAAGAGCGAATTAGAGGTAAATATTTTTCATTGAGTTCAGGACGACAAATCCAAGCCAAGTCTACTAGAGATAGTCTGGCGGTAATTTGGGTTGCGGGAGTTTCACCGTAACCATCTTGGGTATATAAAGTTTCTATTTGAAGATTTTGTAATTCTGAATTATAGGGTTCATCTTTAACGCCATTATCAGCAGCAAAAATGACATGATAATTGAGCTCGCGCCAGATTTTTAGTAAATGGAACAGTCGTTGAGCACCGGATTCCTTATCATAGCAAGGCATATAGCTATCGATAACTAAAATCGTTTTCTGACCTTGATATTTTCGCGCCGCCAGAGGCAAATTCTCGATGCCCTTATTAACTAAATATTGATTAGTTTCTAAAACTTGTCGCCATTTCTGGTGGAATTTCCCTGCATTAACCAGCTGATACTGCTTGACTCCACTAGTGGTCGAAGTTCCCGAACTAATGCCTTCATAATGAATTACTTCGGACTTGGGTTGATAAATAACTTTTAAGCCTAATTGATGACGAATTGCAAAACAAAGATCTGTATCTTCATAATATGCTGGAGCCAAATCGGTGGCAAAACCCCCTAGCTCCTCAAAGACGGCTTTTCGCACCATCAGACTTGCTCCCGAACAGTAATCCACTTCTCGAAGATAGTTGTATCGAGGATCTAAGGGATTGTCATTGCGACCATAATTCCAGCCTGAAGCATCTTGCCAAATAACGCCCCCTGCTTCCTGTAGCATACCCTGAGGATAAATTAGTTTTGAGCCGACCGCTCCTACTGTCGAATCGGCGGCGAGGACTTCAACTAAAGCTTTGATCGCCTGGGGACGAATTTCCGTATCATTATTTAAGAAGTAGAGATATTCTCCTTGAGCAATTGCGGCACCTTGATTACAGGAATGGACAAATCCTAAGTTTTGCTGATTATTAACTAAGGTCAGACCTGCTACTTGATCCAAGATCTCGGGCGTACGGTCACTAGAGCAATCATTAACCACAATGACTTCGACGGCAGTATCTTGGTGAATCTGCTTTTCTAGAGCGATCAGACATTTAAGAGTATAGTTTAGCTGGTTATAGACTGGGATAATAATTGATACGACAGGCTGGTCGCTGTGGGGCAGAGTAAAACCTGAGGGTAAGGTCTCTACTTTCGATCCTGGAGGGAGCGCGCGAGCACTGCTCAATTGTTTAATCAATTGGGTGACATCAGTTTCTGGATGTTTAAACCTTAAGGCATTGGTCAGACGGATCGTCGCTTCTACATTTTTCGGTTGTAATTGCACGGCCATCTGATAGGCAATAATTGCTTCATCGAGATTATTTTGGGCACTCAGAGCCTTACCTAATTTTAAGTAAAGCTCCAGATTATGGGGCTCAATCCCTAAAGCTTGATGATAATTCTCGATCTGAGTCGGATCTTGCTCAATCGCCTGCAGAAAATATTCTAGAGCTGTTTGCCGATCTTGTTCGCTTTGGCGGAAGAAGACATGCCCTAATTTAGTTGGCAAATAGGGTAAATCAGCTTGAATTTTAGCCGCAGTTTGATAAGCAGCAATCGCTTCTGACCATTGACCAACCTTTTCCTGGGCATCGCCTAAATTATAATGAGCCCAAGCAAAATCCCCTTGCAAGGTGATCGCTTGTTTTAAAACTGTGATCGCTTCTTGAGGTCGTTGGCATTGGATTAAGACATGGCCTAGGTTGTTGTAGGACCAAGGAAGTTGGGGTTTTAACTCGATCGCCCGACGATAGGCTGCGATCGCTTCTGACCAGAGTTGCTGATGGCTCAAGGCCTCTCCTAGATTATGGATTGCTTCCCAATAGTCAGGCTTAATTTGCAGTGCTTGTCGATAGCAATTAATCGCTGAAGGCCAATTATGTTGGTACGTGAAATATAATCCGAGGTTGAAATATAGTTGATAGCTTTGCGGATTATGCTGCAGACCTTCTTGGTAGCAATGTTGAGCTTTTTCTGGTTCCCCTGCCTGAATTAATAATTTACCTAACTGCAGATAGGCTTCAATTAAGGTCGGCTGTAATTGAATGGCTCGACGATAGCAGGTGATTGCGGGGGGACTTTTCCCTTGGCGAACCAGATTATTGGCTAGCTGGAAATATTCATCAGCTTGCAATCCTTGGGTTTCGAGTTCCATTGCTTGTAGCCAATAGCTGGTGGCCTGTTCTATTTTGCCTATTTGGTGGTAAACTCGACCGAGATTACGATAAGCGACAGCTAATTTGGGGTTGAGCTCAATTGCTTTTTGATAATGAAGAATTGCGGCCTGCCATTGCTGTTGTTTGGCGGAGGAATTACCGAGACTGGCTTGATATTCTGCGCTATCTTTCGCTGGTAAGGTTGCCGTTGCCGGTAATAATAATTGCTTTCTTGCAGAAGGAAGAACCGGTCTATCTGGCGAGTCTTTGAGCTGTAACAGTTGCCGATAGTAGATGGTTGATTCTTGCCACAGTCCCATTTTTTCGGTGATAGCGGCAAGTCTTTGATAAGCTGACTTCCAGTTGGGTGCTAGTTGTACTGCCTGTTGATAATATTTCAGTGCTTGTTCGAGGTTTCCTCGTTGCCGGGCTTGTTCTCCTAAGTTGAAGAGTTCTGGGGCGGAGCTGGGAGTTGGGGGTTGAGATTCTACTTGCTGCGCTTGCGCTAACATCTGCTGCGCTTTTTGAGGCTGGCCTAAGTTATGCCAGACCCGAGCTAGATGTTTATAGACGCCAGCAAAATCTGGTTTGAGTTCGAGGGCTTTGTGATAATAATCTAAGGCTTGTTGCCATTGTTTTTGTTGGGCGTAAAGAGTCCCTAAATTGGCATAGGCTTCAGGATAATCGGGCTTAAGTGCGATCGCTTGTCCATAATAACCGATGGCACTGGCGAATTGGCCTAGTCGCTGGTGAGCATCCCCTAATACTTTATAGGCTTCTACTAGTTGCGGGTTGAGCTGCAAAGCGGCTTGACAAGCTGGAATAGCTTCCGACCATTGAGCTTTTTCCCGATAGGCTAATGCTTGTTCGAGATAAATCGCGGCAGCGTTAATACTATTTGCTTGGGGCTGTAAATATTTTTTGACTCGGGCGATCTGGCTATATACGCGAGGTAAATCTGGGTTTAGTTCGAGGGCTTTTTGGTAATATTCTAGAGCTTGAGGCCATTTTGCCTGTTGGGCGTAGAGAGTGCCCAGATTAGCATAGACTTCGGGATAATCGGGCTGAAGCACAATCGCTTGTCCATAGTAACCAATGGCAGTGGCAAATTGCCCCTGTTGTTGATAGGCATCCCCTAATATTTTATAAGCTTCTACTAGTCGCGTATCGAACTGCAAGGCAGCTTGACAGGCTTGAATTGCCTCCGACCATTGAGACTTTCCTCGATAGGCTAATGCTTGTTGAAGGTAGATTGTTGCCGAGTTATGCTCTCCATTAGCAACTCGATTACTAATTTTCAATGACGCTTGAGTAGGCCGTATATTTACTGATGGTAAATGGACGAATTTCGCTTGCTGAATCTGATTCTGGGTTGCGACTCCTGGGAATGCTTCTGGCTTCTTATGGTCAGAGCTTTCTTGACTATAAAAATGGGATTCCAGCATTGTTGATACTTGTGTGTGTGAGTATGTATTATTTAAGCTCAATACTTCTGGGTATTGAGGCTATTTATGAAACTAAGACTTAATGATTTAATATAATTTGATCTAGTCGAGATATTTTTTTCTTTGGCATCATCACCCAATACTGTAAGTAATTATCTAGCTATCATTGGAATTTTCTAACTTATTCTTTATATTTGAAATCCGCGTTTTTAACAGCAATGAATATACGTAAATATTTTTCGCGACTAAACTAAAAATATCCTTGCTCTTAGCTAATATGTCAACATTTTTACTTACGTAAATTTACTAATATATTATTATTGATGGTTAAAATATGTTTAGTAAAATTCAATTGATTAATCCTAAATCAATTAACCAATAATTGATCTGAACAAGACTATTATATTTCTATCTACAGCAATCTGAAAATTTTGTTCCTGTAATTGCTATTGATTTAAAATAGGAGTAAATTTGTCAATTCTGAATCATATTTGGTTGCGGTAAATACACAAATCTTTATTAATGCTAATATTTTTCGCCCTAAAAATTCTTTCCTAAAAAATCGTCAAATACTCTTGCTATTAACCAATGCCTGATAATTATACTTACGTAAATCCACTAAAGTACTATTGTCGATGGTTCAAATTTAGTCAGCAAAACATAATATAGGGGTATAGCACACAAAAGCCAGAAGTGAGTGCTCTCTATCCCACAGACGGAAAGTTGAATTTACCACCAGATAAATATTCCGATGGTTTACGTCGTCGGGTGGCAGAAGAAGCTTCCAAGGTCTCCTTTTCCGAGACCAGTAACACGATTGCGACCACGACTGGAGGCGCAGTGGGGAAACGACAGTGCGAAGAATTTTCGTCTCTTAAGAAGAAACAAGCACAAAATTTTTGTACCTATTTAGAAAATCATCGCCATCGCATTATTAACTATGGTTATTACCAAGCAGAAAAGATTTGCCCTAAAGGATACCGCTTCGCATATGCTATTGCTTCAGGAGCTGTCGAATCCACCGTCAAACAAATAGATCGTCGGTTAAAAATTTCTGGAGCTCAATGGAATCAAGAAAATGTACCACAAGTCTTGAAGCATCGATGTGCTTATCTTAATGATACTCTTTTCACTCACTAGTATTTTTGTTCTTACATAATTGACTTGCTCCCCTTCGGTCTATCGTGTGCCCAGATATCAGCGACGACCCGAAGATATTATCGGTGACCAGCGTGACCCTCCAAAGCGACCAGCGATTTGTGACAAGCGAGTCTGGGCCAGTGTGCGTCAAGATGCCAAGACAATAATTGCCAGTGCCTTTGCCGAAGCTTTTGGTAGAGACCCCCAGCAAGAGCAAAACTGGGTGGTGCTAGTAGATGGAGAGCCTCATCAGTTGAAGACCATCAAAACAATGGCTCAGAAACAGGGCGTAGAGGTTACTATTGTGCTCGATTTTATTCATGTTTTGGAATATCTCTGGAAGGCCGCTTATTGCTTCTGCCCATCGGGTAGTGAAACTGCCGAGGTTTGGGTACGGTCGCGAGCTCTACGAATCCTGCAAGGTCAAGCTAGTGATGTGGCTGCCGGCATCAGGCGGAGTGCCACGCTTCAACAACTGTCTCCCAAAGCACGAGAGAATGCGGATAGAACTGCTGACTATGAATATTGGCAATTCCATAAGATGCAGGAATTTCAGCGTAATCATGTCAATAAGTTTCAGAACCCAGAAAGACTGTTAGACATTTAATTCTCTTACTTTAAAAGAGCCGCGCCCCTTTGAGAATCTTCGGATCAAAGACCAGAAAGGGAACGTGGGATATTCTCAGGAGACCTTGCTAGCTGGTAATTTATTTCTTAGAAATCACCCTATCTCAGCCTACCTCCACTAGATAATTACAAAATCCGAAGCATCTAACTCATCAGGTATATTCCCTAAAGTGGTTAATAAAGATTCACCGCCTATTGTAGTACCATTTTTATTATAGAAAATGTTACCAGTTTCACTACTGTAAACAATTATAGCACTACTATTTACAGCAGCACTATCAGTTGCAACAGAAGCAAATTCAGTGTTTTTACTAAATCCACCACCTACATCACTATCCAACTCAAAAGTAGTTTTTCCGAGAGCAATTTTGTCTCCGTCACTTCTTGTGAAATCTTTAATGTTGTCTGTTCCAAAATCAGTACCAGAGAAGACTCTACCACTATCATAAGTAAATCTGTCTGCTCCTGTACCTCCTTCTAACAGATCATTGGCATTATCTCCACTTAAGATGTCATTGCCAGCACCACCAAGTAAAGTATCATCACCAGATTTGCCACTAAGAACATTATCGCCACTGTTACCATTAATTAGATTATTTTCAACATTTCCCGTACCAGTAAGATTATTTGTTCCCAGTAAAACTAAGTTTTCGACATTAGCAGCAAGAGTGTAGTTAACTAAAGACTGAGCAGTATCAAGTAATCCTTCGCCACTGTTTTCTCTAATGTCGTCATCGACATTATCGATCACATAGGTATCATCATCAGTGCCTCCTAGAAGAGTATCCTTACCAGCACCTCCATCTAAAGTATCGTTTCCTTCAAAGCCGACAAGCCAATTATTGCCAACGTTACCTACTAAGAAATTATCTCCAGCATTACCTTTACCCGTAATAGTTGTACCTGTAAGTACTAAGTTTTCAACATTAGCATCCAAAACATAATAAACAGAAGCAAATGCAGTATCTACTTCTGTTACCAAATTTTCTTCTTCGATAATGACATCTTGTGAACGATCTACAATATAGCTATCACTACCTCTACCGCCTTCAAGGGTATCTAAGCCTTCGCCACCATCAATTAAATTAGAGCGCGAATTCCCTGTAATATTATTATTTAAATCATTACCAATCCCCGCACTATCTTTACTCCCAGTTAAAGTCAGATTTTCTAAATTATCACTGAGGGTATAAGTAGATGCAGAAGAAAATACATGGTCGCTACCTTCCTCTCTACTTTCTATAATGATATCTTCTGGTTCATCGACATAATATTGCTCGTTGCCAACACCTCCCACAAGAGTATCAATACCTCTATCACCATCAAGGGTATCGTCGCCTGAGCCACCGCTAACAAAATCATTTCCTGTGCCACCATCAAGGTCATCGTCGCCTAAGCCACCGCTAACAAAATCATTTCCTGTACCACCATCAAGGGTATCGTCGCCTAAGCCACCACTAATACCGTTGTCACCACTATTGCCCAAAATTATATTATCTAGTTCATTTCCTGTACCAGAAACATCATTAGAGCCAGTTAAAGTAAGGTTTTCTAAATGACTACCAAGAGTGTAGTTAATCGTAGAGCGAACTGTATCAATGCCATCTAATACACCTCCAGTGATCACAACATCTCCTATATTATCTACAACATAAATATCATCTCCTAAGCCACCATCTAAACTATCAACGCCTAAACCACCATCTAGGCTATCATCACCTTCATTGCCTACTAAAGTATCGTCGCCATCGTTACCCTTAATTGTATCGTCGCCATCGTTTCCTACAAGGTTGTTTTTACCACTGTTACCATTAATTGAATTGTTGAGTTCATTGCCAATTCCTTCGAGATTATCAGTGCCTAATAAATCTAGATTTTCGACATTCTCTGGAAGAGTATAGGAGGCAGAAGATTGAATCAAATCTCTTTCTGAACTAGAAATAGACTTCAACGTTTCGATAACGATATCACTAGAGCTATCAACTAAATAAATATCAGCACCAGCACCACCATTAAGGGTATCATTTCCTAAACCACCATCAATAGTATCTCTACCGTCATTGCCATTAAGGGTATCATTTCCTAAACCACCATCTAGGCTATCATTACCGTCATTGCCACTTAAGCTATTATCTAATTGATTACCAATGATCTTGTTGTTAGAACTGTTTCCAATACCACTAAGGGCATTACCAACTAAGGATAAGTTTTCTACATTATTAACATCTTCAAGTGTGTAATCGACATAAGATATAATCGTATCATCGCGATCTGAAGTTCCTCCTTCTTCAATAACTTGATCGGTAATATTTTCAACAATATAAGTATCGTCTCCTGAACCTCCAATCATAATATCGGTACCAGCCAAGCCATCGAGAATATTATCTCCTGAATTACCAGTTAAAACATTAGCTTTACTATTTCCTGTGGCGTTAATATCTCCATCCCCAGTTAACTTTAAATTTTCTAAATGTGAACCAAGAGTGTAACTAAAAATAGCTTCAACTCGATCATTACCACTATGTTCCCAAATCCGATCGTTAATATCTTCTGGGTTACTTAAGAGATAAACATCGTCACCAGGACCACCTACTAAAGTATCTTGACCAGAACCACCTTCTAAAACGTCGTTTTGTTCATTGCCCATCAGCAGGTCATTACCAGTAGAACCACTAAGACTATCTTCTCCATTCAAACCTTTCAGAATATTGTCTCCAGAATTACCTACAATTTCATTATTTTGATCATTACCTACAGCCTTAAAATTGCCAGTTCCAATTAAGTTTAAGTTTTCTACATGAGCTGCAGACCCTAAATCATAAGTAAATCCTGCTTGAATTGTGTCAAATCCACCAGTGGTATCTTGATATTCATAAATAACATCTAGTGGATCGATGATGTAGGTATCATCTCCCGAACCACCATACAAACTATCAGTTCCATTATTTCCTTGTAACGTGTCATTCCCAAGATAGCCGTATAGTCTATTGTTGACGTTATTACCGACTAATAGGTTGTTAAAATCATTTCCTTGTACATTAAAAATATTGCCATCAACAACTAAGCTCTCCAGATTTTCTCCTAACTTATAGAAGACATTAGCGTAAACCGTATCAAATCCACTACCTACTTCTTCCTCAATTACATCCAGATTATCTCTTATTATATAAAAATCATCACCTAATCCACCTTTGAGAGTATCTGTTCCCCCTTTTCCTTCTAATGTATCTCGACCTAATAACCCTTCTAAGACATTATTACCATTATTACCAGTTAAAACATTATCTAGTTCATTACCTGTACCGTTGATATTACTGCTACCTTCTAAACGCAAATTTTCAATGTTTTCAAGGGGATCTTCTAGAATAGTATTGGTTGTAGCAGTTAAAGTATCAGTGATTGTCCCGATTCCTGTAGCCGCAAGTAAGTCAGTACTACTAGGATTATATGGTGGAGTTAGTCTAGGAATAAAGACTTGAACAAAGAAAAATTCATCCGGTTCAATAATATCATTATCGCTAACATCAATAGTGATATTTTTAACTGTTTCTCCAGCTGCAAAGGTAATTGAGCCATTGCTGACCCGAGTATAATCCTTAGTTGTGCCATTAATGGCTGTACCGTCAACCGTAGAATATTTAAGAGTTAAATCTTCGGGAAGTACTTCTGTCAGTGAGATAGTAAAAGTTGCTTGGTTAGGAGCTAAACCTTCTACAGTGCCACTACCGATAATATTAATTAAGTTAGACATAAAAATTCTCTCAATAAAGTATTAATTGAAAAATTGTGGAGTTTATCTTCACAACTACTTAATTTTTATCACTGAAAATTGCTAATTGAAATCAGAGAAAACACCAGGTGTAAATTATCCGTTGATGAGAGAGGTGGATACAGTTCGCGTGTCAGTAAGGAAGTTTGGTATTGAACGATCAGCAATTCTCATTTTGAAATAAATAGGTCATAAATTCTCGATAAAAAACCAGAAATCAGCGGCTAAGTTAGCAGAAGTTTTCCGCTAACTTACTCTCGAACCGTGCACAGAGGACTGTCTCGCTTGTAAGATTTGTGAATGGAAAATATTAATTCGATTCCTCATACAAGATGACAAAAAAGGCGGCGACGATAGAAATTCCTGAATTAATAAAATTTTTACGTCAAGAATTATATGACTTACCAGATCCAAGAAAACCAGGGAACAATACCAAATACCAGGTAGAAGATGCAGCGATGGGAGCATTTTCAGTGTTTTTTACCCAGTCTCCCTCTTTTCTAGAACATCAACGTTTGATGAAAAGTAGCAAAGGAAAAGATAATGGTTCAAGTTTATTTTCTTTAAATGAAATACCTTGTGATAATCAAATAAGAACTTTGTTAGATCCTGTGACCGCCTCGAAAATTTTTGGCGCTTTTCAACGAGTTTATCAATGGTTAAAGAAACAGGGAGTGCTGAAAAGGTTTCGCTACTTAGATGGAGAAATTTTAATAGCTTTAGATGGGACAGAATATTTTTCTTCAAAGAAGATTAATTGCCTTCATTGTAACCATCGAAACCATCGTAATGGAACGACAACTTATTTTCATAGTTGTGTTACTCCGATTGTGGTTTCTCCTAACAGAAAACAAGTAATTAATTTAGAACCAGAATTTATTAAAAAGCAAGATGGATATGAAAAACAAGATTGTGAAAATGCTGCGGTCAAAAGATGGTTAAAGAAAAATCCGATCAAAAAGTATGGTCATCCTGTCACCCTTTTAGGAGATGACTTATACTCTCATCAACCTATCTGTGAATTAGCCTTAGAACGAGGTTATAATTTTATTTTTGTTTGTCTTAAATCTTCTCATCAAACCTTATATGAATGGCTAGAATTTTTAGAAAAAACTGGAGAAATAAAAACCGTCGAAAAGAAACAATGGAATGGGCGAAAAAATCTAATTTATCGTTATCGTTATGCTTCTAGAGTCCCCCTAAGAGATGGCAATGATTCTCTTGAAGTTAATTGGTGTGAAGTCACTGTCATTAATGAGAAAACACAAAAAATTATTTATCAAAATAATTGGATTACTAATCATCAAATCAATGAAAAATGAAAATAATGTTGATAAGATTGTCAAAGCTGGACGAAGTCGATGGAAAATTGAGAATGAGGGAAACAACGTTCTTAAAAATAACGGTTATAATTTAGAACACAACTTTGGTCATGGTCAAGATAATTTGTGTGAATTTCTCTTGTCTTTAAATTTACTAGCTTTTTTATTTCATACGGTGTTAGATTTAGTTAACTCTACCTACCAAAAGCTCCGGGAGTTATTAGTAACTAGAAAGGCATTTTTTAATGATATTCGTACCTTATTAAAGTATTTTTGGTTTCAGGATTGGCAAGATTTATTCTTATTCATCCTCACGGAAAATCTCCCCCTTAAACCAGTGAACTCTAGTTAGAGAAAGTAAAATATTAGAGGAGGTATGCCAAATTATTTATGAAGAAAAACTGCATAATTTGTGAAAATTTCAGCCAGGTTTTTGAGTTGAGACGGATTTTTTATGGCAATTTTCCAGTCAACTGTCTATCTTTAGCTGATTATAATTATTATCTTTCTCTAAAGATGATAATTTCATCTTTGTTCTCTTATTTAGCAAGAGAACTTTATCCTATTCTCTTTTCAAAATGAGAATTGCTGTTGAACGATGGTGGGAATTGGTCATGAGTGCTTATCTATTCGTAAGTATCCAAGCCAATTACAAGTTACCTACCGTGTCACGGCCTCTCTTGTTGAAGACCCCGAAGCGGTTCAGATTGCCCGAAGAAGAGCTGGGAGATTTATTTTAGCGACCAATGTCCTCGGTGCTGAAATTTTCCCCAACGATGAGGTTCTCAGAGAATGTAAGGGACTACCAGATGCTAGCACTGGCTATCTTGATTCTTCAGAAGTCCCAACTATTTCCCAGCTAAACTCCATTTTGAGCAAGTTCCTTCAGCCTGTCCTCGTGAGTCAAAAGGGCAGGAAAGAAGTTCATTTTCAAGTTAGTGGGCTGGCAGACTATATTCCCATGAATACAGTCAAGCAATGAGTCCAAATGCAAACAACGGATGTATATAGAGTCAGTCAGATGATGATCACTTGGTACTGGTATAAATAAATCAGATACAAAACCAGAATCATCTACAATCTTTTTATTTATATCAAAATATTTAAATCCAATGTTATTGCAAGAATTTTTTAAATTAAGATTGAAATACAAGTGATTAAATCTGCGTTCAAAGCTTGAAGGAAAACAATTTATTAGTTCTTGGTGGTATTGTTTTACTTCATTTGGATTTTTAATATTCTCTGTGATTATTTTTTTAGTATATTGAATAGCTTTGTTTCTATCATTCAACACAGAAATATTAGTTCCTTTTACAATAATCTGATCATTTTGTAAGTCGAATTCATCTTTGATTTCATCAAGAGTGGTTAAATATATTTCTAATAATTGTGAAGAGTAAGATCTGAAAGTTATCTTTTCTTTTTTAATTATTGTTGTGTAAAAATATCCTAACTCTACGTCAACTTGTCCCAATGCGAAACAAATATAATCTGGAGCAAATTCAGATATAGTTTGTGTAAATATTTTCCTAGAAGATAGAGTCGATACTCTACGACCGAAACCTTTAATTGAACTACCCCGAATTAAGAGATTCTTGATATTAATATTTGTGTAGTGTTGATTATTAGATTGTATTGGTTTCGTAAAACCAAAGAATTTTGAATGGCTATCTCCAAAAACAAGTATTTTCATCGAATTCCAGTTTTATAATTTTGAGTTGAAAAACATAAATTTGACAGGGATACGGTAGCTTGCCAGATGACCTGAATCATCCTGCAAAATTTCCTGCTTAGAATGGTCTTACCCGAATGATATTCAGAAACTTTCGGTATATTTCCCAGTGATATCAAGAATTTTTCTGCGTGTCAATTCATTGTTCTTTTAACCATGCTTAGAGAAAGTTGGCTACTTAAACGTCTTTTACCGCCACTTCCTGAACATAAAGTACAATGGCAGGTCTGGGGCGGCTAATCTTGCCCACGGGTTCAAAATTTATCAACTGGTTAAGAAGCTAGCAGAAAAGCATGCTGGAAAGCTCAAAAATGTAGATGGGATTCTGGATTATGGTTGCGGATGGGGAAGAATTCTTAGATTTTTCCTTAAGGACATTGAACCAGATAAATTATGGGGAATTGACTGCGCTCCTCAAGCTGTCGAAATCTGCAAGCAAACTTTACCTGGCACGAATATCTCTTTAGTGGAGCCTAAACCTCCTTCCCTTCTGCCAAGTAAACACTTTGACATTATTTATTCAAACTCAGTTTTTTCCCATTTGAACGAAGAATTTCACTTAATGTGGTTAAATGAATTTGCGAGAATTATCAAACCAGGTGGATTGGTAATTTTAACTACTTGGGATAGGGGCTTTTTTGGTCGTTGTGAAAAAGCTAGGAACTGATTCAACTCATATACTTGCTGCCCTCAAAGAACTAACCAGACTAGAACATCTCGAAGAAACACTCAAATATGCTTTAAATACCTTAGCTGAAGTAGCACCTTCTTGGCTATCATCAGTGTTAACTCCTGATTGGTATGACCGTTATGGCAAAAAAACCGAATATTCTCTCGAACCCAAACGGCGGCAGAGAAAGAAGCTAAAGCGATAACTATTGGCACTGATGGATTTTACCTGCTAGAAGCCCTTTATGCTGAAACTACCCCAGCTAAAATTCGTAATCTCAAAGCCGTAGAAGTTCTGCGTCAAGTTTGGTTACAGCAATATTACGCGCCCCTTGATGGAAAAGTTCAACTACGGACCGAAAAAGATGGACCACCTCATGCCAAAAGAATTTTTTCTCCCTATGAGACGGAAGCTCGCAAAAGTACCAAACGCTCTACTAGTTGGACTGGTTACAAAGTTCATTTAACCGAAACTTGTGAAGAAGATTTACCACACCTAATTACCCATGTAGAAACTACTGTAGCGACAACTCAAGACCCCACAGTTTTACCCTCAATAGATCTGCGCTCTAGCAGAAAAAGAAATTTTACCCCAACAACACCTGGTTGACCTTGGCTACACTTCAGCACAGTTAATTGCTCGTAGTCGAAAAGAATATGATATTGATCTATTTGGTCCAGTTGCTCTCAATGCCAAATGGCAAGCCAAAGAAGGAGCTGGGTAGAGCATGTCTCACTTCCGAGTCAATTGGAAACGCCAAGTTGTTTATTGCCCGCAGGGTAAGCGCAGTCGTTTCTGGAAAAACAGTCATGATTCTTATGGCAAACCCGTAATTCGGGTTGAATTTCGTAAAAGTCATTGTTTGGCTTGTCCAGTTCGTCGAAGATGCACCCGTTCCAAAGTTAATCCCCG
>JAAUYH010104477.1_pt1 | contig 17095 bp, 14 predicted proteins | sample 7278061 | NCBI WGS metagenome assembly JAAUYH01 (sample SAMN14350203, study PRJNA611818) | marine sediment metagenome | isolation source: surface marine sediment (0.6m) | place: French Polynesia: Moorea | collected 2018-08 | reverse complement strand
GGTGAAATAAATAGGTTTAACAATGAAATAAAGAACCCGGAAACACACTGTGGTTGTGGACTTAAACTAAAAGATTGCCAATTTTGGAAAGAAGTACTTGAAGAACTGGGTATACGTTTTCAGAATCCCCGAGATGCTGATAGTTCCTTTCAGGTTGGAATTTTTAAGCAACTTACGCAAGGATTGAAAATATTGAAGCTGATTCCATTAATAGTTTTTAAGACCAAATATCGCGATAAAAAGACGCACCAGGAGATCGAGAATACCATAACACTATATAGAACACTATTTAATAAAACCAAGTCACAAGTACTCATTGACTCGAGTAAAAATCTCTTTAGAGCTTTAGTGTTGGCTTCTCGGGTACCAAGTGATTATGATGTACGAATAGTACAGTTATCACGTGATGGAAGGGGTGTTTTGAATTCAGCCCTCAAGACCAACTATAAGATTGATCATGCAGACGGTATCACAAGAACGTATGAAGGAATTAAAGGTAAAAATCCGACTAAAGTGATGCGATCTTGGGTTTATGTTAACTTGAGAAATTTTCTGATACTAAAGCTGTTTTATCGCGCAAGAACTTCCTTTGTCAAGTACGAAGATTTTACCGCTGATCCATCTAAATATTTGACAGAGATCCTGATGGATTGTAAACTCGATTTTGAACCTGAAGCTCTTGATTTGGGAGGTAAGGAAAATCATATCATGGGAGGAAATCCATCCAGAATAAATGCTAAGGTCATAAAGAAGCAAGATGATGCCTGGAGAAAAAATCTGGATAAGAAGCTACTTGCTAAATTTAATTTTTCTGCTGGCTGGCTCAATTATTTAATAGGTTACAGGGCTTAATTATTGTAAAAATGTACTCATGGACAAATTGCTTACTAGATTAAAAGATTTTTTAAAGAGATATCGAGCCAGGAAATTCAATACCTATGTTAAGAAGGTGTATAAAGAAAATAAATCGCTGAAAATAGAATTTGAAAACAATATTTGGAACAAGAACGAATACTGGGATCATTATTTTCATGGGTTTAAACACAGTATTAAGTCTAAACTTTACGTGCCATATGATTATTATAATTACAAGATTTTACCAAATTTGAATGATGTCCAAACCAAAGCATACGTTCAAGATAAAAACATGTTTGATAAAATATTTGGCAATTCAGGAGTTTTGTTGCCAAGAACCATTTTTAGATGTATGAATTATATTTTCTTAGATTCAAAATACGAGGAAATAGTAAATATTGAGAATTTTATTGGTACTGTTAAAGAAGATATGATCGTTAAGCCGATCGTCGATTCTGGAGGTGGTGCGGGAATTAAACTGTTTCAATATAAGAATGGAAGACTCGAAAATGTAATTGATGGGTCATCGTTAGACGTACATGCTTTAAGAACTGAATTGGGAGGAAACTTTATCGTTCAGGAAGTTATTAAACAGCATGAGAATTTGGCTCAATTCCATCCAAGCTCTTTAAATACAATTAAAGTTCTTACCTACAGGTCTGTGAAAACGAACGAAGTAGATGTCTTATTAAGTTATTTCAGAACCGGAGTTAACAAGTCGTACGTAGACAGTGCTTCAAGTGGTGGTATTGCGGTCGGAATTGAAGTTAATAAGAAAGATTATAGTGCCAAGTTAAGAAAGTACGGGGTTTTAAAATTTGGTGACGAACTCTGCACTAGGCATCCTGATAGCGATATTGAGTTTCATGGAAAAGAGATGTTTAACTTTTATCAAATCTTTAAATCTGCGAGAAAACTGTCGAATATTGTGCCTTACCAACGGTTAATAGGATGGGATTTTAGTGTTAATGAAGCGGGTAAACCAGTGCTTATTGAAGCGAACTATGGGTCGAATATAGCTGGCCTGCAAGCTGCGAATGGCCTACCTTTATTCGGAGAATATTCAAATGAAGTCAAAGAATACCTTGATAGCTAATACATGAAACTTTTATATATAGCATACAGTGATGTCTCTGTTTTTGATTCCCAGGTTGTTGCCCTATTGAATTATTATTCGAAGCAGAAATTATTTGAGGAGATTGTGTTTTTGATGGGCGTACATTACAAATCAAAGAAAAGAATTGGTAAAATTGATTCCCTAGATTCGAATATAAAAGTATTGATTTATGAGCAGTTTCCTCAACATTTTTTTGTGGAGCGCTTTACTGTTAAATCCATAAAGAGTCAATTAAGAAAAATTGAGAATATTGATCAATATGTTGTGCATGTACGAAATGACGTGTTAGCGCATTATGTGGTAAAGGCATTTAAGTCATTGAATCTTGGAGTGCATAAAATTATCGCAGATGTCAGGGGAGCAGGGTTAGAGCAACTTTTAGAATACTCAGATAAAAGCAAGCTATTTTTAACGTTAAAGCGGCTACAAAGAAATAAAGTGATGCAATCACTGAGGTCATTGAAAGCCCTGACAGCGGTATCGGTATCATTAAAAAACTATTTAAAAGAAAAAGATATTGATGCAAGCAAAATTCATGTCGTTTCATGCTTGGCAAATAAGAGTTTTAGCTTTGATCAAAATGAAAGAGAAAATATGAGGGGTATTTTACAATTACATAATGAAGATACATTGTTCATACTGGCTACTGGCGGTAACAATGCCTGGCAAAATACCGAAAAGACCATAGATTTACTTTTAGAAAGGGGTTTTAAAGTGCTAAACTTATCTAGAAGTAGTATAGAAAAGAAAGATGTAATAAATAAATTTGTGCCTTATGCTGAGGTATATAAGTATTTATGCGCTGCTGATATCGCAATTATTTGGCGTGAGCAATCAATAACCAATAAGGTCGCCTCTCCCGTTAAGTTCAGTGAATATGTTTGTAGCGGGCTACCCGTAATAACAAATCAGGCAATAGATTTGATCACAGATTTTGTGAAATCCAAGAACTGCGGAGAAATTGTTGAATCACTTGAAGAAATAGATAATACAATGATGACGAAAATAAAAAAAATGAACAGAGAGGAAATTTCAAATCAAGGTATCGGCGAATACGGAATTGAACAAATTAGTAGAAGGTACATGAACGTATACTCAAAGTTATAATTTTGAAATCAATTAATTTTGTGACAATCATAAGATTGTAGCAAAAAATAGTTCGCGAAAAATGAAGAATATGAAAAAGAAACCGGTTTTATCCATTTTTGCTGATGGGGTTAGATTTGATAGTTTGCAGTTTATGCCCTTCACCAAATCTCTAAATTCGGTGCCACTTGAGACCGTATTGGGGTATTCCATCACTTGCCATCCCTCAATGTATACAGGTGTGTATCCGAATAAACATAAAATTGCCTTTCACTGGATAAAGGGTAGAAAAGAGAAAGGGCCCTATACATTTTTAAGTTATTTCCCAGATTTTTTTCCATTCTCTAATCCTTATGTCCAGGCAGTTGCTTCACATTTTTATTCAAAGTTCTTTTTGAAAAAGAAAGCAAGTCCGTTCATGGGGTATGGTAAATTATTAAATCTGCCAATGAAATTTTGGAATCATGTGGATATCAACGAATTCAAGTATTGGGATGAGGACAATTATATAAATGGCGACATCAAAACGATTTTTGAATTAGTAAGGAATAATGATTGTAAATTTCATATCTCTAATTTGCATAAGCCAAATCTTGGCAAAATTGATGCGATTCAAGTGGTAGAACCTGACAGCTATGATTGGGTTTATTATTTTATAGGTGAAACAGACAGTGTATCTCACAATTTTACCCAACATTCGCCTGAAGGAATTGCAGTTTTAGAAAATCTAGACAATTTTATAAAAAAAGAGTACAATAGGTTTAAAAGAGTTCATGGTGAAGATGGATTCGATTTTATTTTTTGGTCAGACCACGGGCATATTTCCATAGAAAAACAAATTGATCTCTATGACTTTTTTAGGAAACGAAGCTTTAACTTAAAAAATGTCTTTCATTTGGTTGACTCTACAACGGTTCGATTTTGGCCAAGAAATGAATCTGAGAAAGAACAAATCATGGAAATCATGCAAGATGTCTCGGAAGCTAAATTAGTATCGAATGAAGATTTAGAATCACTTCACCTAGCTCCTGACAGTAATTTATATGGTGAACTTTTCTACTATTTAAAGGGAGGAGTGGTGTTCATTTATACCATACATGGGTTCGGAAAAGAGACAAAATCAATGCATGGATATCATCCAGATGCACAAGGTAATGATGGGTTATTCGTTTCTAATAGGAGAATTAATAAGTCCAGAGTAACATTACCAGATGTATTTTCTTCTACTGTAACTAGTTTAGGACTAGAATATAAGCCAAGTTTTGAATTGGATGGTGAAAATGTATTGTAAACAGAAAGTCAAGCAATTTGTTCAATCAGAAATAAACAGTTTTACGGAAATTTTATTGAAACATGTTTGAATGAAGCCAGCTGCAATGAATAAAGGGTTACAATTAATTATTGATGAGGTTGTGAAGGAAGTGACAAGTACGCTTGACCCTGAACATATTTTATTGGCCGGTAGTTTTGGTAAAGACGCTTGGCTCTATTCAGGTGATGATTTGATGAGCGATTTTGAATTTGTGTTTGTCTGTAAAAAAAGTTGGAGTATTCGAAAAAAGAAGAAATTATTGGAAAAACTAAATGAAAGATTTCTCTATGAAATTAGCCTGAAAGGTTTTTTGAGTAACAAGGTTCAAAGAAAAGTTATTTCAAATTATGCCTTCAAAAACCCAGGCTATATAAGTTTAGACTTCTATGATACTTTTAGTAATCCTAAGGTTATTTTCAGCAAGGAGACGAGTGCGCTAAAAATACCCTTACAAAGAACCGATATACCTGCTTGGGAAGCATGGCGATTATTTACAAACAGATTAGGAGATCTAGTCAGTGTAAACCTTGAAAGTACTTCGAACAAGCACCGGAAAAGGTATCTCTATTTAAAAACTTTTGAATCGATAGTAGATGCGTATTTAATTATTCATAAAGTATATGAAAAAAATATTTCAGATAGAATCAAGAGTTTTGATATTCTGAATTTGAAAAACGATGAGAATTTAGGTACAGTTTGCTTAAGATCCATACCATATCTAAGAAAAGCTCTGATTGCGCGGTCAGAACACGAATCATCACTTTTTGACCCAGATCTCAAAGATCATGAGTTTACAGAAATCATTGCGGCATGGAAAAACTACATAGAAAAAGAACTGGAGAAGGTAGAATTCATTTACAAAACAGGCGGTGACTTTTATAAGAAATATCTTTCACAAAAAAAGCTTCACAAGAAATACTTGGGATTTAAGTATTATTTCAATACTAGTCTTTCCAACTTCATTCGTCTACTCTATATGCCAAAAGGTATGGCTATGAAGTTGAAATTAGCAAGATTCAATAGAAGCTGGCGACATCTTATCTTATTGTGTATTTCATCTATTTATGAAGAATATATGTTGGGAAATAACAATTTTAATAGATCGAGGTCAGTCGCTGCCACTATTTTTAAATCGTCAGTGTTAAGTGGTCTATCTCAAGAAGAATTCATGTCACATTGTTTAAAATTCTGGAAATATTTGAGGTAATGTCTGATAAGAAATACATAGTGAAAAACTTGGCTCCCTGGATGATTGATGAACTATTGGTGTTATCAAGGCATACCAGTTATGAGCTCCTACTTCTCAGAGAACAGAAAGAGTTTTATGGGGAAGACCTGAATACAATAAGACAAAATGGCGTTAGTATAAGTTATACTAAAAAGTCCTACGAACATTTCGCACGAAAAATGGCTGTAGTACTACGATTTCTAGTAACGAATTTGTTTAATTTCAGGTTCAATTATAGTTTCGTTATCGGAATTAAAAGTATTTTTTGGTTTTTAGAACTAGACTTATCTAAATTTTCACCCAATTCAACCATTCATGTACAATTTGCCACACAACCCGCAGTTTTGGCGCTGTTGATAAAGAAGTATTTTAATGATGAACCGCAGTATTTCTTTACGTTTCATGCTCATGATATCTACTTTGACAACAAATGGTTTAAACCTTTAATTGCTCAATGCACAAAAGCCTTTAGTATCTCTGATTATAATATTGAATATGTCAAAGATAAATTTATTGACTCAGATAAAATTGAACTCTCAAGATTGGGTGTTTTTAGGAATTCTACAAGCTCCGATAAAAAAAGAAATACAAAAGAGTTTTATATTGGACTTATAAGTTGGTTTACAGAAAAAAAAGGGATTCGTTACCTTTTGGAAGCAATGCTTCAGTTGAGAGAGGAGAAGGATCATTCAATAAAATTATTGCTCGCCGGCGATGGACCTAAAAAAGAGGAGATTATTTCATTTATTTCAAACCATGGCCTGGAAAACTCAATTGATTATTATGGGAAATTAAAAGGAGAAGCGAAAACAAAGTTTTTCCAAAAACTAGATGCTTTCGTTCTACCTTCGATTACCCTAAACAACGATAAAGATGGAATACCCGTAGTATTAATGGAGGCGATTTCCTATGGTTTACCTATAATTAGTACAAATGTTTCCGGTATACCAGAGATTTGCGTAAATGAATTCAACGGCTATTTAATAGAAGAAAAAAGCGCAGATGCTTTAGCTGATGCGATAATAAAATTATATAATGATCCAAATAAAAAAGAAGTATTCGCTAAAAATGCCATAGAGATGAGTACCAAATACGATATTGAGACCAATACCTTAGAAAAAGCCAGGAAGATGCAATGGTTATCGGACCAAAAGGTTGCTCAATTATAAAGCAAACCAAGAAATGAAAGTATTATTTGATATATACCATTTACCACAAGTAAACCTATTCAAAAATAGCATTCGCGAACTTGAAAAGAATGAGGTTATTATTACAACAGTGAATAGGGGAAAACTAGTCAAAGTACTTGAATTTGAGTTTCCTGAAAATGAAATTGTAGTACTTGGAGATTATAAATATAATAAGGGTTTTTTCTCCATGCTCTTCAAAATTATAATACCCAGATTATTTGCGCTTTCAAAGATTATTCGAAAAAATAAGGTGAAACTAGTACTTTCTTCGAGTTATCAATCGAATGTTGTGGCACGATTGAAAGGGATACCAAATTATATTTTTACCGATGATTTTAGAGTTTTTCATCCGTATATAAAATGGGTGACAACAAAGATTTATATGCCTAGCTTTATCAAAGCACAGTCTAAGATAGCGTCTTTTCATGCCCTAAAAGAATGGTCATACCTGTCACCAAAATATTTTGCTCCTGATGAAGAAGTACTCAATGAAAATGAGTTGGTTAAGAAAGAATACATTTTTATAAGAGAGGTTTCAACTGAGTCATTAAACTATGTTCATCAACTTAAAAATATTGTTGCAAAAGTTGCGGTACATATCAATGAAGATATTAAAGTCTTATTTTCGCTGGAAAATAAAGGTGAAAGAGAATTGTATCCATCAAATTGGATTTTACTAAATGAACCCATTAAAGATATTCATTCACTGATGTATTACAGTAAATGTGTTATCTCATCGGGTGATAGTATGGCAAGGGAAGGAGCCATGTTAGGTGTACGAAGTATGTATTTAGGAGAAAGGGATATGCCTGCTAATGAAATGTTGATCAAAGATGGTTTTTTGGTAAGAGCAAACTTTGATGACTTTAAAAAGAAGTTTGATCATATCATCAATGAAACAAATAGTACTGAGGTACAAAAGAACTATAGAAATAAGCTCAAAAATGAATGGATAGATGTTTCTGATCTTATTTTATCAACAATAAAAAACTATTAAATAATGAATATATCTATTTTTGGATTAGGGTATGTAGGCTGTGTAAGTATGGGATGCCTTGCAAAGAACGGTCATAACATAATTGGGGTCGACGTTGTACAGAATAAAGTCGATCTGATAAATGAAGGAAAACCTACAATTATTGAAAAAGACATCGATAAAATTATAAAGGAAGAACACAGTAAGGGAAATATAAGTGCTACAACTGATAGTGCTGATGCCGTAAAGAATACAGATGTTTCCTTTATTTGCGTAGGGACTCCATCCTCAGAAAATGGTCAATTGAACCTGAAGTATGTATATAAAGTAGCAGAAGATATTGGCAGAGCCCTTAAGAATAAGGACTCTTTTCATGTAATAGCTATAAGGAGTACGGTGTTTCCCGGAACCAATGAAGAAGTAAGCAGTATCATTGAAAGTGTATCATCAAAAAAGAAGGATCTGGATTTTAGTGTGGTCTCAAATCCCGAATTTCTAAGAGAAGGTAGCGCTGTCAAAGACTATTACAACCCAGCAGTTACCGTCATAGGGTCTACTAATGAAAAAGCGCTTGAAGTAATGACTGAGATTTATGAAAAAATTAAGGTGCCAATAGCCAAGGTGGGAATAGCAGAGGCCGAGATTATCAAGTATATAAATAATTCGTTTCATGCGCTTAAAATTACCTTTGCCAATGAAGTTGGCAATATTTGTAAGAAAATGGGTATAGACTCGCATAAGGTTATGGAATTGTTTTGCATGGATACGAAATTGAACATCTCACCAAGTTATTTAAAGCCCGGTTTTGCCTATGGAGGTTCCTGTCTACCAAAAGATTTGAAGGGCTTAAGTACCATAGCACATGATAAGTACTTAAGCGTTCCGGTAATTAATTCAATCGAAGCATCTAATGCTTATCAAAAGAAAATTGCTTTCGAATTAGTGACCGCAAAGAATAAGAATAAGATCGGCATACTGGGATTGAGTTTCAAATCTGGAACAGATGATTTAAGATATAGCCCTGCGGTTGAATTGACAGAAAGCCTAATGGGAAAAGGCTATGACCTAAGTATTTTTGATGAAAATGTGAATCTCACAAAAATTTCGGGGACTAACAAAGACTATATTGATAAGCACATTCCGCATCTTTCAGATTTGATCACCGATGATTTAAACAAAGTAGTTGAAAAGTCAGAAGTATTAGTGATAACACAGAATAATCCTAAATTCCAAGAAATTGCTGAGAGATATGAGGATAAATTTATTATTGACCTTGTAAGAATACAAGAAAGCTATTCCACCGAAAATGTGGAAGGGATTTGTTGGTAACTCGCACGATGACTATGAAAAAGTATTGTTTATTATCAAATGACGTAGAAACTACCTCAATTTGGCATAATACCCTGAGGGATGAAACAGGCTATAAAGTGCTGAAAGAAGGTATGCCGTTACTTCTTGATTTGTATGCAAAATATGACGTAAAGTCCACATTTTTTTTCACAGGATATATTGCCAATTTATATCCGGAAATTGTAAAAATGGTACAACCTTATGGCCATGAAGTGGGTAGCCATGGCCTATCTCACGAAAAAGAAGATGGTTTTGATATTATGCCACTAGACCGACAGATACAGCATCTAAAGGAGTCAAAGAAAATTCTTGAAGATATCTCTGGGGAGGAGGTAATTTCATTCAGGGCCCCAGCCTTAAGAGTGAATAATGATACCGCAATAGCGTTAATAGAAGCAGGTTATAAGATTGATAGTTCGGTTGCCTCACAGCGATTTGATATGTTTATGTCTTTTGGGGGCGTAAAAAAATTAAACTGGTTAACTGCTCCCAGGCTGCCTTACAGAACGTCATCTAAGAGTCTTTTTAAAAAAGGTGATGGAGCATTGATTGAAGTGCCATTAAGTGCCTCTTTAATACCCTATTTGAGCACAACTATGCGAATTTTTCCAAGGTTAACGGCGATACAAAGAAGAATTATGGCATATGAAGCAAAAAAAACAGGAAAACCTATCGTCTTTGATACACATCCCAATGAATTCATAGACGAAAGTAATGAAGAAAGAAAAATTCATAAACGCTCATCCAATCCTGTAGCAATTTTTTTACAAGACACCTTACGCTCAAAATTAAAAGTGAAAAATTTAGGACCTAAGGGCGTTAAAATTTACGAAAAAGAAATTCGCTATTTCGATCAAAAGCAATTTGAATTCTGTAATATAAAAGATTATTGTCTTAAAACCGGCTTTCTACAATGAGGATATATATTATAACAATGGATGACCCTGTCCAGACTTACGACTTTATCAAAGATATAATAGATGCTAAAAAAGATGAAATTATAGGTTTGGCTATTCCCAAAGGAAATAGGCTGACATTGTCTAAAGGAAAATCGAAGTATACCTATATTCTCTCTTTATTTCTAATAATGGGTCCATGGCATTTTCTTAAGAATTCGATGAAAACGATACTCTTTAAGTTCAAAAAGAAGTTGTCTCAGCTCGGTGTTGGTAAAAACCCGTCTATACGCACTTATGCTGAGAATAACGGCATTCCAGTGCGAACCATTACAACACCTAACAGTAAAAAATTCAGGTCATATTTAGAGACCTTAGATTTAGATCTAATTATTAATCAAAGTCAGAACATCATAAAAAAAGAGTTATTAGAGATTCCAAAAATCGGTGTAATTAATAGGCATAATGCACTGCTTCCTAAAAATAGAGGTAGATTAACACCATTTTGGGTAGCATTTAATAATGAAAATGAAACGGGTGTTTCCATTCATTTTGTTGAGGAAGGAATAGACTCTGGAGATATTATAGTTCAGAAAAGGTTTGAGGTAACTGCTAAAGATAACTTTAATACAATTGTTAAGAAGAATTATGAGATCGCTTCGAAAGCCATGATTGAGGCCATAGACCTACTCTCTCAAGAAAAGTACGATTTCATGCATAATGATGATACTTTAGCTACCTATAATACAACCCCCACTTTAAAGCAGGCATTTCTTTACAGAAAGCACAGAATTTTAGACCGTTTATTTTAAATTATCCACCATTTATAACTTTTTTTATTTTTTAAATAAATAATTGCTATCTTTGTACTAGCTATAAAAAAGAATCCCCTTAAATGCCAATTTTAGTAAATAATCTTTTAAGCTTGTCTGCAGCGGTGAATGCTGTGGAGAGCTAATGCTGTATTTACATGTATTGTCTTATTTAGGTTGAGTGAATCTCTTCTGTAGCTGTAACAGTTAAAGAACAGAATCGCTTTGCTGGGCGGTTCTACCTAATGCTAAGGCTATGAAAAAAGAGTTATTAAATGATATTTTAGAATTAGAAAGTTTTCTAAAGAATGATTTATTACGAAAAAAGGAGTTTATTCCAAAGCGCGGTGTGATAACATCAAGAACTGCGTTCTTAAAATCAAAATTACTTTTCAATAAGCTGTCTAATGGTACTCGAAGACTGAAGTCTTCACAGGAGTTACCTGTTCAAGAAAACAAAATTTCTACGAACAGAAATGTCATTCTTCAATCTACGAATAAAGAGGTATATGACTTTGTTAAAACTTATTTACCAGATAGTGAAGAGGAAAGTAACTTGGTTATTCCCAAAAATAAAAGGTTATCTGCTTTCGGTAATTTGAATAATATTCAGAATGTTTTTGTTCTAAGCAAACTGAATGATTTCAGAATGATCAATAAACATTTAGAAGAAGTCAATCAGAACTTACCATATAGAGGAAAGTTATTAGGTTGCTTTGAAACATTTAAATCAAGAAATTCACAGAGAAAAGTCTATCAGATTCCTGTCATTAAGCATTTGTTTGGTGCATCTCAGTTTATCTTCATGCGCGCATTTCCTAAGTTACCGGTCTTGAAAAAAATATATTTTCAGGTAACAAAAGGTAAAGACAGATTATTGTCAAAAGCCGAGGCCTTGGGTCGACTGGTAAGTTGTGGTTTTGAAATAATTGACTATAAGCAAATTCATGGAATCCATTATTTCGTAGCTAAAAAGGTAAAAGAACCTGCTTTCGATATGAACCCAAGTTATGGTCCACTATTCAGGATGAATAGAATAGGTAAGAATGGAAAAATTATCGGAGTTTACAAACTCAGAACAATGCATCCCTATTCAGAATACCTTCAAGACTATATTTTGAAATTAAATGGATACTCAAAAACCGGTAAACCCGCAAATGATTTTAGAGTGGTGCCTTGGGGTAGACTTTTTAGAAGATTTTGGATTGATGAATTTCCTCAAATAATTAATGTTCTTAAAGGAGATATGAAACTTGTGGGCAGTCGACCGGTCTCTGAGCGCTACTTTAATGATATACCTCAGGATATTCAAGAATTAAGATTGAAGCATAAACCAGGATGTATCCCTCCTTATGTTGCATTAAATAGAAATAGTTCTGTTGAAAGTGTTTTACAAGCAGAAAAGGAATATTTACTTGAAAAAGAAAGAAATCCTTATTTTACAGATACAAAATACTTTTTCAAGGCCATCTACAATATTTTGATTGGTGGTAAAAGAAGCGCTTAATGCTTGACACATCACAGTCATTTAGCAGTCATAGAGGAGCATTCATTTAGTTGGATGCTCTTTTTTTATACTTTGGTTTGTGTGCACACTAATTATCAAAGAATAACGGCGTCAGAGTAAACATTCAATTTGATATAATGGTCAGAGTAATTAGTTATGCAAAAATAAGTAAGACAAGGAAGAAGTATAGAAATTCTACATTTTTTATGATTCTTTACTTCATTAAGTCCTCCAAAGATTGGCCAAATTCCACCACTGCTTTTGCTTATTCTTTTTCTCAAATTCGCTACCATAACCATATCCATAGCCATATCCCTTTTTAGGATCAACAGCATTGATCAAAAGTGCTAAGTTCGGGAACCTCTTATCTCTGTGAACGGCTTTAAGATAACCGAGTTGGCGCTTATCTAAAAAGTTTGCGCGAATCACATAGATGAAGGCATCTGCATAATCACGTAATAACATAGTATCGGTGATAATGCTCGAAGCAGCAGTATCTACAATAATATAATCATACTGGCTTTTAACTTGTTCGAAAAGTTCTTTTACCCGGTAGTTCATTAACAATTCGGCCGGGTTAGGAGCTATGTCACCGGATGAGATGAGATCCAGGTTTTTAATTTTCGGAACGGAAACAGTAATTTCTTTGGTATTTAATTTGGTATCTATAATGAAATTGGTGACACCTTTTGTTCCCCGTATACCAAGGTAAGTTTTAATTTTTGGCGCTCTGATATCCATACCAAGCAACAATGTTTTCTTCCCTGCAAAGGCCAGCGAGGAGGCTAAGTTTGAAGAGATAAACGATTTTCCTTCATTGGCTATGGTTGAGGTCACAAAAATTGTTTTTCCAGTGGTAATCGAATTATCAACTATAAAATTTAGATTGGTTCGTATAATCCTAAATGCTTCTGCCACACTGGAATTGTCATTTTCAGAAACTAAATAGCCTTTTTTACTTTCATATTTTGGGATATCACCTAATATCGGAATACTCAATATCTTTTCAAGATCTTCCTTATTCTTAATTTTAGTATTCAAAAAATCCGACAGGAAGATAATGACTGCAGGAATCAGTAGGCCTATAATGAGGGCGGCCAGATAGAAGACCTTCTTTTTAGGGGCAATAGGGCCAAAGGTGCTTTCTGGCATATCAATAATTTCCGCATTCGGGTCAGAGACTCCCAGAGTAATAGCAGTTTCTTCTCTCTTCTGCAATAAATACAGGTATAATGCTTCTTTTATTTGCTGTTGTCGCTGTACATCTCTAATCTGCCGCTCCTGTCGCGGTGCTGAATACAGCTTCGAATTTATTCTGGCTTCTTGTTGGTTCAATGCATCTAAAGAAATTTTCTTTGCATCTTGAAGACTGCCTAATTGAGAGTTGATATTCTGCTTTATGGTTCTAAGCTGTTCATTTATATTCGCTACAATTGGGTTCTTTTCGGTCGAATTTTCTAAAAGTCTTTTTTTCTCAAGCATTAACTGGTTGTACTGATCAAAGGACAATGAAACATTATTATCACTTATGCCAATATTTGATGGTATAAACTCGTTACTGTTGGTGTCATCTGATACAAAGTCCTTTACTAACCCGATAGTTTCCAATTCAGTATTTGCCGTTACGATTTGCCTTTCAATTTCCTGGCTGCTCTGCATGTTCAGTCCTGTTTCGGAGGCAACATCTGATAACCTATATTTTGTCTTTAGAGACTCAGCATCTAAGTCGACATCAGAAAGTTCATTCGATATAATCTCAAGACGTTTGGTTACAAAATCTGAAGTACTTTTCGATAATTCATCTTTTAAACGAATGGTGCGCTCATTGTAAGTCTTTATTAATTCATATAAAAAATCTTCTCCCTTTCTTCTATTACCCTCGGTTATTGAGATATTTAATATGCTTGAAAACTCAGATTTTGGCTCAATTGAAATCTTATTGGAATAGGTCCTGGCAATACCTTGCACAGTGCCAATACTTACATATATTTTTTCACCAATGAGCCCAAAAGCTTTGAGATCTATGTTGGGTGTAATTATTAAGTCGCCAAAGTTATTCGTTACTTTTTCCCCAAAATCATATTTTTTTGTTAGAGAGGTTTCGACGTCGGTATATGTGAACGAATTTTCAGAAATTACATCTACTATGAACTCTGCACTTAGTTTGTATACGGCAGAATCACTTATAAAAAAATTCAATTTTAGTGGCGGATTAGAATAATTTTCTTTTTCATAGAATCGTGTTTCCATGGAAAGATTATTGTCCAAAAATTCACTCAGTTTGTTTTTCTGTGTATAGAATCGAATATTGAATCCCAGATTTTTGATTACTTCTCCTATCAGGCCTTTGGATTTCAGAATTTCAATTTCATCTTCCACATTACTTGCAGATCGATTATTAATATTCAAATCTTGAAATACCGATAGCATTGAGTCATCCTTACTCCTCTCATCCTTTACTTTAATCGCTACACTTGATCTGTATTGCGGCCTCATGAAATTTAATTTGTAGAGTACAAAGGCGAGCGCTAAAAAAATGGATAGCAAAAACCATTTCCAATGTCTCGAATATTGATCAATAACATTTCTGATATCGACGCCACTTTGATCCATATTCTGGTCTTCCGGAAGTACGCTGAAATTGTTATTCATTATCAATTAAATGATTGCTGATTTCTTATTTATCTTGTTAAACTTACGATTAATGCTGCCACAGCTGCTAAGGTCGAGATCGTGTTTAAGGTTGCTCCTACATTGGGCCCTATAGATGAAGATTTGATTCTTGAATTATTAGGTTCAACATATATAACATCATTCTGTGTAAGGTAATACATCGGAGAATTAAATAAGGTTTCTGTAGTTAAGTCAACTCTGTTATAGGTTGTTTTTCCTTTATCCTCTCGTATTACCAACACATTCTTTCTTTCGGCTTGCAAATTAAGATCCCCGGCGAGCCCCAAAGCCTCCAAAATAGTTAAACGATCATTTTCAATGGTATAAACACCTGGTCTCTGAACCTCTCCCAAAACAGTTACTTTAAAGTTTTGCATCCTAATAATAACTATTGGATTTTTCAGGTACTCTTTCAACATACTCTTTATTAATTCTGTAGCCTGAGCGCGATTTAACCCACCTAGTTTTATAGTTCCCAATACTGGAAATTCAATATTTCCATTGGCATCCACTAAATATCCTTGGTGAACTGTTCGCCCATCTCTATTTGCATCGTCAGAATATGTCATGCTGGTCAAATTAAATGGCCTGGACAGGTCCTGATCAAGGGCGGAAACAACGATTGTCAGCACATCATCAGGTTTTATAACCAATCCGTAATTATTAATTGAATTCGCAGTTGCAGCAAGGTCAGCATCCTGAAAATAAACAACATCGCTTCTGGAAGCGCATGAAGTTATTAGCATTAAAAATACTAGTGCAATAATCGTGAAAGTTCGGTTGGTTTTCGTTGTATGGCCCATTAAAAATATATTTTTCACTAATTTACTAATTTATATAACATACGGTTCAAAAATTAGATGCTATCTGGTAGGTTTTGGTATCGCCATTATCTGCTCTTTAAATCTGTAAAATACTGTAGTATCATCTTTTACATTTTTATGAACGATCATCCCGGCCTGAATTAAATTGTTATTTCCAATCTTTACTCTTGGAATAACTGTTGCATTTATGCCAAAATAATTATTGTCACCAACAGAAGAGTGTCCTGCGATACCCGCTTTTGAAAAGAAATTACCATTTCCTACAGTACAATCGTGACTTATGAAACTATAGGCTGTCAAGATATTGAAATCACCTATTGTACAATGGGGTTCAATGACACAATAAGGAAAGATGAGATTTCCTTTTCCTAATTTTTGAGTGCCAGAAATAATAACTGTATGGTGAATAAAACTGCCAAACTGGGCTTTTTTAGTTTTCAGCTGCTCAATCATTTTATTTCGAAACTCCACATTACCTATACCAATAAGAACTTCTTCATTTTCTGAAGGCACGTAAGCATCTATGTCACAAAGAACGGGTGCTTTGAATTTATAATGGTCATAATATTTTTCAATATTATAGTCATAATCAATATACCCTTTTATGCGTATTTGTTCTTCTTTCCCTACTTTAGAATTATTTTCTTCTATATAAAAGGTAATTTCTGCTGCCAATCCTCCTGTACCGAGTATAATAACGTCTTTCATGGTTGCGTAGATAAGTTTATAGTTTATTAGTTTACAAATAAGGTAGAATACACCTACATTTTGCTTTGTATAAGGTCTTTCAGACCGCTAATTGTATCTGACGTCTCAATCTCATCTGCCGTGAGCGTGACATTATATTCACTCGAACTTATGGCGATGATACTCAGAACTGCCAATGAATCCCAGGCATCAAAAGAGTCTAATTCGTCTTCAATGTTGACATCGTCAACTTCTAAGATTTCAGCAATTAATTCTTCAAAATTTTCCATAGCTTTTTTATTTATAATTGATAATTTCACAAAAATCCAAATTACCCAGGGTCATTAGCAATGAAGTCCAGCTCAAACCGGCACCGAAACCTGCTAAGCAAATGTTATATGAATTTTTAGTTAAATCTTCGCCAAGGCTATCACATATTGTCGTGGGGATCGACACACTTCCTGAATTACCATATTTTTCTACGGTTCCATTTGGCATCTTCGCTTTCGAAACCCCCATTTTTTCAGCTAACTTTTGTAGCATGAATTTATTGGGTTGATGAAACATGTAATAGTCAATGTT
>JAAUYH010246453.1_pt1 | contig 17101 bp, 15 predicted proteins | sample 7278061 | NCBI WGS metagenome assembly JAAUYH01 (sample SAMN14350203, study PRJNA611818) | marine sediment metagenome | isolation source: surface marine sediment (0.6m) | place: French Polynesia: Moorea | collected 2018-08 | reverse complement strand
CGGCGATGATCTGTTTGGCCTGAGCGTTGCGGCCGACCCGCAGATCAGCCCCGATGGCAGCGCAATCGCTTACGTCCGGCGAACCAATGACATCATGCTGGACCGTGCGGTCAGTTCGATCTGGCTGATCGATGTCGCAAGCGGCGCGGAAACCCCGCTCGTGACCGGCGAAGGGACACATGTGTCGCCGCGCTGGTCGCCTGATGGCCAGCGCCTCGCCTATGTCTCGACGCAAAGCGGTGGCGGCGCAGAACTCCATGTGCGCTGGATGGATAGCGGAGCGTCAGCCAACATCACTGCCTTGCCGGAAAGCCCCGGCGCCATTGCATGGTCACCCGATGGTGAGACCATCGCCTACACCGCCCGAGTTCCGGGCGAACCCTTCTCGATCGGCAAAGCGCCCACCAAGCCGGAAGGGGCCGAATGGGGCAAGCCGCTGCAGATGATCGACAGCGTCACCTATCGCCGCGACGGCGGCGGCTATGTGAAGCCCGGCACAGTGCAATTGTTCCTGGTGGATGCGGAAGGCGGGGCGCCGCGTCAGCTGACCCATGGCGAGTTCAACAATGGCGGGACGGTCGAATGGAGTCCGGACGGCAAGACCATTCTCTATTCGGGCAATCGCAGCGAGAATTGGGAGATGGAGCCACTCGAGGCTGAAATCTACGCGCTTGATGTCGCGAGTGGCGAGATCACGCAGCTGACGGACCGCAACGGTCCAGACTACGCGCCGCAATTCTCGCCCGATGGCCGCCAGATCGCCTATCTTGGCTATGAAGACCAAGGCAATGCATTCGACCAGATGCAGCTTTGGGTCATGAACGCCGACGGATCCAGCAATCGCCGCGTGGCTGCCAGTTTCGACCGCGGCTTTGACGGGCTCGAATGGAACCGCGCTGGTCTCTTCGCGAGCTATGAGAGCGATGGGGAGCACCGCGTTGCGCGCGTTTCTCTGCGCGGCGACATAAGCCCGCTGCCGGCCAGGCTTGGCAGCACCTATTACGCTCTGCCTTATACCGGCGGCGAATGGTCGGTGAGCCGCGGGGGCCGCATGGCGTTCACGACAGCCAGCAGTGTGCGCCCAACGGATGTTGGCGTGACGACAAGGAATGGCACCCGGACACTCACCGCTCTCAACGAAATGAAGCTTGGCGCGAAGAAACTGGGCGAGACGCGCGCATTGACCGTTACGGCGCCAGATGGCGTCACCATCCCAGCCTGGATCACGCTTCCGCCAGACTATGAGGAAGGCACACGCGTGCCGATGGTTCTGGAAATTCACGGCGGGCCTTATGCAGCCTATGGTCCGGAATTTTCCGTTGACTATCAGCTCTATGGCGCGGCCGGCTATGCGGTGGTGTTCTCCAATCCGGGCGGGTCTACGGGGTATGGCGAGGAATTCGCGGACCGCATTGAAGACAATTACCCGATCAGCAACCATGACGAGCTGATGGCGGTGGTCGATGCCGCGATTGCCGCTGGCTATGCGGATCCGGAGAACCTGTTTGTCACCGGAGGCTCAGGCGGCGGCATCCTCACCGCATGGGTCGTCGGCAAGACCGACCGCTTCAAGGCGGCCGCATCGCACAAACCCGTCATCAACTGGGTGAGCCAGGCGCTGATGGCCGATGCCATTCCCTATTTCGGGCCGTACTGGCTCGGCGCGCTGCCCTGGGAAGACCCGATGCATTATTGGGAGCGCGGACCCTTGAGCAACATGGCCAATGTCACCACGCCGACTTTGGTTCTGGTAGGTGCCGATGACTACCGCACACCGCGCAGCGAAGCCGAGCAATTCTATGGCGCGCTCAAGCTCGCGGGCGTTGACACCGCACTGGTTGTGACACCGGATTCAAGCCACAACAATCTCAGCCAGACGCCGAGCCAGCAAGCGGCACGGACATCGGCTGTGATTGCCTGGTTCGACAAGTATCGCGAAGGCGAGGACAGCGGCGAGGATGATGGCGCCGACAGCACGGAATGATCGCAGGAATAACGCCGGAAAGATAATCGAGCGCGCTCGTTGGTAACACGATGAGCGCGCCTTTTTCCTGGATCGAACCGCATCCGAGCGGCATTCGGATCGTGCCTGCCGATTGCTGGGTCGATCCGTCGCAAGCGGTCGAGACAGCGCTCGTGACTCACGGCCATGCCGACCATGCGCGCGGCGGTCATGGCGCGACTTTGGCAACCCCCGAAACGCTTGCAATCATGGAATTGCGCTATGCGACGCGCGAGGGTGCCCGACCGGTCGAATATGGCGAGACGGTGGGCCTGAAAGGCGGCGTTGATGCGACTTTCCTGCCCGCTGGCCATGTGCTGGGCAGTGCGCAAGTGCTGTTGGAGCACGCAGGCGAGCGCGTCATCATTACCGGCGATTACAAGCGCCGCGCTGACCCGACCTGCCCACCATTTGAAGTCGCGCCATGCGATATCTTCATTACCGAAGCGACCTTCGGACTGCCGCTCTTCACGCACCCGCCGATTGAAGACGAGATCGCCAAACTGACCAAGGCGCTTGCAGACAATCCGGAGTCCTGCGTGCAGGTCGGCGCCTATGCACTCGGGAAGGCGCAGCGGGTCATCGCGGAATTGCGCCGCGCAGGGCACGCGCAGCCGATCTATCTGCACGGCGCGATGGAGAAGATGTGCAGGCTCTATGAAGAGTATGGGATTGATTTGGGCGAGCTGCGGCTGGTCGCGGATCACTCCAAGGATGAGATGCGTGGGTCGATTGTCATTTCGCCACCCTCGGCGCTCAATGATCGCTGGTCGCGCCGCCTGCCCTCGCCCATCACCGCCATGGCGAGCGGGTGGATGCGGGTCCGGCAGCGCGCGCGGCAACGCGGGGTCGAGCTGCCGCTGATCATATCCGACCATGCGGACTGGAACGAGCTCACCAGTACGATTGTGGAGGTAAACCCGGACCAGACCTGGATCACGCATGGCCGCGAAGATGCCCTGCTGCGCTGGTGCGAGCTGAACCAGCGCAAGGCCCGGGCGCTGGCCATGGTCGGGCGGGAGGAGGAGGATGACTAGGCGGCTCGAGGAGTTGGAGCGGGTTGAAGTTCTCAATGCCGGCGCACTGCGCGCCTGGCTCGAAGCTGAGCACGATAGGACCACGTCGTGCTGGTTGGTAACCTTTAAGAAGTCTGCGGGCGAACGCTATTTGCCGTACAATGCCATCGTCGAACAGCTCTTGTGCTTCGGTTGGGTCGACAGCCTTCCGCGTGCACTCGATGCAGAACGCACCATGCTCCTGATTTCACCGCGCAAGCCAGGGAGCAACTGGTCGAAGGACAATCGTGAGAGAGTCGCGAAGCTCGAACGTGAAGGCCTGATGGCCGATGCGGGGCGTGCTATTGTGGCTCGTGCCAAAGCTGATGGATCCTGGGATCGATTGAAGCAGACGGAGAATGGGGAAGCGCCGCCCGATCTTGCAGAAGCGCTCGCTGAAGCCGGGGCCATGCAAGCTTGGGAAGGATACACACTGTCAGTCAGGCGGCGTGCGCTTGAATTCCTGCTCGCGGCAAAGCGGCCCGAGACCCGTGCGAGGCGTATCGGCACGATCGTCTCAGCCAGTCTGGAAGGCGCAGACCCCACGCAATGGGTTCCCAACAGTACATGACCCCGTTCGCTCAACTCCTCGACGCGCTCGTCTACACCACCAGCCGGAATCGCAAGCTTCAGCTAATCGCAGACTATTTGCGCGACACGCCAGACCCGGATCGCGGTTGGGCCCTCGGCGGGCTCACCGGTGCGCTCGATTTCCCGGCGGTGAAATCCTCCACCATCCGCAATTTGATGAAGGAGCGGGTGGACCCGGTCTTGTGGACACTCAGCCGCGATTTTGTGGGCGATACGGCGGAAACCGCGAGCCTGCTATGGCCCGAACCGCTTGCGACTGAAGGTGACGTCACGCCGCCGCCAACGTTAAGCGAAGTGGTTGATTTGCTTAGCACCATGACGAGAGCTTCGGTCATGAGCGAACTGCCCAAACTGCTCGACCGGCTTGATCCGAGCGGCCGCTATGCGCTTATTAAACTCGCGACAGGCGGCATGCGCGTCGGCGTCTCCGCCCGGCTTGCCAAAACCGCCTTCGCTCAGGCGTTTGAGGTCAATGTCGAAGAGGTCGAGGAATACTGGCACGCGCTTGAGCCACCCTATACCGAACTCTTTGCCTGGGCCGCGGATGGTGCAGACCCGCCCGATACGGAGAACCGCCCGCTGTTCCGGCCGTTCATGCTCGCGCATCCGCTGGAGGACGCGACCGTTGATCTCGAGGACTACGCCGCTGAATGGAAATGGGACGGGATAAGAGTGCAATTGGTCCATGCCGGCGGCGAGACGCGGCTCTATTCGCGTTCGGGCGATGATATCAGTCACACCTTCCCCGAACTGCTCGATGCGCTGGCCATTCCGGCGGTGCTCGATGGCGAGTTGCTGGTGCGAGGCAACATCCAGGGCGGCGAAGCGGGTGGTGCGGCGAGCTTCAATGCATTGCAACAGCGTCTGGGTCGCAAGACCGTCAGCAAGAAAATGCGCGCTGAGCTGCCCGCTTTTGTGCGGCTTTACGATGCACTGATCCTGGAGGGCGAGGATCTGCGCGAACATCCATGGGAGGCGCGTCGCCAGCGGCTTGAAAGCTTTCACCCGCGCCTTCCCGACACGCATTTCGATTTGAGCGCATTGGTGGAAGCGCGCGATTTCGAGCATCTTGCAGAAATTCGCGAAGGCGCGCGCGATGACGCGATCGAGGGCCTGATGCTCAAACGGCGCGATGCGCCCTACATTGCCGGGCGCAAGACTGGGCTGTGGTATAAATGGAAACGCGATCCGCTGCTCATCGACTGCGTGCTGATGTACGCGCAGCGCGGGAGCGGCAAGCGCTCAAGCTTCTATTCCGATTATACCTTCGGCTGCTGGAATGGCGATCCGGACCAAGGGGCGGAGTTGCTCCCTGTCGGCAAGGCCTATTCCGGCTTCACCGATGCGGAACTGAAGAAGCTGGATCGGTTAGTCAGGCAGACAACCTTGAACCGATTTGGTCCGGTGCGCGAGGTTGAGCGCACCCTGGTCTTCGAAGTCGCGTTTGACAGCGTACACTCCTCCAAACGCCACAAGTCCGGCCTCGCCATGCGTTTCCCGCGCATCCACCGCATCCGCTGGGACAAGCCTGTGCACGAGGCGGACCGCATTGAGAGCCTGCGCGCGCTGATAAGGGATTGACCTTTGGCCAAGAGAACTTAGGTTGCATTTTGCAACTGGAGATTACGATGATCAAAGACACAATCATCCCCACTCACCTCAACATGCTCGGCATGCTCGACGGCCTGATCGCCAAGGCGGAGGCGGACTCACGCGGCGATGCATTGCTTGCCGCGAGGCTTGCCGACGACATGCACCCTCTGTCGACGCAAATCCGCTTCCTTTGCAACATGCCGGGCGAAGCCATGGCGCGGCTGATCGGGATCGAATACACCTCGAACGAGGAAGATCCGCAAACACTCGCAGAGGCGCGCGAGCGGATTGCCGCCACTCGCGCTGAGATCGAGGAATGGGCAAAGCAGGAGTTCATTGCGGACGATGCGATGATCGAGCTCGCCATTCCCAATGGCATGACGTTTGATCTGACCGCGGCAGACTATGTGCGCGATTGGGCGGTGGCGCAGTTCTATTTCCATGCGACGACGGCCTATGCGATTTTGCGCAGCGAAGGCTTCGCGATCGGCAAGGCCGATTTCGTGCCGTACATGTTCAAGTATTTGCGCCAACCAGTCGCGAGCTAATCGGCTTTCCTACACGGACGCAACGCGTCACATTCTGTGCGGCTCTTTCAAAACCGCATCTCCAGACACGTTTCATGTTGGAGAAGTGTCAACTTGGCTTTTTGGCATTTTCAGCAATAAATACAGACGGGTAGGCGCTAAATGGCAGGGTGACACAGTGTCATTTGTGTCAACTTAGCTGGAAATATTCTTGCGTGGGGGAGCCATGCTTTGTGGCCGCGCCACCCGCGCCTTTCAACCGGAGCCTACCGCGACAACATCAGGGTGGAGGGCGCGGGTGGCGTGGAACTCTAAGATAGCGCCTCTTCGACCGCGCTCGCATGATGTTTCGCGTTCTCCGCATAATGCGCGACGCCCATCCGCATTCCGGCAATCGCTGCATCCGACAGCTCTTTCATCGGCTTGGCCGGGCGGCCTGCCCACAGCGTGCGCGGCTCCATCACCTTGCCTTCGGTCAGCATCGCGCCGGCTGCCAGCATGGCGTCAGAGCCGATCACGGATTTGTTCATCGCGATTGCACCCAGCCCGACAAAGCCGCGATCTGCAATCGTACAGCCATGCACCATCGCCATGTGACCGATCAGCACGTCATCGCCGATGATGAGCGGACAGCCATCCGGATCGCCGGGTCGCGGTGGATCGCAATGCAAGACGCTGCCGTCCTGAACATTGGTGCGCTCGCCGATCCGGATGTGGAAGACATCGGCGCGCAGCACACAATTGTACCAGATCGAACTTTCCGCGCCGATCTCCACATCGCCGATGATGGTACAGCCCGGCGCGATAAAGGCGCTCTTGTGGATCTTGGGCGTCTTGCCATGGATCGGAATGATATTGACGCCGGGATATTTGCGGGTCTGCTGCATCAGGCTAGAGCCTCCCATTGCTCTCGTGTGATGGTGTGCACAATGATCGTTCCACCATCGTGCTCATAAGTCGTGTCGATGAAGTCAAGTTCAGGTGCGCGGACCATCCCGATCCGCCGCATCAGGCCCCAACTTCTTTCATTGCGCTGGACAGTAAGCGCAATAAGACGCGCTGCATCATATTTTTGGAAACCGGCATCGCGCGTGGCCTCGGCGGCTTCGCGGGCATAGCCCTTACCCCAGGCATCTTCGCGCAATCGCCAGCCGAGCTCGAACTCGCCAATGGGGCCGCCTTCCATGTCGCATCGCTTGATCCCGCAGAAGCCAAGGATAGCGCTATCTGACTTGCGCTCCATGACCCAGAAAGTGTGGCCATAATCCTCAGCCCATGAGAGAAACCTCCGCTTCAATGATGCCTTGGCGTCATCGTCCATGACCGGAGCGATATGCTCCATCACTGCCGGTGTATTGGTATGTTCGAAGAACGGCGCCCAGTCCTCTTCGCGCCAATCGCGCAGGATCAGGCGTGCGGTTTCGTGGCGAAAATCAGCCATGCAGGAGCTTGGCTGCAACCGGCGCGTGATAGGTGAGCACACCTGAGCATCCCGCGCGCTTGAACGCGATCAGCTTCTCCATCAGCAATGCATCGCGATCGCCCACGCCTTCGCGCGCACCAATCTCGATCAGCGCGTATTCCCCGGACACCTGATAGGCGAAGACCGGAACGCCAAAACGCTGCTTCACCGCCGCGATGATGTCGAGATAAGCGAGGCCCGGCTTGACCATCACGCTGTCCGCGCCCTCGATCAGGTCGAGCTCGACTTCGCGCAGTGCCTCTTCGGCATTGGCCGGATCCATCTGATAGGTTTTCTTATCGCCCTTGAGCAGTCCGCCCGAACCCACCGCATCGCGAAAGGGTCCATAAAATGCGCTCGCATATTTGGCGGCGTAGCTCATGATCTGGACATTGGGGTGGCTGTTCATTTCCAGTGCGATGCGGATCGCATGGACCCGGCCATCCATCATGTCCGAAGGGGCGATGATATCCGCTCCTGCCTCGGCCTGATTGAGCGCCTGATCGACCAGTACGGCGACGGTTTCATCGTTGACGACATAGCCTGCATCATTGACCAGCCCGTCCTGCCCATGCGCGGTGTAAGGATCGAGCGCCACGTCGGTCAGCACGCCCAAATCCTCGCCGCAAGCATCTTTCACCGCCTTGATCGCACGGCACATCAGATTGTCCGGATTGAGTGCTTCCGCCCCATCGTCGGAACGCTTGTCCGGCGGGGTGTTGGGGAACAGCGCGATAACCGGAATGCCGAGGTCAACGGCTTCCTTTGCTCGAGCAACGATCCCATCGACCGACCAGCGCGATACGCCGGGCAAGGTTGCGATTGGCTCTTCCACGCCTTCGCCCGAGGTCACGAACATCGGCCAGATCAGATCTGCCGGAGTAAGCTGGGTTTCGCGGTGAAGATTGCGGCTCCACGCACTCGCCCGGGTGCGGCGCATGCGCATGTTTGGATAGGTTCCCGTCATAGGGCGACGTGTTGCCGCAATTTGCGCATGACTGCAAATGCTTGTGACTTGGCGCTTGGTGTTCAGGCCGCGCTCAGATCACCGCGTCAGGATCGCTGAGCTTCTCAATTTCGCGCGCCGGTTCTTCACTCTCGCTGGGCAGTTTGACCAGGTCTTCCTGCGCTGCGCCCACCGGCACGGTCTTGAGCTGACGCAAGGCTGCTCGGAAATCCATCAACTCGCGCCCGGAAAGTTGCGCGCGGGTCACGAACTTCACGGTGCGCGGATCAATGTGGCGATTGCCGCGATACATCTCGTAGTGAAGATGCGGCCCGGTCGACAGGCCGGTTGAGCCAACATAGCCGATCACCTGACCGCGTTTAACGCTTTGACCGCGGCGGACCGACATCCGGCTCATATGACAGTAGCGGGTCGAGAGATTACCGGCATGCTTGAGCTTGACCGCAATGCCGCATCCACCAGCTCGTCCGGCTGACGTCACTCTCCCATCGGTAACCGCCACGATCGGTGTGCCATGGCGTGCACGGAAGTCGATCCCGGCATGCATCCGGCGATATCCGAGGACTGGATGGCGGCGCATACCGTATCCTGACGAAATCCGCCCTGGCACCGGAGCGACCAGACCGCTGCGCTGCTCGCCCACTCCAGAGGCTTCGTAAAATCGGCCTTCTTTACCCCACCGCATCAGCTGGGTCTTGGGCGTACCGCCCCGATCAATTCCAGCATAGAGTAGCTCACCGGCTTGCCGTTCACCCGTCGCCGCGCGGCGGTACGCGATGATCATGTCGAACTCATCGGTCGCCGCAACACTGCGATTAAGGTCAATCTGATCGTCGAGCGTTCGAATGAAGGCCTGCACGGCATTGGCCGGAGCGCCAGCCGCGCGCATCGAGCGATAAAGGCTCGAGCCAACAGTGCCGCGAATACGCAGCGGTGTATCGTCGACGCGGATAACATTGCGAGTGAGCGCCAGGTCTTGCGCAGTCCGATCTACAATAAGCTCAAGATCGAATCGGGCGCGGAAACTGAGTTGATCGAGCGGACGCGGTGCCCCTGGTTCAGGCCTGCGACCAAGGACGATATCGACTTGGGTGCCAGGCTTCAGCTCACTCAAGGGAATGGCGCCTTCGACCAGCTCGGCAATGCGGTCAGCATCGCCGCGCCCAACCCCGGCACGCTGCAGGGTGCTGGCCATGCTGTCACCGCTGGTCAGCGTGGTGACGACATTGATCTGCGGACGCTCGGGCGCAGCCGCGAGTGGGATGACGGTGGCGGCCGGAGCGGATTTGCTGCCTGTGCTGGCACCCAGAGCGAGCGGCGCGATGGCCTGGCTTTCGAATTCAGCCTGCATGGCAGGTTCAATTTCCATCGCAGGCATCGCTTCAAGTGGCGTGAGATCTGGCCAGAATGCGAGCGCAACAGCGCCAAGGCCGAGCATGGTGCCCAGCCCTCTGAACCAGCGGCCACTGCCGATATTGGAAGCGAGATCGGGGGCAAGGTCGGCTTTGGCCAAGCGATCGGAAGCGTCATCGCGCCAGGCATCGAAGCGGTCGCGCCAACCCTTGGCGCGCGCAAGTTTCAGCTTGACCGCCGGTGCGCCGGATGCCGGTGCGGCATCTTCGCTCGCGCCTTCGTCACCCTCTGCTGCTAAACTGAGATCGCTGCTTGCGACCACGGAACTTTCTCCAATGCGCCCCTTTATCGGCGGCTGTTTGACGGAAAACCTGCCGCAAACAAAGTGAATTTCTTACTAAGCTGCGACCGGGCGATTCCCATTAGCGACGAGTCGTGGAGGCAATGGGGTAGATGAGCGCCAGGCCTATCGACAGATGCCGCTGGCTGCGCGGTTGCGATGCATCCATGTGAGTGGCACAGACAGAGCTGTGAGTGACGGCGCGATCAAAGCGGTCCTCGGGCCCACCAACACCGGCAAGACTCATCTCGCCATAGAGCGGATGTGCGGCCATTCCAGCGGAGCGATCGGCTTTCCGCTGAGGCTTTTGGCACGCGAAGTCTATGACCGGGTCTGTGCGATCAAAGGCGAGAAACAGGTCGCGCTGATTACCGGCGAAGAGCGGATCGAGCCGCCGGACGCGCGATATTTCCTTTGCACCGCCGAAGCGATGCCGGTGCAGAATGATTATGCGTTCGTCGCGCTCGATGAGGCCCAACTTGCAGCTGATCCCGAACGCGGTCACATTTTCACGGACCGCATGCTCCATGCCCGTGGACGCGAAGAGACCATGCTGCTGGGGTCAGCCACGCTGGAGCCGATCGTCAAGCACCTGTTTCCCAAGGCAGAGCTGATCGAACGCCCACGCTTCTCGACGCTGACTTACACCGGCAGCGCGAAGCTTTCGCGGCTCCCGCCGCGAAGCGCCGTCGTCGCATTCTCGACCGAGCAGGTCTACGCCATGGCGGAAATGCTGCGGCGCTTTCGCGGTGGAGCAGCGGTGGTGATGGGCGCCCTTTCACCAGAAACGCGCAATCGTCAGGTTGAATTGTTCCAAAACGGTGAGGTCGATTACATCGTCGCGACCGATGCGATCGGCATGGGCCTCAACCTCGATCTCAATCACGTCGCTTTCGCGGCACTGACCAAGTTCGATGGCAAGCGCAAGCGTCGCCTCACGCCCTCCGAGATGGCGCAGATCGCCGGCCGCGCAGGACGGCACCAGCGCGACGGCAGCTTCGGCACGCTCACAGGGATGCGTGGAGATCGTGGTGCGCCGAACGAGCTGACCGAAGAAGAAGTCTACGCGATTGAAGAGCATCGCTTCCAGCCGCTCAGCCATGTGTATTGGCGCGAAGCGGAACCACGCTTTGACAGTCTCAACACGCTGATCGCCGATCTGGAGGCCCCGCCCCCGGAAGAGATGCTGCGCGCAGCCCCGCAGGCGATCGACCTGGCGGTCCTGAAGAACCTTGCGAGTACGTCGCTCGGCGATAGCATCAGGGGGTCAGGCAAAGTCCGCCGCTTCTGGGAGGTGTGCCAGCTGCCTGACTTTCGCAGCATTGGCGCAGACAATCATGCGCGCTTTGTAGCCCGGCTGTGGCAGGATCTCGCCCAAGGCTATCTCGGCGCAGACTATGTTGCGACGCGCATTGCTGAGCTCGACCGGACGCAAGGCGATATCGACACGCTGCAAGGCCGGATCGCAGCGATCCGCAGCTGGGCCTATATCTGCCAGCGGCCTGATTGGGTGCTTGCCCGCGATGAGATGGCTGCGCGGGCCAGAGGGGTAGAAGCGAGGCTGTCCGATGCGCTACATGCGCGGCTGACCGAACGTTTTGTCAATCGAAGGACCACGATCTTGATGAAATCACTGGGGCAGGGCGGCGCGCAATTGCCAGTCGAGCTGAGTGCCAGCGGCCAGATCTCGGTCGAAGGCGAAAGTATCGGACAACTCGACGGATTCCATTTTTCGGTCGATCCGAATGTCAATGCGAGCGATCGCAAGATGTTGTTGGCGGCAGGCGAGAAGGCTTTGCCCCGCCTGCTGGCACAGCGCGCTGAGTGGCTCTTGGCGGAAGGGTTGGGTGAGCTCGCGATTTCGCGCGGCGCCATTCGCTGGCAGGAGCGGGTGCTTGCAACGATCACCATGCGCGATGATTTCGGAACACCGCGGCTCGAATTCAGCCGCGATGTTACAATGCTTCCGGAAGCGGCGCGGGCGAAGCTCGAGCAAGGATTGCAGGACTGGCTCACGCCGCAATTGGAAGCGCTTGGGCCATTGCGCAAGCTTGCTGAAGCCGCCCGTGATCCAGAGGCCGGGTCAGAGGCGCGGGCCCTGCTCTACACACTCATCGCGCGCCACGGGATGGTCGCGCGGGAGAAAGCCGGGCTGCAACATTTGCCGAAGGAACTACGGCCATTCCTGCGCAAGCTGGGCGTGACCTTCGGCGCGCTCGATGTCTTTGCATCCGCATTGCTGAAACCGGCGCCGCGCCGGTTGCTCCATGCGCTCGGGCTCGACACCAGGCCATGCCAGGATGCGATGTTGCCAGTGCTGTCGGGCGATGAATTCAAGAAGGGGCAGCTACCGGCAGGCTATCGGCACGCCGGATCACAAGCGATACGGGTTGACCTTGCAGAGAAGATCTTGCGCGCCGCCTTCCAGTCTCGCGCAAAAGCGGGCAATGCGCGCAAGGTTAGGTTTGCGATTGATGAGGCGCTCGGTGTTTCGATCGGCCTGGAGCCTGCAAACCTGCACCGCTTGCTTACCAGCGCTGGCTTTCGCTTGCATCGCGCTCCTGCATTGGCGGAAGGGATGTTTGGCCCACCCGCCCCTGACCAGTGGAGCTGGCGTCCGCGCAAGGCAGGACCGCGCGGTGATGAGCGGCGGTCGGGCGGTCGGAGGAAGGACAAGAACGACAAGCAGCATCGCGGCAAGCGTGGCAAGGGCGCGCGCCAACATTCTGGCACGGGGCAGCGCCAGCGGCACGATACCGGTCCCGCGCGTGCAGGGGGCGCGTTCGATGGCCTTTCAGATTTGCTCAAGCCATGAATGCGACGACATGAGTGCGGTAGAATGAGTGTGAGTCTGCGGCTCGACAAATTTCTTGTGTATTGCCGGTTTGCTCGCACCCGTTCACGCGCACAGGCCATGATTGAAGCTGGCTCAATGCGATTGAACAGCGAGCGCGTGTCGCGAACGCACGCCGCCGTGGCGCCGGGCGATATTCTCACCTTTGCGCAAGGCAAAGAGGTCCGTATCATTGAAGTTGAGAGCCTGCCGGATCGGCGCGGTCCGCCTGGAAAAGCGCGTTCGCACTATCGCGAGCTTGACCGCGCGGGATAAACGCGCATAGCAGCAGCGATAGCAAGTAAGGGAATCCGCTCTATGACCTATGTCGTCACTGACGCCTGTATCAAATGCAAATACACCGACTGCGTAGAAGTGTGTCCGGTGGATTGCTTCTATGAAGGCGAGACGATGCTGGTCATCAATCCCAGCGAATGCATCGACTGCGGAGTCTGCGAGCCGGAATGCCCCGCTGAAGCCATCCTGCCTGATACCGAGGATGGGCTGGAGAAGTGGCTTGAGGTCAACGCGAAATATTCTGCGGAATGGCCGAACATTACCAGCCAGAAAGACCCGCCTGATGATGCCGACGAGCACAAGGGCGAAGAGGGCAAGTTCGAGAAGTACTTCACCCCTGAACCGGGCGAGGGTGACTGATCGCGCCATGACGCGGTCATTCGGCTGCTGGGCTGGCCCCGGCGAGCTGCCCATAAACGCCTGGTAAAACAGCCTTACAAGCGGTTACATTTCATTGTGCCACTCATGACTCGCAATTTTGTTGCGATTGTGTTATATGATCAATCAAGCGCGCCGGTTTGGTCCCGGCGAAACGCGAGACATGAAAGGCTAAAGACCAGCAGCAAACAGCTCTAAACGCGGAAACGAGCCTGTATTCGCAGGCCCGAGAGGCGGATATGACTGTTATGCTATTGGCCGGGTCACGAGGAAGGAATACGCATGGCCAGCAAGGCTCCTGCATTCACCGTTGGCGACTATGTCGTCTATCCAAAGCACGGCGTGGGCCGTGTGATCGAGCTCCAGAATGAAGAAATCGCGGGCATGCAGCTTGAGCTGTATGTGCTGCGGTTCGAGAAAGAACGCATGACGCTGCGCGTTCCCACCAACAAGGTGGAATCGATCGGCATGCGCAAGCTATCGAGCGACAAGACGCTGAAAGAAGCGATGGACACGCTCAAGGGCAAGCCCAAGGTCAAGCGGACCATGTGGAGCCGCCGCGCGCAGGAATATGAAGCAAAGATCAATTCCGGTGAGATTGTTTTGATTGCTGAGGTTACCCGCGACCTGTTCCGTCCTGAAGATCAGCCAGAGCAAAGCTATTCTGAGCGCCAGATCTTCGAAGCGGCCTCAAGCCGCCTGGCGCGCGAGCTCGCGGCCATGGAAGAGACCGACGAAGCAACAGCGCTTGAAAAGATCCTCGGTGTTCTGCGCAAGCATGCGCCGCAATACTACGACAATCCCGACGAGGAAGATTCGTAAGTATCTGATATCTTTGGTGTATTATTGGGCCGCATCCATGATGGACTGCGGCCCTTTTGTTTGCGCGCGCGGCGTCGAGCCATAGACTTGAATGTGCTCACATAGTGTATTACATCAGCAATACGCTATTACAGGGACGCGTTTCAATTCGAGGGAGGCCCCTTGCATGCTGAACACCATGATTAGGAAACTTACACCGCTGGCTGCATTGGCGCTCGGCACCGCGCTATCCGGCTGCGATGGCATAGACATCAAGATCAACGGCGAGAAGGGCGTGCCTCTGGCCGAGCTCGATATGAGCGGACCGCCGCCGGATGAGCTGGTTGTATCGGGCCCGGACAAGGTCATCCTGACGCAAGGCGACACGCTCGACATCACAGTTGATGGCGACAACGATGACGCCGACAAAGTCCGCTTTCATCGCGACGGAGACCTGTTGGGCGTAACCCGCAGCGATAGCGATTGGGGCGAAAGCTCCGCTGTTACCATCAACATCACCATGCCTGCCCCGCGCGAAATCGTAATCGGCGGAAGCGGCGATGTGGTCGCGGCCACCATGGCCCGCGATGCGTCAATCGCGATTGGTGGATCTGGCAATGTGGTCGTGAATCAGATCGACGCAGAAAGACTGGAAGTTACGATTGGCGGCTCAGGCAGCGTCTCCGCGACGGGTACGACAAAGAGACTCGAAATGACCATTGGCGGTAATGGCACTGGTAAGTTTGCCGACCTCAAGGCTGACGACGTGGAAATCAGTATCGGTGGCTCAGGCAATGTCAGCCTCCGATCAGACGGAGAGGTTGAAGCCAATATTGGCGGGTCGGGCAATATTGATGTGATCGGCGAGGCCACCTGCACACTCAAGTCCTTTGGGTCCGGCACCCTTAACTGCAAACCAGCGAGTGACGAGACGACCTCTGGCGAAGCAGAGGTCGCAACATAGGCTTCAGACGTAGCGTCGAAGCACGCGAATGCCGCTGTCAAAGCAGGCGGAGCGCATGGCGAAGGCGCCAACGATACGAAAGTCGTTTAAGACCTGGCCATTTATGCGATCGCCCTGATTGGCGCGCGTCTGATCGCACTTCACAGAACAGGAACTGGACAATGGAAGGGCTGTGTATGAGGTTGACCTTCATGCGCAGCCTTTCTCTCGTAGCCCTTGTGTCGCTCGCCTTTGCATTGAATGGCTGCGTTGCGCGCACGGCAGCCAATATTGTGACTGCCCCCGTGAAAGTCGCGAGCAAGGGTGCGGATCTCGCCACCACCAGCCAGTCAGAGGCCGACGAAAAGCGCGGACGCGAAATCCGCAAGCATGAAGAAGAATTGGGCAAACTTGAGCGGCGATATGAGAAGCAGCTCGAGGAATGCCGCGACGGAGATCGCAATGCCTGTGATGCCGCGAGCGACACCTATGCAGAAATTCAGTTGCTCATGCCGACCAATCCGGCTGAACCTGATTAAGCTGCGGCTCTCCGCAAGCGGTCATTGATGGCGTTCCCGATTCCCTCGTCTGGAATGGGCGCCACTGCGATGCGCGGTTGTCCGCTTACTGCCGCCTGATGCAGACAGTCATACAACCTGCTCGCAGCTTCATTGAGATCGCCAGAAACGGACAGCGAGCAATCACCAATCACCTCACCAAACCCGATCATGAACTCCTCACCCTTCGGCGATGTGGCATTGAGGCGAAGCGGCTTGCCAGGAGTATAATGGCGCACCAACTGCCCTGGCGCTTCGATATGCGCCTCCCCTCCACCCCCTTTGGCGAGAGCCGATCGTTGAAGCCCGTATCGCAGCTTCAGCGCGGCCACGTCGACCGGTCCGGGACGCAATTCCTCAAGTGCGCCGTCATGACGCACCGCCAAGATCGTTGATTCCAAACCCTTTTCGCACGCGCCTCCATCGAGCACACAATCGATCCGCCCATCCAGCGACGCCAGCACATGTTGCGCGGTTGTCGGGCTGATATACCCGCTCCGATTGGCCGATGGCGCGGCCAACGGAAAGTCGACCTTTTCAAGCAGCGCGCGCATAACCGGATGCGCTGGTGCACGAAGCGCGACTGTCGGCAAACCAGCTGTGACCGCCTCAGCCAGCCCAGCACCTGCTTTGCGCGGCAAGACCAGAGTCAGCGGCCCCGGCCATTCCTTTTCAGCCAGGAGTCGAGCCAGCGCTGAGAGCTCTGCGTAGCGCGCAGCCTGCTCCGCATCGCGCACATGAACGATCAGTGGATTGAATTCTGGTCGACCCTTCGCGCCATAGATCTTTGCAACGGCCTCAGCGCTATCGGCCCGCGCCGCCAGCCCGTAAACTGTCTCCGTTGGAACCGCGACCAGCCCGCCTCGTTCGAGAATTGTAGCCGCGCGCGCGATTCCCTGCGCGTCAGCGAGCAGCACTTCCGTAGCGTTCTTGCCGGACATAGCGGGGCGCTATAGGGGATACCCAGAAATGCCAAGCGCTATTGCCAAGAGGATATAAACCCGTGCTGGATTACACGCCGCCAACACAAGACCAATTGCTCGCCATTCGCGTCAATGCCGGAATTGAGGGGCTCGCCGCCTCCGAGAAATTCGCTGCGGCCGAAGCGGATCTCGTCGAGGCCATTGTCAATGGAGTGGGTCAGTTTGCAGCGGGTGAATTTGCGCCGCTCAATCGCATTGGCGATCTCGAAGGCGCGAAGCTCGAAAATGGCGTGGTGCGCCTGCCCGAGGGCTTCGAAGCGGCCTATCAAGCATATGTCGAGCAGGGGTGGAACGCGATTGCTTCACCAGAGGAATTTGGCGGCCAAGGGCTTCCCTTCACGCTCGCCTGCAATGTTCTGGAGAATCTCGGCTCGGCAAACATGGCCTTTACGCTGCTTCCCATGCTGAGTGTCGGCGCG
>JAAUYH010185897.1_pt1 | contig 17104 bp, 14 predicted proteins | sample 7278061 | NCBI WGS metagenome assembly JAAUYH01 (sample SAMN14350203, study PRJNA611818) | marine sediment metagenome | isolation source: surface marine sediment (0.6m) | place: French Polynesia: Moorea | collected 2018-08 | reverse complement strand
CAAGATTATTAGAAAAGAAATATCTCAATACTCTACGGAAAAACCTTTGATACTGAATACAAACTTAATCGCTAATCTGTTGATTCTCAGCCCTTATATTAGCATTGTTATCTCAAAATGGTCTGTCCATAGAACCAAATGCGATCGCATTCTAGGTAAATCGACAGACTATTCTACTTAAAAACCAATCAGCGATTAATTTAGTCTTATCTTAGTCTTAATTTATTCCTCGCCATAAATTCGCCACCTCAGATCGTTTGAAAATTCACCTATATATACTTTACATCTCACTATATACAGATAAAATTCTTAGGAGTTACAGATCCTTGAGTAGAAAGTAAGATGTGGTTTAGTATACAAAGCAAACTTGATTGTTTTAATACAATAAGATTTGTATCTTCTTCACACTAAATCTTTTGTTGCTAAACCTCGCCTACTTAGAAAACTGTAGTTTTACATTCATGATTTAATCCTTGCCGTTTTTTTGACTACCTACTACCCACTACCTACTACCTACGAACAGTTAACTTAAAAACTCCTGGTTTCAAACTGGATACGGTTTAATTCAAAATATCTCCACCCATCAGGCGACGATAGCGGATCTCTAACTCCCGTTTCAAGGAAGGAGAATTCTCTAGCATCTGATCCGCAGTAATAATCTTCTCCGCTGCTTCTCTGGCTAAATTAAGTACCTCTTGATCTTCCACCAGGCTAGCTAAGGCAAAATCTGGCAATCCTGACTGACGAGTTCCTAGCACTGCACCTGGTCCACGAAAACGCATATCTGCTTCAGAAATAAAGAAACCATCCTGGGATTCTTCTAGTACTGCTAAACGCTGTCTGGCTTCAATATTCTTACTACTACTCATCAGGAAGCAATAGGACTTACTACTACCTCTACCCACTCGTCCCCGAAGCTGATGTAGTTGAGATAAACCGAAACGTTCGGCATGTTCGATTACCATTACCGTAGCATTGGGCACATCTACCCCCACTTCAATTACCGTAGTGGAGACAATGATCTGACACTCATTATCACGGAAGGAATTTAAGGCTGCGTCTTTATCTGCCGAACTCATGCGACCATGCAATAGAGCGATCTTAAACTCAGGAAATATTACTTCAGATAAGCGTTGATGTTCTTCGGTAGCAGCTTTAAGGTCGAGTTTTTCTGATTCTTCTACTAGGGGAAAAATAATATAAGCCTGTCTACCCTGAGCAATTTCTCGACGGATTAGATCATAAACTTTTTTACGATCCTTCCCTTTTTTCATCATGGTGCTAATTGCTTGTCTTCCAGGGGGTAATTCATCTATCTGACTGACATCTAAATCACCATGGAGAGTTAAAGCCAAGGTACGGGGAATCGGTGTAGCAGTCATGGTTAAGACGTGGGGTGATTCTCCTTTGCCTAATAGGCGCGCCCGTTGCTGCACTCCAAAACGATGTTGTTCATCGATTACCGCCAAGCCTAACTTATGAAATTTAACGGGGTCTTGAATTAAGGCATGAGTCCCCACCAGTAAAGGTAATTCACCGTTAGCTAGTTGAGAATGAATTTCGCGGCGTTTAGCAGTTTTAGTGGAACCTGTGAGCAATTCTACGGGCAGATGTAACAGATTAAACCAAGTTACCAGTTTACGATAATGTTGTTCGGCTAATACTTCGGTGGGCGCCATTAATGCAGCTTGATAACCAGACTGAATTGCCGCGAGGATGGCATACACTGCCACAATAGTTTTTCCTGAACCTACATCCCCCTGTACTAAACGGTTCATTGCTGTCTCAGAAGTCCCTAAGTCCTGAAAGATTTCTCTAACTACTCTCTGTTGAGCATTGGTTAAGGTAAAAGGTAGTATCTGATTAAACTGTTCAATTAATTTTCCTTGGGGCGCAAAACTGGCACTGGGTTGATTTTGTTTCAATTGTTGACGACGCTGTAAAAAGCCTAGCTGGAGATAGAAAAATTCGTCAAAAACTAATCTACGTCGGGCATGAGTAAGTTCTTCTCTGTTTTCAGGATAATGGATACAGGCGATCGCATTTTTTAATTTTACTAAGCCATACTGGTTACGCAGTTCACTGGGCAAAGGATCGGGTAGTTGGGCAGCAGCAGGTAAAGCGGCAACTACGGAATTTCTCACGGTATCGGCGGGCACTCCTTCAGTTAAGGGATATACGGGCAACAGCCGACCAATTTTAATCGATTCAATACTCGCTCCTGCACCATCTAAAACTTCGATCTCAGGTTTATCTAAGGAAATACCATATCTTTTATCGTATTTAACTAAGCCAGAAGCAGCTACTATTGAACCTATAGGATACTTATTCCTCTGTCTAGCTTGGGAACCAGGGTTATTAAATCTTGCACCTGTCAAGAAACGATTTATTTTTAATCTACCTGTAGCATCCCTCAGAATTAACTCAAAGATAGTTAAGTATTTTTTATTAGGACTACTAAAGCATCTGCATTTTACAACAGTCCCAATGACCGTAACTGTCTCTCCTGGCTCAAGATGGATAATTTGTACCTGACGGGCATAGTCTAGATGATCGCGGGGATAGTAAAACAAGAGATCTCGAACGGTATATAATCCCAAACGTTCTAGATAATTACTTCTGCGCCCAATATCAATTACCTGACTCAACGGCTGATCTAGAGTGATCTTTTGCTTAAAATAAGTCTTGGCTTTAGGGCTACTCAAAGCTGCGGTGCGAGGAGTTTTAGCCTTGGGTGGGGTGTCTGGGGTTTCGGCGATCGCTTTTTGCTTATGGAGAAAATTACGTGTGCTGATCACTAGCTGCTTTCTTTGAGCAGAACTTAGTTTTTGATAACCAGCAAACTTTTGAGCAATATCATGCCATTGAATCTTATCCCCAGCGGGAATATTTCGGGGTGGTTTACCCAAACTAAGACAGAGAAACTCACTAAAGCGAAATTGATTGCCGACTAAATCGGTATAGCCTCTTTCTGCTTCTACAGATAATGCTTTCTGCAACCTTATCCAATCTAGAGTTTCACCCATTTCTTATTCTGCCGTTGATGCTTGACTTCAAATTGCTAACTAAACAGTAAACCGCAAACTAATCATAATTATCTATAGATTTAGTTTAAGTAGAGCGATCGCCCAATAGGATAAGATTAGTTTAATTTGCGATCGCACTAATACACAACTATTGACGATAAACCTCACTACGAGAAGCAATTAACAAAGACGAACTTTAGCCCAAGAAACTACCTCTTCTGCTTCTGCTGCTTCTAATTCCTGTTCAAAATCTGGAATATTAAGTAACTCTTCCGTTGCTTCTTCTTCTTTTTGTTGTAAATAAGCAAGAAAGTCGATGGCAACTTTTAACCTTTGGTCAGAAAGGTTATTGAGATAATTCTTCGCTTTTTCTTGTAATGCTGCGTCTGGGGTTTCTGACTTCATCATTTTATTTTCAATAATAAAAAGCTTTTATAATTATCTATTAATTACCTATAGATCTAGTTTAAGTAGAGTGATCGCCCAATAGGATAAGATCAGTTTAATTTGCACTCCGAAGGCTAAGGAATGGAAAAAGTTACCGATAACGTCATTGCAGCTACTATTACTGGGTTCATTATAAGGTTGGTTAGGAGAAACTGAGTAGAGCCACTGTCCGAAACGAGTAAAATTTACCGCTAAAATAGTTAAACCTAAACAGCATAAAATCATACCTAATATAAAATACGAAATGACTATAACTCCTCAATCACCCACCAATAGCGAAATGAAATATGGGGAAAGAGCGATCGCTGAAGGAGAATTAATTACTTTTCCTAACCCCAGAATTGGTCGTAAATACGATGTTAATATCACCCTACCAGAATTTACTTGCAAATGTCCTTTTTCTGGCTATCCTGACTTTGCAACCATCTATATTACCTATTCTCCCGATCAGACAGTTGTGGAACTAAAAGGCTTAAAACTATATATTAACAGTTACCGCGATCGCTATATCCCCCATGAAGAAGTAGTAAATCAAATTTTGGATGATTTTGTAGCTGCTTGCGATCCTTTAGAAGTTACTGTGAAAGGTGATTTTACTCCTAGGGGTAACGTCCATACAGTGATTGAAGTACATCACCAGAAATCGTAAACTTGCCTCCATAGTTTAGCGTTGACATACTCCTCGCGATAAATCGACGAGGATTCTAGGATACTGGCGAAAGATGCGAAGCTAACCCCGTCTAACTCTTCCTCTCCTACTGGAAAATGCCCTCACCAGTTGTATGACTACAAACAACCAGGATTGGTTTTCTTTCTTTAGGTCTTCTAGAGCTTAGTTGAATCCCGCATTTTACCGCTGGCGATTCCCATTTATCCCAATCAAACTAGAAAGACTAGATTCTCAGATGTTGCTCGAAGTTTTACCCAAAAGACTCGCTTTTAGAACTCCATACTTCAACTCTGTTAGAGAACTAATAAACATTATACAACAGTTCAAACTATTGGTATATAAAGATTCTGTATTTAAAATATATATTAATTACGCCCTTAAGGGCGGGGCTTTAAACCCATCAAATTTGGTAAAAATCGATTACAATACAATAGTAAAGATTTGTTAATATCACTAGACAGGAAAGCTCAATAATGAAAAGCGAAATTAAACCCAGCGTAACGCCTAACCTAGAAGAGCCAAAATTCGGCTTCAACTCCTACTCCGAACGCTTAAATTGCCGTGCGGCTATGATTGGGTTTGCTGCCATTTTGATCATCGAATACACTACAGGAAAAGGTCTTCTTGCTTGGTTAGGTTTACAGTAAATTCAACATAATGTCGCAAGGATTCCTTATCCTTCTACGAGGTAGGGAGGAATCGCGACCAGTGTAAATCAAAAACTGCTGTAAATCACGCGGCTGCTTGCCAATACTTATAAGCAGCATAAGCCATTACCACTACTCCAGTTAAAATCGCATCTTCGTCTATGGCAAACTTAGGATGATGGAGAGGATAGTTGATTTTGTCTTCATATCCGACTCCGAGGCGAAACATGCAACCTGGTATTCCGTCTAGATAAACTGAAAAATCTTCTGCCCCTAAAGAAGGTTCGGGTAAAATTTGTACACTCTCATCGCCCCAAGCTTCTCGGGTTGCGGATTCAATAATCTGAGTCAAATTCTCGTCATTATGCACCGAAGGAACTCCGCGACGATACTCCACTTGGCATTTTGCGCCATAGACTTGACAGACTCCCTCGACAATATTGGTAATCCACTGAGGTAAGTTGGCATGACTTTCAGGATGGAGCGATCGCACTGTACCAATCATCTTGACCCGATCTGCAATCACGTTGTGCGCCCGACCCCCTTCTATTTGCCCGATGGACAAGACAATGGGATGTAAAGGATTTTGTGTCCGACTAATGGCTTGTTGTAGGTCAGTAATCACTTGAGCGGCAATCCAAATGGCATCGATCGCCTGATGAGGACGTGCGCCATGTCCAGATTCTCCCTGAATAATAATTTCTAATTCATCCGCCGCCGAGGTTAATGCGCCATAGCGAATGCCTACCCGACGGGCGGGAATTGAAGGAAAGACATGAACGCCATAAATAGCATTTATTCCTTCCATCACTCCATCCTGAACCATCCATTTTGCCCCCTGGGCAATCTCTTCGGCTGGCTGGAACAAAAAACGAACGTTACCAGGCAAGCTCTCGGGTAGTTGGGATAGTACCATGGCTGCCCCCATCCCCAAAGTGGAATGAACATCGTGACCACAGGCGTGCATTAATCCAGGGTTTGCCGAGGCAAATTCTAGCTGGGAATGTTCCTGAATTGGCAGGGCATCCATGTCGGTACGAATTGCTAAGGTGCGGGGATCTTTCCCTGAACCAGCTAATTCTCCTACTACACCCGTCTTCCCTACCGCCTCTTTGACATTTAAACCGCAGGAGGACAGAACCCCTGCAATGTAGGCAGAGGTTTGATGTTCCTTACCGCTCAATTCGGGATGGGCATGAAGATGACGACGGATTTCAATTAATCTTGGGGCAAATTTTTCAGCAGTATCTTTTATTTCAGCAAGCATTTAGGTGAGGTGCGATCGCCAGATCGCATGGAGATGATTATTCCTGTTCAACAATAACTACAGTGATATTATCAGATCCTCCTGCTGCTTTTGCTGCATCAATTAATTCTTGGGCAGTTTCTTGACAAGAATTAAGATTAGTCAAAGCTATTTCTATTTGTTCGTCTGCAACCTCTTCCGTTAAACCATCACTACAAATTAATAGGCGATCGCCCGATTGGACTTCAAATTCTTGAATATCAATATGCTGTAGGTCTTCTCTGCCTAAACATTGAGACAAAACGTGCCTCCAGGGATGAAGTTTTGCCTGTTCGGCATTGATTTCGCCTTTTTTTAGAGCCATTCCTACCCAGGTGTGATCGTCAGTAATCTGCTCTAAATGAGAACCACGTAAACGATAAAGACGAGAGTCTCCTACGTGAGCGCACAAAGGCTGCTCATCCCGAAAAATCAGCACGACTACTGTAGTACCCATATCACGCCTTTCCGGGTGAGTTTGCTGATCCTCAATAATGCTCAAATTAGCTTTTTCTACTGCTTCTTTGAGCAGTACCTCTGAGGCAAGGGGAGAATCCCAATGCTGTCGCAAATAGGCGTATATAACTTCTGTAGCGATTTTACTGGCTTCTTGTCCACCAGCATGTCCTCCCATACCATCAGCTACAATAAAAAAACGGCCCAACTCGTCGTCAACAAAGTAACTATCTTGGTTGGCTGTTCTTACCACCCCTGTATCCGTAAGACCGATAAATTGACGCTTCATAAACAGTTAGTTCTGGTAGCCTGATATCTTTTTAAAACATGCGGTCTATGCGATCAAGACGCTTTAATAATCGCAGTAATGCCCACCCAGGCACTATTGCCATGGTAGCAGCGATCGCTGCCAAAATCTTGAATCCATTGACCAAAAGGAGAGTTGCGCAAATTAGTAACGCACTGAATAATACAGTATAGTTTGTTCCTAGCTGAATGGCACTTAAGCGACGCATCACTCGTTCCGATTCTAGAGAACGAACCCGCACTCGCAAATCCCCTCTTTCTAATTTATCTATTGTATCGTCGATTCGTCCAGGTAATCCTAAGGCTGCCGTTCCCACTTCTGCTGCTTGTCTACCTAATTCATCGAAAATAGTGTTGCCGTTGGAACTATTGCTATTAGTCATCAGTTGCATTGCGTAGGGTTGAGCTACTTCCATAAAGTTAAATTCGGGATCAAGACCTTTGCCTACCCCTTCCAAGGTAGAGAAAGCGCGCATCACAAAGGTAAAGGTGGCAGGAAAACGAAATGGTTGACCATAGGCAATTTCGTATAAATCTTCGCTAATAGCGTCCACAGACTGCTCTTCAAACGGCTTGTCCATAAAATTATCCAGCATAAACTGAATTGACCGCCGCACTGAACTCATGTCTCCCGTGGGGACTAATGCTCCTACATTAATCAGAGATGCAACCACTTTGTCAGAGTTTTTCTGCGCCACCCCTACCAGAGTATCCATTAAGCCTTCTCGAATATTATTTTCGATCTGCCCCATCATGCCAAAGTCATAAAAAATCAAAGCCCCGTCTGTATTGACTGCGATATTTCCTGGATGAGGATCGGCGTGAAAAAAACCGCCATTGAGAATCTGTTGGAGATAGGCTTTTGCCCCCAACCTGGCTAGTACCTTACGATCTAAGCCCGCAGCTTCAATCGCTTCATAATGGCTGATTTTAATACCTGGCATATACTCTAGAGTCAATACTTTAGGAGAAGCATACTTCCAGTAGACACGGGGTACACATACCCAATCTTCTCCCCTGAAGTTACGACGGAAAGTATCAGCATTGCGTCCTTCTAAGAGATAGTCTGTTTCTTCCCACAAAATTCGGCAACATTCATCGTAAACCCCCATCCAGTCCCGATTTTTGCCCCATTTGGGATGATTTTGGAAATAGCGAGCGATTTGCCGTAATATGGCTAGATCTATGGTGAACAACTGCTTTAGCCCCGGTCGTTGCACCTTGACTACTACATCCTCTCCACTATATAACTTGGCTCTGTGTACCTGACCTAGACTTGCCGCTGCTAAAGGGATGGGGTCAAAATTAGAAAACAGCTTATCAATTGGTTTAGCAAAATCTGATTCAATAGTTGCTTTCACCTGCTCATAAGGAAAAGCAGGAACCCTATCCTGTAGCTTGGATAATTCTTCTACATATTCCACAGGAAAAAGATCCGCTCGTGTCGAGAATAGTTGACCCAGTTTGATAAAGGTAGGACCCAATTCTAGGAAATTTTCCCTAATCCAAACAGCCTGAGATCTGCGCCTTGCTGCCTGTTTTTCTGGAGTAAATCCACCAGAATAAGTCCACTTGCGGTTATTGCGCCAATTGCTAAACAAAAAGGAAAACGCAAACACCCAAATGTCTATTCGACGGCGATTCCGAGAATATTTAGGTCGATTCCAGCGATAAGACTTAGTAGAAACTAGGGGAGCAGTTTCTTTGCCACCAGGCTTTGATGGCGCAACCGTTAAGTTACGCTGGGCTTGCTGGGGTTGATCCGATCCGTAATCTATTGAATTTTGACGGGAAAAGGCAGGAGACACTAAGTTATGACAAAAAAATTAATTATGATGTTTTTTAGTTAAATAAAATTAACCAAGATTAACTAATCTAAATAGTAACGACTTATCGCCAAAAAAACAGATCCCTGAGTGGTAATACTTGATTGACTTGTTCGGACAAGATGTGGGTCAATCCCCCAATTACAGGGTATTGCTGGCATAGTTGATAAGGCTAATAAGATTTATGTTAATTGCGATATTTTTTTAACTCGGATCTCAAGGTGGCAATTTCGGCTCTTAATTGATCGAGCATTGCCTGAAGATCATCTGGGTTATTGCTACTAGTATCAATGTTAATCGTACTGACAACTTTGCTCCCACTAGCACTATTAGTATTACTAGTATTACTGGTTGGGTAAGTAGTGACCCCTTCTGCTCGTTCGGCTCTTAGTTGAACTTCTTCCATAAATTGCCGTAAGTTTTCTCTTTGCTCGGCATCAAATTTACCTAGATCGCTCATGGCATTGGTAAATGACTCTTCCAGCTTCTCGCTGATTACTTCTGCTAATGCCCGACCAAAAAAAAAGGCGTTGGTGACAGGATTGTTGCTCATAAGACCAAGGATAAAGTTTTTAAAACAGCTATTCGTAACAAATTATATCTTGATTCTTTATGTTCCAGATATTGGTAGCAAAAATGCCCTTGATCAAGCGATCGCTGCTACGATGAAAAAATGCGGTAACTCCTCTAGCTTTGAATCGTAAAACTTAAGTCTTTCAACGTAATACATTATGATATAGGCTAGCAATAGAAATAGTCAAAGCTTTCTATGAGTTCTTCTTCTGAAAATCTGCCATCGAAACCTGCCAATCAGAATTCAGTTTTATCTGATTCAGAGCCAATTGGCGATCTGATTGATTTGCTATTAGATCAAGAGACAATTCAACATGACACTCTCTCAGAGGTAAAAACAGCTATTAAGCAGTCTGATTTATTGACAGATGATGATTTCTTGGGGTCAGATGGGGCAGAAGATTTAGCTGGTGGGGAGATCGAGGTAGAATTTGAAAGTGAATCGAAACCGACTTTAGAGGAAGCAGTAGAATATCAAGCGTTTCTGCAACGGAAAGTCAAGCCAGAAAAAAAAGAACTAAAGACAGTAGAGCCAAAGACAACAGGATCAGAAATCGCCAACAGTGGTTCCATTGAGGAAGTTGCGGCTATTGATACCGAACAAGTCTCCCCAGAAGATTTAGCGGATGGGCTTAACACGTTAATCCCCCTAATTGTCGAATTGCTGCAATTGAAGCTCCATGATTCTCAAGAACGAGTAATTCAGACCGTAAGACCGGTATTAGATCAATTAATTGAACAGCGTACCCAGGAAGACTCCCAAAAGATGGCAGATGCGATCGCCAAAATTCTCCCCCATGCCATTACCGCAGAAATAAATGTTGCCCCTGAAGCGATCGCCAAAGCGATCGCCCCAGAAATTGCCCTCTCGATTAGGGAACAGATACATTTGGATCAAAATGCCATTCCTCAAGTTTTGGGGCCTGAAATGGGCAAAGCCATCAAAGCTCAGATCGAATCAGAAAAAGATGCCATGGTGGATGCTCTTTATCCTGTAATTGGCAACACTATTTCCAAGTATATGGTGGAGGTGGTGCGAGATATTAATCGGAAGGTAGACAGTGCCCTTAGCCCCGAAGGAATTAAACGTAAAATTAGGGCAAAAATCCAAGGAGTTTCCGAAGCAGAACTAATTCTTCAAGAATCCGTAGGCTATCGTGTTAGGGCAATATTTCTGATTGATAAAGACTCAGGATTAGTTATTCAAGAAATACAAGTACCAGGAGAAGAACCCCTCGATTCTGACATGCTGGCGGGAATGTTGACGGCGATTCGTAGTTTTGCCAACGATTGCATCAGTGCTGGTTCTGAACTGGATTCTATCGACTATGGTGACTGGCAAATTCCCTTGGAAGTTGCAGGATATTGTTATTTGGCAGTAGTAGTAGCGGGAGAACCCCCCAGAAAGTTTATCGCTAAAATTCGCCGAGTTTTGGGGGAAATAGTCATGGAATACGACGATGCCATTCAAAATTTTGACGGTAATATAGCAATTATGCCCATTGGCATTAAAACCAAACTGGAACAACTGATCGAATCAAATAAAGATCAGCCACAAGAATCTTCATCTCCGCCAATCTTGTTGTGGCTACTGATTTTTATGATGGGTATTATTTTTATTCCCTGGGGGATCAACAGCTATCGTACCAAGATTGCTCACAGTATTGAACAAACCACCCTTACTCAATTAGACGCTGCACCAGAATTATCTGTATATCGCTTAGAACCCACAGTCAAAGACGAGAAATTGATCGTCAGGGGTAGAGTCCCTAGTGAATACTTACGTAACCAAGCAGGGTTAATTACGCAAAAGATTGCCCGCCAAAATAAGCTTCAGCTAGACAATCAAATTGTTACGGTGACTGTACCTGTTAACCCCAGCCTAGTTACTGGTGAGATTCAGCGATTAACTAATTTGTTTAATCAACAGCCGCAGGTAGCTATTGAGACTGATTATCGCCCTAGAATTTTAACAGTTAAAGGATTTATTTTAGACCAAACTACTTATCAATCAATTAATCAAGCCTTTCGACAGATACCAGGAATTGAGCAGATAGTTTTTAATATAGTTGAGCAACTTCCCATAATTGAGCAGCGAATCTACTTTGACACAGGTTCTAGTAAGTTAGATGTTGCCGACAACTTAAAAAAGATTAATGCTACAAAACAACTTTTACGTCAGTACCCTCAGTTGCATTTAAAATTAGTTGTGCATAGGGATAGAAGCGGTTCCACTCAGATCAATCAAAGATTGGGTCAGAAACGTTGTCAAACTGTTCGAGAAGCTCTTATAGAAGGGGGTGTTGAGTCAAGTAGGCTGGTTTTGGACTGTAATTCTCCAATTATGTCCTCAAATAAAGAACTTAATCGACCATGGTGGTCTAAGCACTATGTGATTTTTGAACCATTTATTCCCACGAATCTGTCTCAATAAATACTGTTTTAATGTCAATAATCACTAAGAAAATTTGTTTACTAGGAGATTTTAATGTCGGTAAAACTAGTCTAGTTCGTCGTTTTATCGAAAATAAGTTTAGCGATCAATATCTTTCAACAGTTGGCGTAAAGATATCTCGCAAGTCAGTAAATGTCAGAACAGATCTAGATATCCATCAGGTAAATCTTTTGCTGTGGGATTTGGAAGGTAACAATAAGTTTAAATCCATCAAGCCTAGTTATCTCAAAGGAGCTAGCGGTTCTATTATTGTTGGAGATCTGACCCGCACCGACACCCTGAAAAGTGTAAATCAGCATATCAAGCTATTTCTGGAAGTCAATCCTCAAGGAGCAATTATTATCGCTTTAAATAAGGTAGATTTAATCCCTGAAGAAAAGTTGAGCAAGCTAATTGAAAATTACCGTTATAATAGTTCCGAACAAATAGTGAGTACCCAGATAACTTCTGCCAAAACAGGAGCCAACGTTGCCGATATTTTTACTCAGCTTGCTACTGCCATCACCAAAAGCTAGAAGCTATAAGCTTTATTACTCATTACTTAGAGCAATACGCAATTACATTTAGGACACTTGTTACTTGTTATTTGTTACTTGCTACTTAGGAGAAATTAACTAAAAGGCGATCGCATATTTGGCTCCTGCTTTAGAAGCGATCGCAATAGAATGAATACTTTGCTAGTATAAATATACATGCCAGATACTTGGATATGACTTACGATATTGATCAAGATTATGACTTGTGGCTACAAGAACAAGCCAACTTACTGCGATCGCACTCTTTTGATGAATTAGATATTAATAATTTAATCGAGGAATTAGAAGCTTTGGTAAGAGGGGAAAAAAGTGCAGTCGAAAGTTTTGCTTATCAAATTATACTGCACTTATTATTAATCGATTATTGGCAAGAAGAAAGCGAACGAAATCGGAATCACTGGAAGGCTGAAGTTAGTAGTTTTCAATTCCAGTTGAGTAATAAAATAACTACTAATTTAATAAACTATCTCCATCAAAGACTGCCAAAAATTTACGCTAGAGCCAAGAAAACTGCCACTCTAAAAACTGGGCTTAAGCAAAGATTTCCTGAAAATTGTCCTTACACTTTAGAAGATATTTTAGGAGAAGAAGAAACTTAATTTAATTTTCAAAAGCGATCTCCATTAACTAAATGCCCATAAATGAGCTTTTTTACCTTTAAATCTGATAAATCTGAGCTTTTAGAAACTAGATTACAGTTAACGATATTTAGTTCGGCATATCGAATCGACTTGTTGAATATGGACGCGGTTTAACTGACGTTTCGGAATTAGCTAGCTTAGGGCTTATAGCTGGAGCGAAACTCCTTTTCTTTTGCATAAATGTGAAAACATAACTGTATGTACAATATAAGTCATAAACATGGAGAATAAAATTTATGACTTTCACCCAGCAAATAGAAGCAATTATTACTAAGCGTCACGAGCAAGCAAAAAAAGTACAAAGCGTTACAGAAAAATGGCAAAGTTTGAGACAGGAACTTAAGGCACTTGAAAAAGAACGAAAAAGACATATTTTAAGTATTTCAGATCCTGAATCTAAGTCTTATTCTCGCTTAAGTAGTATTGATTTATCAGACTGGATCAAGAAAATTAGCCGAAAAATAGACGAATTAGAGAATCTAAAAACAAAATTATCTCGTGAAACATTGAATATTGGTGTAGTTGGCAGAATGCGTCAAGGAAAAAGCCAATTACTGCAAAGTTTAACTGGGCTAACTGATGCCGAAATTCCTACTAGCGCAGAGGGGGTATGTACCAGAATTTTGAGTAAAGTTTTTCATCAACCAAATGGATCAAGAAATGAGGTTGAGTTTCACTCTCCTAATTCCTTACTCAAAATTATTCATCAATACTACGATCACCTGGGATTACCTGCTGACTCTAAACCACAATCTATAGATGATTTCACTTCAATAGAATCAGAAAATTTTCCCAAGCTATCTAATGAATCCAAGAGAGATCCAAGTAATAGCTATCTTTACGGTCTTCTTCGCCGTCATTATTACAGTAATTATAATCAATACAAAAATTTACTTACGGGGGCTACTCAATCTATTTTACGAGAAGAAATCATCGATTATGTTACTAAGAATCAAAATAGTAACGGTCAAGCCAATGGGGAATATCAATATATAGCTGTTAAAGAACTGAGGATATTTGGCGAGTTTCCTGATGGAGATGAATTCGGCAAGATTGGAGTAATTGATTTACCTGGTTTGGGTGATAATGACATATCAGATACACAATTGTTAATCAAAACTCTCAAGGAAGATGTTGACTTTATTCTGTTTGTTCGCAGACCTGACCCGAAAGGGGATAATTGGCAAGAATCCGATCGAAAAATGTATGGATTAGCAAAACAAGCTCTCGATGGCTTTCCTCTCCAAGAATGTTCTTTTATGGTCTTGAATAAAGACAAAGAAAAATCTATAAAAAGTGAAAAAGACTGTAACCGCTTTCGTGATGAAATTGAATCACAAGGACTCGAAGTTTCCCAGGTGGTAATTGCCAACTGCACCGACTCTAGTGATGTTACTCCCATCCCACCCGAAGATTACCTAGTTAAAATACAGATTATTACTGATTTGCCATTGTTTCATTTTCAGTAGTCTTATGACGGGATGGGAGTAAACAAGAAGTTATGATTCCTGCAATACAGAACTTAACTCAAAACATTAGTCTGGTTTACGAGCAGTATTTACGTTCTCACCATCAAGAATTAAAAACTTTTAAGAGTGAGATTGCGGAGAAACTAGATAAAGCTGGTAAAGCTCTAGAAGGCATCAAAAAATCAGAAGATAAGGGATTTAATTATTGGTTCGAGGATGAAGTTTGGAAAAATCTTACAAATGAGATTTTCGATGAACGCGATGAACTTTATAATAAGCAGGATGAACACCATTCTAAATTTGAAAATGAAGTAACTAATGTTGTGGAATATTGTCTGAATGGCAATATTATTCCAGAACCAAAAGAGATCAAACGATTTCACAATCGTTTTGGAGATTCATACAAAATTGCTTACTACATGTGCATTAACGAAGTTAGAACGAACCTAACCAGTGAATTTAAAATTTTAGCTAAGGCGTTAGAAGAATCGGAAAAGAAATTACAATTTTCAGTAGCCAAAATTCTGTACGAGCAAGGTGAACTTAAAAAACATACTTCATTTCAAACATATCAATTAAAAGAGGAGACATGTGTTGAGCTTTTCGATAAAGTTGAAAAACTAATTCCTAATAATACAGAAAAGCTGGAGCAAGCTTTTAGGGAAATTAAAAAGTGTAATGATACATATGAAGAAACTGTCATGAGCTGGATTCAGCCTCATCTTGATACCCTAAAGCCAGACAAGCATCTTGACCCACTATCTAAAGAACAATATTTGGCAAATGAGTCTGATATAAGATCTCAAATCAAAGAGACATTTTCCAATATGTCTGAAGAGCAGGTTAATGAACTTGATGGAAAAATGCAGGAACTTCAAGATGAAATTAAGTCTCAGGCACTGTCTGAAATTTCGGAGGTTGTATCGTCAATAATTACTTTGCCTTTTCCCTTATCACAGAAATTGATTAAAAACATTTTAGATTTTGGCTTCCAAAAATCATCTGCCTTGGTGAAAGAATTGATTAATAAACCTAAATCCGAAAACATGAATAGCGAGCCATCGCCTTCTGACAACAATTTGTTGATAGAAGAATTAATCTGGTCAGAAATTGATTATTTACGCAAGAAAGTTGTCGAAGAGTGCAAGCTAACTTTAGAAGAAAAGCTAAATTTTCCCAATCAAGAAGCATACACAAAATTCGATAAGTTTGTCTCTAATGCCTTAAAAGGTGAAAAAGCTGAGACTGCATGGCGAGATTTTTACCAAGACGAGAAAAATATCGAACTCTGGCCAGGTGGCAAGTTTAAGATAGATGAGCAAAAAGAAAAACAGCATTGGCAAGACTTGGTAGCTAAAGCTATAAATGCAAACAGTGATGATGGTTTAATATTGCTTCAAGGCTAATTTTTGGCAGTATGAACCTATGAACATTCTGACTTTTCACGGGAGGGGTTAACTTATTAAATATATTTGTTAACCTATCCTGTGTCTGAAATATCGATATACTCAAAGAATATAGTAATCCTGGTTTTTCTAATAGCAAAATTTTAATTATTAACTAAAAATAAATGCGGGCTTTTGTAACTGGTGGGACAGGATTTGTTGGGGCTAACTTAATTAGATTATTATTGCAACAGGGCTATGAGGTTAGGGCTTTAGTACGCAAGAATAGTGTCCTGGATAATCTCAAGTCTTTGGATGTAGAAATTGTTACAGGAGATTTAAATAATAGCGATCTATCCCAGCAGATGTCTGGCTGTCAGGTATTGTTTCATGTGGCAGCACAATACTCTTTATGGCAAGCTGATCGTGAATTACTCTACCAAACCAATGTCTTAGGGACAAGGAACATATTAGCCTGCGCCCAGCAAGCAGGAATTGAACGAACCGTTTATACTAGTTCAGTTGCAGCCATTGGAGTCAAGCAAAATGGGATAGCAGATGAGACTTACCAAAGTCCTGTAGATAAACTGGTAGGAGAGTATAAAAAGTCTAAATACTATGGCGAACAAGAAGCGGTAAAGGCAGTAAAGCAAGGGCAAGATATCGTCATTGTGAACCCCAGTACGCCCATAGGTGCGTTCGATCTCAAGCCTACCCCCACAGGTGAAATTATTGTCCGTTTCCTAAAACGTAAGATGCCTTTTTATGTTGATACAGGACTAAACCTGATTGATGTTAAAGATGTTGCTTGGGGACATGTTCTAGCCTTAGAGCAGGGGAAAACGGGCGATCGCTATATCCTGGGTAATCAAAATCTTACTTTTAAGCAATTATTAGGTAAATTAGCCCAAATTACCGGCTTATCTGCACCCCAATACCCTATTCCCTACTGGATTCCTTACAGCGTTGCTTGGTTAGAAGAAAATGTCTTAGCCAAGTTGGGTAAGCAGCCGACAGTTGCCCTAGACGGTGTCCGTATGTCTAAACAAAAAATGTTTTACAATGCCAGCAAAGCAGTGAACGAATTAGGTTTGCCTCAGTCAGATATTGATCAGGCGTTACGGGAGGCAGTGGAATGGTTTTCCCAAAGAATAACTGATTAACCGATAACTAATAACTAATAACTGAAAAATGCGCTTACCTGAAGAACCAGATTTACCCCCCAGAATCAATATTTTGCCGATGATCGACGTGATTTTCGCGATCTTGGTATTCTTTATTGTTTCGAGCCTCTATTTGACTCGCTCGGAAGGTTTACCAGTAAATCTGCCCCGTGCAACCACTGCCGAGGTTCAGAAGACGAAGCAAATCACCGTTAGTCT
>JAAUYH010037390.1_pt1 | contig 17106 bp, 13 predicted proteins | sample 7278061 | NCBI WGS metagenome assembly JAAUYH01 (sample SAMN14350203, study PRJNA611818) | marine sediment metagenome | isolation source: surface marine sediment (0.6m) | place: French Polynesia: Moorea | collected 2018-08 | reverse complement strand
ATAACTTTTTCCATCGCGGTTACTATTACGGCAGTACAGATGACAATATGCGCTTTGCTTTCTTTAGTAAAGCTGCCTTAGAATTCCTCCTAGTCAGTAATAAACGTCCTAACATTATTCACTGCCATGACTGGCAAACTGGTTTAATTCCTGTGATGCTTTATGAGATGTATCAGCATCATGGAATGGGTCATCAGCGAGTTTGTTACACCATCCATAACTTTAAACATCAAGGTATCGCAGGGGCTGATATTTTATGGGCAACAGGTTTAAATCGTGAAGACTACTACTTCCACTACGATCGCCTAAGAGATAATTTTAACCCCTTTGCCCTCAACTTTATGAAAGGTGGTATTGTCTATTCTAATTACGTTAATACAGTTTCACCCCATCATGCTTGGGAAGCCCGTTATGAAGATGTTGGCTATGGTTTAGGTCATACCCTAGAAATTCATCAAAGTAAATTTGGCGGTATTCTCAACGGGGTTGATTACAATATCTGGAATCCTGAAGTAGATCATCATATTCCTTTCCCGTATTCTGTAGATGATATGTCAGGGAAAGCCAAAAATAAAACTGCTTTAAGAGAAAGATTATTACTACAAAATGTTGATAAACCAATCATTGCTTATATAGGAAGACTCGATCAACAAAAAGGTGTACATCTAGTTCATCATGCTATGTATTATGCCCTAAATCGGGGAGCGCAATTCGTCCTCTTAGGTTCTGCTACTGAACCTGGTATTAATAGCTGGTTCTGGCATGAAAAACAACATCTTAACGATCATCCCGATGTGCATCTGGAACTCAGTTTCAATGAAGAACTGGCACACTTAATTTATGCTGGTGCAGATATGATGGTTGTTCCTAGTAACTACGAACCCTGTGGCTTAACTCAGTTAATTAGTTTGAAATACGGTACTGTGCCTATTGTTCGGGGTGTGGGAGGCTTATTAAGTACCGTATTTGATAAAGATCATGACTCAAATCGTGCCCCAGAAAAACGCAATGGCTATGTCTTTTATCAAACCGATAATCGGGCTTTAGAATCAGCAATGGAAAGAGCGATCGGGTTATATACACAATACCCCAAAGAATTTCTCCAATTAGCTCAACAAGGCATGGAATATGACTATTCTTGGAACAATCCAGGAACAACTTATGAAAATGTTTATGACCATATTAAAGCTTAAAAACTTGACTAATGTCAGTTCGGAGTTGATAGTTGATAATTTTTTTCTAAAACTATGAGCGATGACACAAAATAATAGGGATTTCAGGAATTTAAAAACCAATCGAGGTTCATAAATTCCTGAGTTTTTCGCTTTATTAAATGGACGTTGAATAATAATAATTGGATTTAACCAGCTATAAGCTTGTAATTTGTAGTTGGTTCAAATTCAAATTGTTTTATTTAAGGAAGCTTTTTGCCCATCCGATCAAATTATTTGATATTATAGTATGGATTATATTTCTAAAAAATACTTTAAATTACATTTGATATCGACTCGCCCTGAATTACAATTGATAGTATCTTGCGCTAAAGTTGAAATACAAAAAGAGCAAGTTAATAAGATTCAAAGTTTATTGCAACAAAACATAGATTGGGAATACTTTTTAATCACTGCAAACCTTCATAAAGTATTACCTCTAGTTTATGTCAATTTAGTAAACTTATTTTCAGAATATGTACCGAACAATATTCTCAATCAATTACAAAAATTCGTTCAAACTAAAACCCAAAGAAATTTATATTTAGTTAGGGAGTTGTTTACCCTGACAAATATTTTTGAATCAAATGGTATTTCTGCTATTCCCTACAAGGGAATTGTTCTGTCAGCTGCGGTTTATGGAGATTTAGCCCTCAGACAATTTGTAGATTTAGACTTTCTTGTCCCAACAAAAGAATATCTTAAAGCTCAAGAATTATTGATGTCTGAAGGATATAAGCCACCACCTCAAAATAATGTTAATTGGGAACGCAGTTTTGTTCATGCTAAAAAGCAGATTGGAGTCGATCTTCATCAGGGATTAACACCTGATTATTTGCCTGTTTATATCGATTTTGAAGGGCTTTGGCAACGTTTAGAACCTGTATTGATTGGGGGAATTGAATTTAAAACTTTTGCCCCCGAAGACCTGTTAATTGTACTTTGTATCCAGTTGGCAAAAGATGCTCAGTGGACAGCAGAAGTATTGATCAAGGTTTGTGATATTGCCGAATTAATTCGTGTATATCAGAATCTTAATTGGGATTTAGTCTGGGAAAGATGTGTCAAATTAGGAACTAAAAGTATATTGCTATTTAGTTTATTTGTTGTCAAAGAACTTCTAGAAACAAGTCTTCCAGATTCAATATTACAAAAGATGGCAGCAGATAATATAGCGAAAAAAGCTGCACAACAAGTTTGTGAAGAATTTTTTATGCGTTCTGAGCAATCTTTTCGAGAAAAAACTTATAAAGAAAGAACTTTTCTAAGAAAATTAGCTAGGGAACGGTGGCAAGATAAAGTCAGATATTTCGTTAAAACTGCTTTGACTCCTAATGAACTAGATTTTGCTTTTTTATCTTTACCTCAACAACTATCCTTACTGTATTATTTTTTAAGACCAATTAGATTAATGGCAAAACTTTTTAGTAATGGGTTAAAAAAATAAATTCTTTTAATTGTTATGAGATTTATTGGACATTTGCTTTTTCCAAGACTCAGCATAAAGTCCGTTGTAAGCTAATAATTGTTCATGGTTCCCAGATTCGACAATTTCGCCTCCGCGCATGACATAAATTAGATCAGCACGCATAGCCAAGGTAAAGCGATGAGTAATGACAATAGAAGTCTGATTTTTAGCCAATCCTCTAAATCTTTCTAACCAGTCAAATTCAGCCCAAGGATCCATTGCACTGGTAGGCTCATCCAGGATAATAATTTTAGCTTGCTTCAGAAAAGCTCTTGCTAAAGCCAAGCGTTGCCATTCTCCACCACTTAAGTCTGTACCATTAGGAAACCATTTTCCCAAAATCGTGTCATAACCTTGGGGTAGATTGATGATCTTTTGATGAATGCCTGAAGCTTTAGCAGCAGCTATAATTGCAGCTTGGTTGGTTTGTGTTGTTAAGTCCCCTAAAGCAATATTTTCTCTAGCAGTTAAAAAGTATGGGGTAGGGGATTGAAATAGAACGGAAATGGCTTGACGTAGTTCCTCAAGGGAAAAGCTACGTAAATCTTGATTATCTAGGGTAATTCCCCCAGTTTCGGGGTCATAAAAACGACACAACAGCTTAATCAGAGTGCTTTTTCCTGCTCCATTATCTCCCACAATTGCGACAATTTTACCTGCTGGAATAGTGAGATTAAAGTCTTTTAGAACAAAGCGATCGCAACCTGGATAACGAAAACTTACTTGATTAAAACGAATCTCTTGTTGAAGTTGCTGGGGAATTGGTTGAGGCTTGGGTGGAGAAACAACTAAAGATTTTAACTGCAAAAAATCAAATAAATTTCCAATAAATAGACTATTTTTATAAATAGTAGTTAAATTATTGATTACAGCTTTAATAATATTTTGACCTTTATTAAAAGCTTGGTAAAAAAGTGCTAAATCTCCTAAAGTAATTGTACCAAGTAAAACTTTTCTACCCATCCAAACTAAGGCTGCACCTGAAAACAAAAATGCGATCATAGAAGCAAAAAAACGATTTATAGTTTGCTTTTTGATTAGATTCAGATTCTCAGTTCGTAATTTACTACGTAATCTTTGAAATGCCTCTTGAAAATATAAGCCTAAATCAAATAATCTGATTTCTCCAGCCATCATACTATAAGTCATTACTGTTTCATAGTAATTAAGTCTGCGTCTATCTGTAGTCGTTCTTTGCGACCAGTTGTATCTTATTTTATTTAGATTTAAAATCACCAAAAAAGCTGGTAAAGAACTAGCGATTAAAACAATAGGCAGCCATATTCCATAAGGAATTAAAATAGCTCCCATAGTTAACAAAGTCACACTATTTTGCAACAAACTACCACTATTATCTAATAGACTAAGACAGCGATTACTTGCACCCTCACGGGCGCGGGTTAGGCGATCATTATATTCAGAAGATTCATAACAACTATAATCAATGCTTACAGATTGAGCATGGATCAGACCACTAATGTAGTCTTGGACGAACTCCGATTGAGCCGAACGAACTAACTCACTAGTACTTTTTAATAATTCCATTAAAACTGAAATTCCAGCCATTAATAAAACTGGAATAATAATAATTTTAATATTTTCTGTGCTTACTCCTCCTCCAGTTACAAAGACTAAACTATTTACTAAAGTTCTTGTTAAATAAACAGAAGCTGCTGGTAAAATCCCTTGTAAAAACAATAAAATAAGCCAAACAAATGTCAACTTAGGAGATGCAGTCCCAAGTAAATTTAAAGTTTTTGAGAAATAAGATAGTCTATGTAACTTCTGTTTTTTATCTTGTTTTTTTTTTCTAATATTCTTAGACATTTATTATTTTCTAGTCTGAGCAACAATTAATCATAATTACTATTCTTTAAATGCTCTTCTACAGTCTGAGCCACCTCGGAAAGTAATTCTATAGAGTTGGGACGAATAAGACGTTCTATAGACACAGATTGAGCTAGTTTAGTAAGTTTTAAAAAATGTGATGGATCATTTGGCTGTAACAATGAAGAACCAAATCTAGTGACATAGGTATTACGTATCAAATAAAAAATGATTTCTTGAGGGGAAAGTTGCTTTACTGTAATTTCAGAACCATGACCAAGCACAAAAATTTGCTTTAAATTTAAAGGTTGTTTCACAAAATTGTCTTTTAGTAAATACTCTCGTTTATCAAATTTACTAGTAAGTTGAGGTAAATCATCGGGATTTTTCCCCAGATTAGCAACAGCTTCTGGCCATAATTTTAGTTGAGGAAAAGCAGGATAAACTATAGCATTTTCATCATCACTAAAATCTATTGCTACTACATCATCTGCAATTAAATTATGACCTCTAGCGTGAAGAGCAGCAGCCATAGTTGATTTACCTCGTCCCTTATCTGCTGTAAAAATTACGGCATTGTTTTTAATTGAAACAGCACTAGCATGAAGAACTAAATATCCTCGCTGATGAAGTAGTGTTCCCATAGCAGCTCCTAAGATAAACAACCGAAGTCTGCTTGCTTCAGAATCGGGAATAGAATCGATAATAATTTCTTTGCCTTTTGAAATTAGAATAGTACCAATTTCTGCCCAAAAAAGATACATTCCATCTTTATTAGTAACAAAGCTGTAATATTCAGAATCAGTTTTTATCGGAGAGGAATCTAATTGACCAAATCGAATAACTACATCTTCTATAGTCGAATCAGAACTCATTAATTCGGGTAATTCTAAACAGGAATTAATAGTTAACCCGTATGCTGTATATTTATACAAATCTCTTACTTTAAAAATATATAAAAAAGGGTTTTAACAAAACTACAAAACTAAATCATATTTAGGCAGTATTATTAAAACCCTGATTAAAATTTTAACTTAGGAATTTCCTAGAACATTAGTTATTGCTGCTGGAAAACATTTCCTAAACTTGCCAATAATATTTCCTTCACAAATACATTATTGATATATTTGTAACTATGATGAAATGTTATTTGGATCGACAGAAGCAAGGTCTGAAATATTACCAAATGGAACATCAAAGTCCTCTGAACCAGAACCCGCTTGAGTAATTTCTTCAACATTACCGTGAACTTTGAGTTGAGGTACGATGAATTTTTTTTTGTTAGAAGTCATAACTTTATCCTTTAGTAAATTGATTGGTTTGAGTCAGTATTTGACTGAAAAATTGAGCTAACAATAGACTATTTCTCTGTTATAAGTTTATCATCAAGTTAGCTCTTCAGTTGGGATAACTAAATATTTAGTAAGCCAACAGAACAACTAATTGAGCAATTGAAATATTATCTAAATGTAGCCATCTAAATTAATCGATAACTAAGTTTTTTCTGTAGGCGATAAAAGTCATGAAGACATATTATTATATTTTAGCCAGAGAAAAAGATTAATCGATTTCCAAATTGACATTACATCATTAGTTTTACTTGTTTCAGAGATAAAATCTTCATATGTTTTTTTTAAGTAAGACATATTTATATAATTCTCTATCAGTTTCGGATGTTTTAACATTTCCTCCAAATTATCTTTTTCAAAAGTTTGTAGTCCATATTCAAAAGCTGATCCCAAATTGCCTTTACCTCCTCGCCATTGAATTTCTTTGGGCAAGATTCCTTCCATACCTCTACGTAGTATCATTCTTGTCCAACCTAAACGCATTTTTTGTTCGGCAGGAAGAGATAAACAAAACTCGACTAAACGTTTATCCCAAAAAGGATAGCGAAGTTCAACTCCAAATCCGGCAGCAGTTTTATCTAAAACTTCAAGAGTAGTAGGTAAAATACCATTTTTGATAGCTTGATAATGTTCATGTTGTTCAGTTGTCCCTGAACCATATCTCTCTTTGAGAAAAATCTTAAGACGTTTTCTAATTCCAATTTGTTCGAGAAACTGAGAATTAAAAATTGATGACCAAGAAATCACTGGTTTATCCTTATTCAATCTTGACTTAATTTTTGTCTCAAGATTTTTATAGCGATACCAGATAAATCTCGTGATTCTAAATTTGCTCATAAAAGGTTGAATGCCATAATATTCTAGGTAAGACCAGAATTTTATCCAAGCTGAAGTGTTAAAGTCTTTGCTATATCCATGAAAATTTCGGGTGTATCCTCTAATCTCTAACATTAATTTTAGCCACTGACCTTCACGAGCCAATTCTCTTACATATCCAGTTCCATGAGAAACTGTGGTATCTCCATCAAGGCCATCTAAAATAATCCGGACACCTAACTGATTTACTATTTCGTAAGCTTTCCAGTCTAGATATAAATTAGGCGCGAAAAAAGGTTCATCTTGATGCCAAATAATTTTTTCGATGTCTATAAGAGGGCTAATTTCGTCGCCATTGATATAGTTGGGTTTTACCTCTGTTTGAGAAACAACAGAATTAATAAAAGAGCTTTCATCGGATTCAGGAACTTTATTAAAAACAAAAGAAAAAGTATGTAAATTTTGCTGGCTACTTTTATTCTCACTCAAAATTTTTTGAGCACTACAGGTAATAGAGGATGAGTCTAATCCACCACTGAGCATAGAGCCTATAGGATACACAGAGCGCAATCTACAACGTACTGACTCAGTAAATATTTCTCTGAATTTAGCAGCATATTCTTCATCAGAACTTAATTCCAGCCTATATTCAGGGTCGAGATTCCAGTAAGACTTTACTGTTATTCCTTCAGGGCTTACCGTCATTGTATGAGCGGGTGGTAGCCTGAAAATATCTTGATAATAAGTTGACTCTTTATCGTAAAGAGTCGATGCTAAAAAATCTCCTACCTTGACTTCATTTAATTTACGAGGCACTTCTGATAGACAAAAAAGCCCTTTAATTTCAGAAGCAAAGACTAATAATTGTTCGGAGTGATAGTAGTAAAAAGGCTTAACACCAAAATGATCTCTAGCACAAAAGAGTAATTGCTGAGTTTTATCCCAAATAGCAAAAGCAAAATCACCGACCAAGTTGTCAACACAAGATTGACCCCATTTTTCATAAGATGCCAAAATTAGTTGGCTGTCAGTAATTTTATCCTGAGGCAGATTTTCCAGGTTTAGTAAAGAAATTAATTCTTCTCTGTTATCAATACGTGCATCAGCGGTGATTACTAGTTTTCCGTCTCTACTAACACAGGGTAATTTCTCCAACAAGGATTCTGGTGTTGTCCATAACATTCGATGACCCAAACCAATAGAGGATTCAAGCCAAATATTATGATCGTCAGAACCTCTGTGAGCTAAAGTCTCACCCATAGTGTTGAGCAGTTGAGTCTCAACTAACCTTTCATCGAAATAATAGATCCCAGTAATAGCACTCACGATTGCTTTACCTCAATAGTTGGTAAAGGTAATACCTGAAACCTCGCCAAATCTTCCAGTTGTCCAATTAAAACTTTTCCCTGGCTTTCTACCCAAGCATGGGCTTGCAACTTTCCTGTTTCCCCTTTTGCCACTCCGATACGTAACTCAGGCTCATAACCTCTAAGATTCATTAATAACTCAGTAGTCAAGGCTCTGGCTAAACATTTTACTTTTCCAGGCATATATTTACTGCTTACATTTACAGCCCAGATTATTTTTTTAACCTTAAAGTTAATAGTTTTATTTTCACTATCGCCACTTCTTTTTGAAGGAGATAATAGCTGACTAAGAGTTGCCAATAATTTCTGTAAGTTGGCAAACGGCAGTAGCCATAAACCCAACCTGACTAGTCCCAGTAGTATTGAAGTTCTTAATACTAGAAAAATATCTCCTGGTCTTAGAAAAAACAACTTAAACAACTGCTTCATTTTTAATCACTACTAGACCTTTATCTGCTAAATCTTGAACTAATTGGAGCATATAGCTAACACACAAATCCGATTCAACTTCATATTCTTCTAGAATGGCATCTCGAATTTCCTCCAAAGTTTTTGACTGTTGAATTAAATTCCAAATTAGAGATCCAGTTTCATTTAAGCCATAGTAAACTCCAGATTTTAGTTCTAAAATAACCGCTTCTCCCAACAATTCAGAGGATGCTTGGGATTTAGAAACTGCTACAGTGGATTTTAAAGTTAGCTTGTGGTTGCTATTCACAGGGATTTTTACTTTACTTTTATTGGCTAATACAGGTTTTTGTTTCTTCATACATTACTATAAAGATTTGCTCATTTTCATGAAGATTAGATGAAGTGAATTAGATATAACTTGTATACAATAAACTTTTAATAGTTTTTGGCGATAATTTTTATATACATCCCATGTATCTATTGTCAAACAGAACCCCATTTATGAGACTTAGAATATATATACGTAAGTACTGCCACTTTTTTGAAGTATAAAATTATCTTATTGACCATATGCACTTGCAAATAAAGAGAAATGAAACCTCAAGATAAAAATTTTCCAGCCTAGATACCTTGTTGAACTTCTGGACACAAAATCAGTAAGAATAAGGAGTAATGCTGATAATTACTACAGGTTAAACCATAGGAAATGGAGAAGTAAGTAATTTTACCGTTAAGTTAGCCAATCCTAAAGTACAATAATTTTTAACTTGAAACCAATAGCTACTAAATTACTAATTTCATACTTTTAGGAACTTATTAAACTTTAAGACACTCATTCAGGAGCATAGTTTTGTCAGATATATTTTTTAGCCAAGAAGAAGAAATTTCTTCTCCCCCGCAGAAGTCAAATTTACTTCCGTTCATTAGAATCATTAAAAGAAAAGCTTGGTTAATTGGCTGCATTACAGTAATAGTGGCGATACCTTACATATATTCGGACTGGAGAAAAAATTCTACTTCTGAGTATGTAGGAAGTTTCCAGCTTTTAGTTGAACCTCTAACTTTTGAAGCAAAACTATCTCAACCCACAACCATTACTAACAATAGAGGAGTCCCAAATGATAAGCTTCTAGCAGTGAATTATCCGACTCTAATCAGAATTCTCACTTCTAGAGATATGCTGTCTAAGATTGCTGAGAAAGTTGAAAGTGAATACTATGGATTTGATGCTAATCGGCTGGCTCAAAATCTTAGAGTACAACGCATAGGAACTAGTAGAATTGATGCTAGTAAAATTTTAGCTATTACTTATCAAGAAAAAAATCCCAAATTAGTTCAATTAGTCTTGGAAGAAACTGCCCAAGCCTATTTAGATTATTCTCTCAATAGCCGTATTCAAGAAATCAGTACTGGCTTGAACTTCATCGAAAAGCAACTACCAGAATTGAATCAAAAAGTATCTGAGAATTTGAATGAGATACAACTATTGCAAGAACGGTATCAAATGATTCAAGTAGACAGTAAAGGGGAGTCTTTATTAAACACAATCAGAGATATTAAACTGCAACAAATAAAAACTGAAAGAGAAATTGAAGAACAAAATCGCATCAAAAATAATTTGCAGTCACAATTAAAAATAAGTGTAGAAGAAGCTATTGCTATATCAGCGTTAAGAGAAAATCCCAATTACCAAAATCTTATTAGGCAGTTTAAAGATAAAGAAAGAGAGTTAGCTGTAGCTTCTGCTACTTTTAACAGTAATAGCCCTCAAGTAATCCATCTTCAAGAAGAAAAACAAGAATTATCCGATCTATTGAATGCCGAAACTAGAAGGATCATCAGCAAAGAGGGCTTATCTTTGAATCCCAGTAAATTTCTGGTGGCAAGCGATAATAATTCCATATTATTAGATTTGGTTCAGCAGTTAATTGAGGCTGCGAACCAATTACAGCTCTTACAAGCTCGTCAAGAAAGTTTGTCTAAAGACGTTCGCTTATTTGAACGAGAGGCAGAACAATTTCCTCAAGTCTCCCGGAGATATAAAGAGTTACAGCAAGAGCTAAATATTGCTAACCGTACCAGAGAACAACTGTTAATTCAAAAAGATAAATTACAAGTACAAGCTTCACAAACCCAAGCACCTTGGACGGTTATTTCTCAACCCACAGTCAGTACTGACAGTGCTGGAAACCCTGTACCTCTACCGACAGAATCAAACAATAGAATTTTAAAAGGATTATTAGGGGGTTTATTGTTAGGTTTTGGCACAGCGGTATTGATCGAGAAAATTCGTGATAAGTTTTTCAGTGCTGAGGATATTAGTGATGTTACTAAACCATCTTTAATATTGGGAGAAATTCCTTATAATCACAATCTTCTTAAAACCCAAATCCCCAAATCTTTGATAAAGTCTTGGTTTGATTTACCAGCCCAGTATCTACCAAATATGGGAGAAATTGATGATGCTCATTTTGATTTTTTAAATGCTTTTTATAAGCTCCATGCCAATATATATTTGCGTCATCGAGAAAAAACAATTCATTCATTAGCGGTTTGTTCTCCCCAAAAAGGAGATGGTAGATCGACTATCGCGTTATATCTGGCTGCACAAATTGCTGGCACGGGAAAAAGAGTTTTACTCGTTGATGCCAATTCTTTTAACTATAAGCTGAAAGATGATCTAATCTCCACAACTCAAGTGGAAGAAAATTTATCTATTTTAATGGCTTCTCAACAACTCTTGGACAACTCTGTACAAAGGGAAAAGTTAATGAAAGAGTTTCAAGCAAGCTATGACCATGTTATTTACGATACACCTCCTTTATTAGATTCAGTTACAGCGGGTTTTTTGTCTGTTTCAACAGACGGTATTTTATTGGTTGCAGCTCTTGAGCGAACTGATAAGTCATTATTTATCAAAGCTTTTGAGCAAATAGAAACTTTTAAATTACCTTTGTTGGGTATAGTAGTTAATCATGTTGGTGCAGAACAATTGCAAATAGACCAGTTTACTAGCGTGGATTGGACTCAATTCGTCCATTTGGAACCTAAGTCTAAGATTTTAAATCCAGAAAAAAATAACAATAATTCTACTGACAAGAAATCAAAAAGCATTAGACCTGTAAATAATAATCAACGATAGTCCACAATTTATGTCTTCAACTTCATTAAAACAACAAGCTATTCGCGGTACTGTTTGGACTATCTTGGGATATGGAAGCAGCCAAGTTTTGCGTTTTGGCAGCAACCTAATTTTAACTCGTTTACTAGTGCCAGAATTATTTGGATTAATGGCTTTAGTACAAGTTTTTATTAGGGGGTTAAGTTTATTTTCAGATATTGGAATTCGCCCTAGTATTATTAGAAGCGATCGCGGAAATGATCCGATTTTTCTCAATACTGCTTGGACTATACAAGTAATAAGGGGCTTTGGATTATGGGTTGGCTGTCTAATAATAGCTATTCCTGTGGCGAACTATTACGAAGATTCTAGACTGGCATGGCTGATTCCCATAGTGGGACTAAACACTATAATTTCTGGTTTTAATTCTACTAGTTTAGCCAGCCTGAATCGTCAGATGGAAGTAGGCAAAATAGCTCGCTTTGAACTTGGAACACAAATAATTGCATTAGTAATCTTAATTATTTGGGCTTGGATTGCTCCGAGTATTTGGGCTTTAGTCGGTGGTAATTTGGCATCAATTTTCATCAAAGCATATTGGAGCCATCGCCTTAATCCAGGTAAACCTAATCGTTTTGTTTGGGATAAAAGTGCAATTAGTGAAATTGTTTCTTTTGGTAAGTGGATATTTTTATCTACTGCGATGACTTTTTTAGCCTCCCAAGCCGACCGAATTCTATTAGGTAAATTTTTCTCTTTAGAAATATTAGGAATTTATGTAATTGCTTTTACCTTTGCCGATATACCAAGGCAACTTAGTCTCAGAATTGGTAGTAAAGTAATTTTTCCTGTATTTTCTCAGTTTATTAATTTACCTCGTAAGCAACTCAGAAATAAAATTTCTAAGAAGCGTTGGAATTTACTTATTCTAATAATTTTTATGGTGGCGACTTTAGCTAGTTTTGGTGATTTAGTTATTCTTGCTTTATATGATTTTAGATATGAACAAGCTGCTTGGATGTTACCAATTCTTGCTTTAGGTCTTTGGCCTATATTACTTTGTCTTACTGTAGATCCTTGTCTTATGGCTATTGGAAAACCTATATATTCAGCAATTGGAAACTTTTTAAAATTTTTTTATATGGTTGTTTTTTTACCATTGGGATTTTTAAATCTAGGAATTCTTGGTGCAATAATTGTCATTGCATTTAATGATATTCCTTTCTATTTGGCTGTTAATTATGGTTTATGGAAAGAAAAGTTAATATTAATTGGTCAAGATTTTCAAGCAACACTAATATTAGTAGGATTAACTACACTATTATTTGCAGGTAGATTTATCATGGGTTTTGGACTACCTATAGACAAAATTCCTTGAATTTTTTCTACTTTTTTAAGTATAAATAAAATATATTGATAAATAAAAAAATCATCCTAAAACAACAAACTAAAATATTTTGCTGCATAATTTTGTAGCTTGCTCAAAGTAATTGCTAATAAAAAAATGAAAATTACGTTTGTTCTTCCTTATGCTGGTCTTGCTGGTGGTATTCGTGTTGTTGCAATTTATGCGAAACTTCTTCAAAAACTTGGACATGATGTTTTTGTTGTCTCTCAACCTCAGAGACCAATTAGTTCACGCAGACAAATTAAATCATTGTTAAAAGATCAAAAATTGATTTCAACAAAAAATTCGCCATCCCATTTTGATAAACTAGATGTTTCTCACAAAATAATCGAGAAGAATCGTCCTATTACAGATTCTGATGTTCCTAATGCCGATGTAGTCGTCGCAACTTGGTGGGAAACGGCTGAATGGGTGGCTAATTTATCTAGTTCTAAAGGTGCAAAAGCATATTTTATTCAGCATCATGAAGTTCATGACTACTTACCTATTGAAAGAGTAAAAGCTACCTATTCACTACCTTTACATAAAATTACAATCTCAAAATGGTTAGTTGATTTGATGAAGATTAAGTACCAAGAGACAAATATTTCTTTAGTACTAAATAGTGTTGATTCCGAGCAATTTTGGGCAAAGCCACGAAAAAAACAGGTAGAACCCACAGTTGGTATGCTCTACTCCACAACTTATTGGAAAGGATGTGATGTTAGTTTTAAAGCATTATCTATTGCAAGAGAAAAGATACCTAACTTAAAGTTAGTTGCCTTTGGAGCGAAAGAACCTTCAGATAGTTTACCTTTACCACTAAATAGTAAATACTTTCAACAGCCAGTACAAAATAAAATTAAAGATATATATGCTGAATGTGATGTCTGGTTATGTGGTAGTTATTGCGAAGGGTTTCACCTTCCTCCTTTAGAAGCTATGGCTTGTCGTTCTCCTGTCGTATCTACGATGGTAGGCGGTCCTATGGACACTATTAAAAATGGATTCAATGGTTATCTCGTAAATGTTGGCGATCATGAAGCACTTGCTAATTCCTTAGTTAAGGTTATTTCGCTGCCCGAAAAAAAATGGCAAGCTATGTCTGAAGCGGCTTATGTTACTGCTACAAATTACACTTGGGAAGATGCTACTAAACTTTTTGAAAAAGCACTTTATACAGCTCTTAACTGCCAACATTAATTTTCTAATATAGTTTCTCAATTAAGGTGAAAATAAAACTATGTTTGGATTTGGACTAAAGAAAAAGCTTAGAACTTTTAAAGCAGATGGAGCGCACATTTTATTCCATGATACTTATCATCAAGGAATTGATAAAGCCATCAACCAAGTAATTTCTGAAAACCCAAAACTTATCGATCTTGGTTTTATTACTCGTAATCCTGATGTACAAAAACCTGTATCTTATCAAGGTTTACGTTTGGTAAGACTTGGTGAAGTTGATAGTCATACTTTGATCGTAGAAGCATAGGAAAGGGCGGGTTTTCAAAAACCTATTTTTCATGAAGCACTAAGGAACTATGATAAATTTGCCAATAAAATCGGGAAAGGAGCAAATTCCGAAGAAATTTCAGCTATAAAGCGATTTAAAAGCTAAATTTCAACTCAAATAAATTATATAAACTGAAATTTTGAACCAATGAATATTACAGTTTTTTTGGTTATGTTTGCTTGGATTCCAATAGTTATCTTTTTATTTAACAAATTTCCACCTCAACAAGCCATCATTATAAGTTTTATCGCAGCCTGGTTATTTTTACCACAAGCTGAATTTTCTATATCTGGATTTCCTGATTATACAAAAATTTCTGCAACTTGTTATGGCATTTTGCTTGCTAGTTTATTATACGATTTTGGACGTTTACGACAGTTTAAATTTAGTCTTCTAGATATTCCCATTTTAATATGGTGCATTTGTCCATTATTTTCTTCCTTAAGTAATAGTTTAGGACTATATGATGGATTATCTGCTACTCTATCTCAAACTATGATTTGGGGAATACCATACTTTCTTGGTCGTATTTATCTAAATAATATGACTGGATTACGTAACTTAGCTTTTGGTATTTTCCTCGGAGGGTTAGTTTATGTTCCTTTGTGCTTATTTGAAATTCGGATGAGTCCTCAACTCCATCGAATATTTTATGGATATCATGCTCATAGCTTTGCACAAACTATGCGATTAGGGGGCTTCAGACCAACAGTATTTATGAAACATGGTCTAGAAGTAGGAATGTGGATGATGGCAGCAACCTTAATCGGAATTTGGCTTTGGAAAACTAATTCTATCCAAAAAGTATATGGAATTTCTCTAAATTGGCTTGTCTTAGCATTATTGGGCACTTTTATTTTGCTCAAATCTAGTGGAGCTTATTTTTTACTATTTATAGGAGTGACTATTTTATTTATAGCTTGGCGGTTTAGAACCTCTATCACAATTTTACTGCTAATATTTTCCATAACTTTTTATTTAGGTCAAAATACACTTGCTCAGACTCATATAGGAGAACAATTTATATCTTCTTTAGAAAATGTATTTCCTGAAAATCGTATTCAATCTTTACAATTTAGAATAGACAATGAAATTTTGCTCAAAGAAAAAGCACAACAAAAAATGCTTTTTGGCTGGGGAGGATGGGGCAGAAATAGAGTTTATGATTATAACTGGGAAGGAGAATTAGTTGATATTTCAACAACAGATAGTTTATGGATTATTGCTTTTGGAATGAATGGTGCCGTTGGTTTAATAAGTCTATTTTCTAGTTTTTTTCTACCTGTTATTGGTTTTATTAAGTTGTACCCTAGTTATACTTGGTCACATCCCAAAGTAGCAGCTATATCAGTATTAGTAGTAATTTTAATACTATATATGATAGATTGTCTTCTAAACTCTATGATTAATCCAATTTTCATACTAGCTTGTGGAGGCATAACTGGGTTAGTTATTAACAAAAATAATTCAACTTAAAAATAAGTAATAATTTATGTTTATAATAATTACGCTGTTTTAATTTACGATATTTGATACAATTAGGGACAAAACTTATGATCTAGCGAAGTATTTTTATTCCGATAAAGACTGGGAAACAAATATTTAATAAACATAAAAATAAATTCAAATTTAAACTAAGTCTCTGGTAACTTTTCATAGCTGGTATGAATTATCTATAATTATCACTGCCAATTGACTAAGCTATTTTTTACCGTAGATTTAAAATTTTCACAAGATAAATCTAGACCTACCCAAGAACCAACTATAGATAAATCAGAATCAAAAACAGATTGTAAATCCTCTAAGTTTTTGGGGTTTAATTGAGGTTTTTGTTTCATTTGCCAAAAACCTCTAACACGATTACGCCAACTTTTAGGAATCAACTGCTGTCTGATTTGTTTGAGTATAGGGGCTTCCAGTAAAAAATCTCTTACAGCATTTTTTCTCATACGTTCTGTAGAAATATTTTGAGCATCACTCTCTACATACCAAATTGGATGTTGTTGGTACCCTATAAAATGGGATATTCGTTCAAGTTCTTCTTGTTTATTACTGAGTAGGCTTTCAAAAAAAACTGGTAAAATTTGTTCTCTACCAAAAGTTTCTAAATATGGTTTGAGTTGCTTACTATATAAACTATATTCTATAAGTTCTGGATATTGAGATATTGCCTGATTGATATCTACAGAAATTACCTTTTGAGACCATTCGTGAATATATTGTGATACTAATCTATCAATAGGATGACGCATCAGATAAATCAATTTAATATTGGGAAATTGTTGGTAGATCCTGTCTACTGTATCAGGATAAGTAGGTAGCTTGGTATAGTGGGTACTAGATTCTCCACAAATATCTGTTTTTTTTGCATCTCGAAAATGAGATAAGTACCAATCCAAGCCTTTAACATACTGTTCATCATTACTAAAAAAATTCGGCTCTTTGAGTTCAGTCATAAAAATGCCAGGCTGCATTGCCAACTGGTCATGCAAAGTACTGGTAGCAGATTTCATCGCACCAATAATTAGGAAATCAGGTTGTTGATTCATTAGATTTTTTAATGATAATTTGTCAATAATTTACTCAATATCACTTGGAAAAATTGCAGATATTTAAGGAGTCAGGAAATGTTTATT
>JAAUYH010256371.1_pt1 | contig 17113 bp, 14 predicted proteins | sample 7278061 | NCBI WGS metagenome assembly JAAUYH01 (sample SAMN14350203, study PRJNA611818) | marine sediment metagenome | isolation source: surface marine sediment (0.6m) | place: French Polynesia: Moorea | collected 2018-08 | reverse complement strand
TCCACCAGTGCAGGCATATGCCATACGTGGATACCACCAGAAGCTACAGGCATAGTTCCACCCATAGAAGCGTAGTCTTGAGTGAAGAAAATACCGCGAGAGCGATCTTCTTCTACATAGTCTTCACGCATTAAGTCAACAAAACCCATAGTGATTCCGCGCTCACCCTCTAATTTACCGACAACAGTACCAGAGTGTAAGTGGTCACCACCAGATAGACGTAAGCATTTAGCTAGAACACGGAAGTGGATACCATGATTTCTTTGACGGTCGATTACTGCATGCATTGCACGGTGAATGTGGAGTAATAAACCGTTATCACGACAATATTTAGATAGAGTAGTGTTCGCAGTGAAACCACCAGTTAAGAAGTCATGCATGATAATGGGAGTGCCGATTTCTTTGGCGAATTCAGCACGTTTGAGCATTTCTTCACAAGTACCAGCAGTAACATTAAGGTAGTGACCTTTGATTTCGTTAGTTTCTGCTTGGGATTTTTCGATCGCCTCTTGAACGAAGAGGAAGCGATCACGCCAGCGCATGAAAGGCTGAGAGTTAATGTTTTCGTCGTCTTTAGTAAAGTCAAGACCACCACGAAGACATTCATAAACTGCACGACCGTAGTTTTTGGCGGATAAACCTAGTTTGGGTTTAATGGTACAACCAAGTAAAGGACGACCGTATTTGTTTAGTTTGTCACGCTCAACAGTAATACCGTGGGGAGGCCCAGGGAAAGTCTTGATTAGGGCAACTGGGAAACGAATATCTTCTAAACGTAACGCGCGTAAGGCTTTAAATCCGAATACGTTACCAACCAGAGAAGTTAAGACGTTAGTAACAGAACCTTCTTCAAATAGATCTAAAGGATAAGCTACAAAACAGAAATACTGATTGTCTTCTCCAGGTACGGGCTCAACGTCATAGCAACGACCTTTATAACGGTCTAGGTCTGTGAGGTTATCAGTCCAGACAGTAGTCCAAGTACCAGTAGAAGATTCAGCTGCAACTGCTGCACCAGCCTCTTCAGCAGGAACTCCAGGTTGAGGAGTCATGCGAAAACAAGCTAACAAGTCGGTATCTTTGGGTGTGTAGTCAGGAGTGTAGTAGGTAAGGCGATAATCCTTGACCCCTGCTTCAAACCCTGCGGATGATTTGGTTTGTACCATTTAGTTTAATCCCTCCATAAACAATATGTTTAGTGTTTTCTCTCTTTTAGAGTCTCAATATACGTAAGGACTCTATACCTACTGGGAAGAAAAATCTTTAAAAGATTACTTTAACTAGCGTCAATTGTAAGTCGCTAAGTCATGTATGACTAATTTTCTTTTTCAGTTTTTAATCTTATCATATGCTTGAGATCAAAAAATATTTTTTAGCTATTTTTTTGTCAAAATATGATTGCAATTATTTTTATGATTGATTATTTTAGCTAATACTTAATATTCCTTCATGTTCAAGGTTGTTTGCTATCAAGAAATAAGGCAATCTTGATAGATAAGTTGCCAATATCTCTTTGATTAAGTTAGTCCGAAGATTCAGCCAATTATTTTTGTTGCAATGTGCACTTCAAAATGATTACATTTTATTTTTGTCGGGAGTATAGTTCAGATAAATAATCCTAATTATTCGGAGAAGATGTTACCAGTTAATGCCTAAGTACTTTTGCTTATTGACTGTAAATAAATAGCAAAACCTACAAGCTTTTGACTTATAGGCTATAAAAAAATCTATTTAATAGATAGATGATTAAATAATTTCTATTGCTGATAAACTGATCGAGAAAGTTTTAAACTGTTATTTTATCGAGTAAGCTTAGACAATATATTGCTAGAATTTTTCTTTTTAAATTGGTTTATTTGCTACTATTGTTAGGGTTATTATTTAGAGAATTTTTATGGGGAAATAACGTAACTAGCAACTGATCAATGTAAACTTTGCCGATCGCGACTCCAGGAGAAGTCTCCGTGCTTTGAGTTTTTTCCCCTACTTCAAACTGAGATCCCATAGGGGAATTTTTTTCTGGCTCCCAAGGATCAAAATCTGCAATATCAGCTGAAGCATTAACTACTTCTTGATTGGTTAGTAAATTATCCTGTTGAGTAGCTTTTTTACCGTTATAATTAGCTTCTAAATTACTAACTTCTGTACTAATTTCTTCTTCTATAGCAGCAGCTTCATCGACTAGTTCTCGATCGGGAGTTAGGTTTTGCTCGGAACTAGATTCTTGATTATTAGTTGAGGCTTGAGCTTCAGCAGCAATTGCTGTTTGGGAATGTTGTGCTTGATTGTGAGGGATTTTTTGCCAAGGTCTTGAATGATCGCCAATGATTGAACCAGGATTAATGACTGTCATGGCAGCAATCGAAGTATTAAAAATAGTTGTGATTGTGCCAATACAAGCATTTGCTCCAATTTTACTGGAACCAACTATGAGAACTCCAGAACCTAAAGTAACACCAGCTTCGATTTCAATAGAGCCATTATATGCACTGAGAATAACCCCCATTCCTATACAGACATCAGGACCAATGACAATCCGAGAGTTAGGAGCAGCTTTCAAAATTACCCCTGGAGCTATCGATGCTGAGGGATGAATTTCGACATCACCATCAAGCCGAATTTCCGAATTAACTATAGGTTGCAGAGGTGGTAAATACATGGTTAAGGACAGGACTAAGGAAGAAAGGGAATTGGGAAACGGGAAGTGGGAATTGCGGTGCGATCCTGACGAATAGCTTCACTTTCAGGAACACCGAAACAGGAAATAGAAAAATGTTTAAGCTATCTCCTGATTCTTGTTCCCTAATCTCCCAGTCAATCCTCATCAGTAACTTGGAAACACAACTAGCTGAATCTACTATGGACGTTGGATAATAGTTTCAGAAATTCGGCGTTTGGCAGCAGAGTCAATGCCGATCATGCGGACATATTCCCCTGCATGTTCTGCTAAGCAAGCTTCTAAAGCAGATATCACATCACCTTCACGGGAACTCGCGATCGCAGAACCACTTTGCCAAGATTTGCTCTTGAAACGACGTTTGTCAGCATGTTCGGTGCTGATTCTGTAACCTGCCGCTAGTAGGGAGCGAACTTCTTTTAAAGCTTCTGGACTTAAGCTAGTACTGGCAACAGTATTGCCGTTACTATAACCATTACCATTACCATTGCCGTTACTGTAATTAGATGTAGCCCTAGTTTGAGACCCGGTCGCATTACCAGGACGCTGAATAATGCTGTCAGAAACTCGACGCTTAGCAGCAGCGTCAATGCCGATCATGCGGACATATTCCCCTGCATGTTCTGCCAAACAAGCTTCCAAAGCTGCGACTACTTCAGATTCGCGGTTACTGTTGATTGGCGAGCAACTTTGCCAAGATTTAGTTTTAAAACGGCGCTTATCAGCATGTTCTGTGCCAATTTTGTAGCCTGCAGCCAACAAAGAACGAACTTTTTGTAGGGTTTCTGAACTGAGACGGTTACTACCAGTAGTGTGACCGTTACTGTAGCTTGAAGGAGAACTCTGACCAGAACCAGCAACAATTCCAGTTCCTGGACGTTGCACGATAATTTCCGCAATTCTAGTTTTGGTGTTGGGGTCAGCGCCAATAATGCGAATATAATCTTGAGGATATTCCGCAGCAATAGCTTCAATTTTGCCCATAACTTGATTAATGCTACCGCTAACTTGTCCTGCAGTTAACCAAGATTTAGTTTTGAAGCGACGTTTATTAGCCCGTTCGATGCCAATGTTACAGCCCTGGGATAATAGGGAACGAATTTTTCCTGAAATATCATCATTTAAATTACTGCTACCGTTACTAGTAACACGGTGGCCATTACCACTACTGTAGCTAGTACTAGTAGTTCCCTGAACTGGGGCATCTCCAGGACGTTGCACAATAATTTCCGCTACTCGACGCTTGGCAGTAGGATCAACCCCTACCAGTTTGACGTATTCTCCTGGATATTCTTGCAGAATACGGTTTAATTCAGCTACAACCTGCTCTTCTCGATGACCAGCAAGTCTACCGCCATCAAGCCAGGATTTAGTTTTAAAGCGGCGCTTGTTGGCATGTTCTGTAGTTATTGTGCAACCTTGAGTTAAGAGCGATCGCAATTGCGCTCTGATATCAGTACTTGAACTCATATTTCCTACTAAATTTATATAATTATTATCTTTAGCAGCCTCAGACAAATTCACTGCAGAATCACCGAGACTGTTGGAGAGGGGATTAAGACACGCGGTATCTTCCGCGCATTGATATCCAGCTAGGAGAGCTTCATTGATTTCCACCACATGGTGCGCAAAATGGCGATCGCTATCTTGAACATCAGGTAAACGATCTGCTTGCTGCTGATTAGTAATCACTGCTCCAGATGGGACATATTTCCCCGGAGGAATCTCCACATCTTGAATCAAAGCATGCATCATCACGATACAGCCATGACCTACCTTGGCATTAAATACCGTCGAACGGAATCCAATAAAACATTCATCACCAACATAGGCAGGCCCGTGTATAAGCGCCATATGGGTAATACAGGTATTGGCACCGATCCAAACTGAATATTCATTCCCGTCATCGCCGATGACTCTCCCTTTTTCCAAGCCATGAATCACCACCCCATCTTGAACGTTGGTACTGGCACCAATGTAAAATGGGGTTCCTTCATCAGCTCTAATTGAGCTTCCAGGAGCGATAAAGACTTGGGGACCTACGCGGACATCCCCAATTAATCTGGAGAATGAATGGACGTAGGCGCTATTGTCTACTTGTGGTTCTGCTAGATTGCTCGACCAAGGAGTTGGGGGAGCCGCTTTAGTGCGGACTGGCATGATTTCACTTTCTCCTAAACTATTAAATCAACCAACTATGAATCAATATCAAGACTTACCGTCCCTTAACAATCCATAATTGATCTAGGCCAAACGTTCTATTTCCCGTTTGCTATAAAGAGAGCGATTATCAACCGAAACCGTATCGATAATCCCTACTATCGTTGCATCAAGAGGGCGTTCTTCGTACCGACTTTCAATACGAGCTGCACTCCCTCTGCTAACTAGTACCCACTCATTGATACCTGCACCAACGATATCTGCAGCGACTTCATATTTAGGTAACAGCTGTCCTTGTTCGTCGATAAACTGAACGAGTAAAAGCTTTACACCAGTCATACTATTCGCTTTGTGAGTACTGACAACTGTGCCACGAACTTGGGCAATTTGCATCTATTAAGTCCGCTCGCTAATTAATGATTATGGTCTTCTTAAAGGTTGGGGGTTAACGCTTTCGCGGAATTGTTCTACCGCTTCGGTATAACGAATCGGTAGTACATATTCCAGGTTTTCATGGGGGCGAGCAATAATGTGATGGGATAATACTTGACCGCCATTAACTCGTCCCACATTATCAATTCCAGCAGATACGGAAGCTTGAACTTCTGATACATCACCGCGAACAATTACTGTCACACGACCAGTACCAATTTTCTCGTAGCCGACTAGGGTAACGCGAGCTGCTTTAACCATCGCGTCAGCGGCTTCTACTACTGCGGGAAACCCCAAGGTTTCCACCATTCCTACTGCGATCGACATCAATTTACTCCTTTACTTGGTTTGCTAGTTTTTCGGCTGTTAGTCGTTGGGTAATTATCTAATACGACCTAAATTGCTCTACTTCTTCTGTATAGCGAATCGGTAACACATATTCGAGGTTTTCGTGAGGGCGAGCAATAATGTGATGGGACAAAACTTTACCGCCATTGACTCTACCGACATTTTCAATTCCAGCAGCTACAGAAGCTTGGACTTCTGATACATCCCCGCGGACAATTACTGTCACGCGACCAGTCCCGATCTTTTCATAGCCGACTAAAGTAACGCGAGCTGCTTTAACCATAGCGTCAGCAGCTTCTACTACTGCGGGAAAACCCAAGGTTTCCACCATTCCTACTGCGATAGACAAAAATTTTCTCCTTTACTTAACTTGAATTTGATAGCTGTTGGCGATTAGTTGTCGGTTATTTGGCTAATACGAACGGAATTGTTCCACTTCTTCTGTATAGCGAATCGGTAGGACATATTCGAGGTTTTCATGGGGACGAGCAATGATGTGAGTGGATAAGACTTCTCCACCATTGACTCGGTTAGCAGCTTCAGTCCCAGCAGAAACAGAAGCTTGGACTTCTGATACATCCCCGCGAACAATTACTGTTACACGACCAGTTCCGATTTTTTCGTAACCTACTAGGGTAACGCGAGCTGCTTTGACCATAGCATCGGCAGCTTCTACTACTGCGGGAAATCCCAGAGTTTCAATCATTCCTACTGCAATAGGCATCTTTTAAATCCTTCCTGTTTTATTTAAGTCAATATTTAGAAACTAAATTAAATATTTCGATAGCACTAATTAGCAACAATAGAACCTTGATTAATGAAAAACGCTTTCCAATATTCACTATTTATTGTTCCCAAATTTAAGAGATATCTAAAGTTTGAGGCTACTTTAATGAGCAATTCAACTTGATATTTACGGGATTAGCTAATTTACCTACCCATGATCAAGCATAATTAACCTTGTCCCCTTTGACAATATAAATCGTGATTATATTTTTTAATTCGATTGTTAATAAGAATTAATACCTAAGAATTTCTCATGTGGTGCTACGTATATTAGAAGACCATTTTTCGCTGGTACTATTTTGTCCTAGAATATTTCTAAATTGATTTAGTTTAGAACATCTTAGGAAACGCCTATTATGCTTATTAAAAGATAGCAATAAAAAAAATTAATTATCTTAAATGTGATCCTATGGGTTTAAACGTCATTTTTTCGCAAATCTTAAGGAAATAAAAACTTTTTTGGAACCTAGTCTATCGTGACCCAATGTCAAATTGAAATAAGCAATATTAACTATTGCTATAAGGACGATTTTATGCTGTCCTTTGATTTCTAGAATCAATAATAATCTCTAGTTTTAACAACAATATATGATTTCGATTATACCTAAGGTCACAATCGGGAACTCTTCCTTAAAAATACCTATTAAGATTAACGTTTAAGAAAATATTAATAAACTGTGTTTATTATTCCAATAATAAAAATCATAAAAATACGAGCTAATCGTAACTATCAGTTTTCTATTGTAAATTCTAGGATATTTTGATGGCTGAGTTTCTTCTCCAAATTATCTGGACAGTCCCTCTATATGGTTTTCTGGGGGCAGTTTTTACCTTGCCCTGGTCTTTGGGGATAATCCGTCGTACGGGACCCCGACCAGCAGCCTACATTAACATAGTCATGACTCTGCTGGCTTTTATTCATGGCTCATTGGTGTTCAATCTAGTCTGGACAAGACAGACTGAACAATTAGTCTTCCATTGGTTCCAAGTTGCCGACTTAGATTTGACCTTAGCGATAGAAATTTCTCCGGTCAGTCTGGGAGCATTAGAGTTGGTCACCGGTATTAGTTTGTTGGCTCAAATCTATGCTCTCGGCTACATGGAGAAAGATTGGTCTTTGGCTCGTTTTTTTGGCTTGATGGGCTTTTTTGAAGCAGCTTTAGCGGGTATTGCTCTAAGTGATTCTCTGTTGCTGACCTATGGATTGTTGGAGTTGTTAACCTTATCTACCTATCTATTGGTAGGGTTTTGGTATGCCCAACCTTTAGTGGTGACAGCAGCGCGGGATGCCTTTTTAACCAAACGGGTAGGGGATATTATTTTGCTCATGGGGATAGTCGCCATGTCTTCCTATGGGGCAAATTTAAATTTTTCCGACTTAGAAGCATGGGCGAAAACTTTTCCTTTACATCCTTTAGCCGCAGCTTTAGTAGGTTTATCCTTAATTGCTGGTCCTACAGGGAAATGCGCCCAGTTTCCGCTCAATCTCTGGCTTGATGAAGCGATGGAGGGGCCTAATCCGGCTGGAATTTTACGGAACTCGATCGTGGTTTCGGCAGGGGCTTATGTCTTGATTAAGTTGCAACCAGTTTTCACCCTTTCTCCTGTCTCTTCTGATGTTCTAATTATTTTAGGAACAGTGACTGTGATTGGGACATCTTTGATGGCGATCGCGCAGATTGATATTAAGCGAGCCTTATCCCATTCCACCAGCGTTTATCTGGGCTTAGTCTTTATCGCCGTCGGGTTAGGACAAGTAGATATTGCTTTCTTGCTGCTGTTTACCCATGCGATCGCAAAAGCCTTATTATTTATGAGTGCGGGGTCGGTAATTTTAGCAACTAACAACCAAAATGTTACGGAAATGGGTGGCTTATGGTCGAGGATGCCTGCTACTGCGATCGCTTTTGTTGTAGGTAGTGCGGGCTTGCTGGCATTAACGCCGATGGGCATGTTCTGGACTTGCCAGCGATGGTTTAATGGCTCTTGGTCAGTTAGTTGGCTATTGCTGGGACTGTTAATGTTTACCAATTGTTTATCCGCTATTAACTTAACTCGCTTATTCCGAGTTATTTTCCTGGGAGAGCCCCAAGCCAAAACTCGTCGTGCCCCAGAATCTCCTTGGTTGATGTCAGTACCAATGGTTTCTTTAACAGTAGTAACCTTACTTGCGCCGATCGCGCCGATAGAATGGCCTTTATGGCTCAGTCCCACAACTCCTTTAAGTCTTCAGTCAGAATCAGCAATTCAATTTGCCATCCCTTTATTGATCGCTTCTGGAGTGCTTGGAGTTATTATCGGTAGCACCATTAAGGTCAGACAAGCTTGGAAGCGTTCTAGCCAAGTAGTTATCAGGTTTTTCCAAGATTTATTTGCTTACGATTTTTATGTTGATCGCCTGTATGAAGTGACTGTGGTGGCAGCAGTATCTTTTCTCGCGAAGTTTACTTCCTGGATAGATCGTTATGTGATTGATGGCGCAGTCAATTTAGTAAGTTTAGCGACTATTTTTGGTGGTAATGCGCTTAAATACAATGTTACAGGACAATCTCAATTCTATATTTTGACAATAATTGTGGGAGTTGGACTATTACTTTGGTTACTACTAAATGGTCAGTGGTCTATAGTAACAGATTATTGGTCGTCTTTTATCAGTTAACCAGTGAGAAAGTTAAAAGTTAAAAGTAATTTATTACTTATTACTTATCCCCAAAAACTAATACCTAACACCTAATTTTTAAAACTATGCTCAGTGCCTTAATACTAATACCCTTATTGGGGGCTGCTATTGTAGGGCTTTTATCAGATGAGAAAAACAGCAATCAAAGCCGTAATATAGCAATAATTGCTGCGTTCTCTATTATTGTAGTCAATTGTTATCTAGGATGGCAGTTTGACACTACAACTAGTGGATTTCAGTTTTCAGAATATATTCCTTGGTTAGAAGGAATTGGTTTTGATTATAGCTTAGGCATTGATGGTCTATCTTTTCCTCTAGTATGTCTCAATAGTTTGCTAACTCTAATTGCCATTTTAGTCACAGATAAATCAACTGCTCGACCTAGATTATATTATGCAATGTTGTTGTTGTTGAGTGCGGGGGCAGCTGGTGCTTTTTTAGCTCAAGATCTCTTATTATTTTTTCTCTTCTATGAATTAGAAATTATCCCCTTATATTTTCTAATTGCTATTTGGGGTGGTAAGAGAAAAGGTTACGCAGCGATGAAATTTTTGCTTTACACTGCGTTTTCTGGCATTTTGGTGTTAGCCTCTTTCCTGGGATTGGTTTGGTTAACAGGGGCAGAAAGCTTTGCCTATGAACCTTTGCGCAACCAAACTTTGCCTCTGGCCAGTCAGCTACTATTACTCGCACCCTTACTGGTGGGAATCTTTATCAAAATTCCGATTTTTCCTTTCCATACTTGGCTACCTGATGCTCACGTAGAAGCCTCCACGCCAATCTCTATCTTACTCGCAGGGGTTTTGCTTAAATTAGGAACCTATGCCTTATTACGCTTTGCTGTGGGATTATTCCTTGAAGGATGGGTATATCTGGCTCCTTGGATGGCAATATTAGCGGGAATTAGTGCTTTATATGGGGCCTCATGTGCGATCGCGCAACAGGATATGAAGAAGGTGGTAGCTTATTCGTCGATCGCTCACATGGCTTATATTCTTTTGGCAGCCTCGGCAACAACTCGTTTAAGTATCACAGCTTCGGTTTTCCAAATGGTCAGTCATGGTTTAATCTCAGCATTTCTCTTTCTCTTAGTGGGCATTGTTTATCAGAAAACAGGTACAAGAGATGTCAATTCTTTAACAGGTTTGCTCAATCCTGAACGAGGTTTACCAATTACAGGAAGCTTTATGATCTTAGGAGCGATGGCAAGTTCTGGACTACCTGGAATGGTAGGTTTTATCTCAGAATTTTTGGTATTTAGAGGTGCCTTCCCAATTTTTCCGGTACCTACCCTATTATGCTTAGTTGGAACAGGTTTAACGGCGGTTTACTTCCTGCTTGTGATCAACAAAGTCTTTTTTGGTCGCCTGACTCCTAAATTAGCCCAATTACCTCCTGAAAGATTATTAGAACAAGCTCCCGCTTTTGCGCTGCTCGCACTAATTATTGGTTTTGGTCTCCAACCTAGTTGGGTAGTCCATTGGAGTGAAGTACAAGCGATCGCATTATTGACAGGCGGGTAAATCATTGAACACTAAACATTGAACAATTAACAAAACGATGGTTATTGCAACTAAATCCACAAAATCTCAATTAATAGAAGAATATAGTCAAAGACTAGAAGCAGGTTTGGCATTACTTAATGATAATCCGCAAAACTTGATTGAAGTGGTGGGGATTCTCAAAAGCTATGGTGTAGTTTTGGATGCCTATTCGATTAACCTCTGTTATATTGCCGATCATCAGTTTTTACGTCTTTTTCCTCTATTTAAATATTTCAATGGGGACATAAATTCTGGTAAATTATGGCGCAATATTTGGCATGATAGGATCAATTATGAATATGCTGAATATTGTATGAAATCGATGTTTTGGCATGGAGGCGGCGGTTTAGATGCTTATTTAGATACTCCTGAATTTGCCGAATTAGCAGAAGCAGCGATTCAAGCTCAATTTAAAAATAATCCCTTGATGTTAGGGTTACATAAATTATTTAAAGACCATTGGCCAGAACAGGTACGTCAGATGTGCTATTACAGTGGTCTAGGACAATTTTGGCGCGTCATGAGTGATATTTTCCTCGATCTGAGCGATCGCTATGATGCAGGAGAAATCAAGTCGATTCCCGATGTGGTACAACATATTCTCGATGGTTTGGTCAAAGATGCAGCGCGTCCGATTACCTACACAGTAAATATCGGTGGTCAGGACTATGACCTTCTTCCGAAATCTGCTGGGTTAACTTTCCTGATGGATACTGGCGTACCCTATGTAGAGGCAGTCTTTTTTAGGGGGACTCCCTTTCCTGGGACAATTTCTTACAATGCCCAAGCTTATCAAATTCCCTATGAACAAGAAATGTTTAGTTACGGGGCATTATATGCCGATCCGCTGCCCATTGGTGGTGCGGGAATTCCTCCGACATTGTTAATGCAGGATATGCGACATTTTATTCCTGATTATTTGATGGATATATATCATACAGGCATTCGAGGAGAAGGAGATTTGCGGATTAAAATTTGTGAAACTTTCCAAAAATCAATGTTTTGCGTCACCACAGCAGCGGTCAAAGGTTTAGCGCCTCATCCTCTAGATACTACCGATCCAGAAGAACAAAAGGCAAATCGCAAATATCTCAAAGGATGGTTGAATCGATTACTAAAATCACAGATGACTGTAGTCAATAGATAACACTACTTTTGAGGGTACCTAATTAAAGACAAAATATTAGTAAAACTCTAAATAATTCCCTGCATTCACAAAAAATAATTACCATATACTGAAGTAGTAGTTATATTTTAGCGATCGCGGAAGTAGAGTCATGATAGTAGTCATGAAAGTTGGTTCTCCAGAATTAGAGATCACTCGAATTAGTGAAGAACTTAAAACTTGGGGTTTGACGCCAGAGAAAATAATTGGCAAACATAAAGTAGTAATTGGTTTAGTAGGAGATACCGCTAGTCTCGATCCTTTACAATTACAGGAAATTAGTCCTTGGATTGAACGGGTGTTACGAGTAGAACAACCTTTTAAACGAGCGAGTCTCGAATATCGACATGGCGATCCGAGTGCAGTGGTAGTTCCGACTCCCAATGGGAATGTTGCCTTTGGTAAAAATCATCCCGTAGTGGTAGTTGCCGGACCTTGTTCCGTAGAAAATGAAGCCATGATCGTTGCTACTGCTAAAAGAGTACGCAATGCTGGAGCAAAGTTTTTACGCGGAGGAGCCTATAAACCTCGGACATCTCCCTATTCTTTTCAGGGTCATGGCGAAAGTGCTCTCGAATTACTAGCAGCAGCTAAGGAAGCTAGTGGGTTGGGCATTATCACTGAAGTTATGGATACTGCCGATGTCGAGAAAATTGCGGCGGTTGCTGATGTCCTTCAAGTAGGGGCAAGAAATATGCAGAATTTTGCCTTACTCAAAAAAGTTGGCGCTCAAGACAAGCCAGTACTCTTGAAACGGGGCATGTCTGCCACTATTGATGAATGGTTGATGGCAGCAGAATATATTCTAGCAGCAGGAAATCCTAATGTAATTCTTTGTGAGCGAGGTATTCGTACTTTTGATCGCAAATATACTCGTAATGTCTTAGATCTGGCAGTTGTTCCTGTCTTAAGAGGCTTAACCCATCTACCTATTATGCTCGATCCTAGTCATGGCACAGGTAAAGTAGAATATGTTCCTGACATGGCCAAAGCAGCGATCGCAGTCGGTGCAGATGCTCTGATGATTGAAGTCCATCCTAACCCCGCAAAAGCTCTTTCTGATGGCGCTCAGTCCTTACATCCCGATCGCTTTGATGAGGTGATGAAAGACTTATCTGTTATCGGCAATGCAGTAGGCCGATGGAGCGAAACCCCTGTGGCGATCACCCAGTAAAACTAAGGAATGAGGAAGATGGGGGGACAAGGAGAAAATATATATTCTGCCCTCTTAACTCTGCCTCCTACCTCAAAAATAAACGCTTTATGACTCACTAGTATAAAAACTTCTATCTGATGAGCGATCGCTTAATCTATCATATTACTTCTGCTGAAGAATGGAATCTTGCCCAGTCAAAAGGAGAATATGAACCTCGTCAATTTGCTGATGAGGGATTTATTCACTGTTCCCATGCACATCAATTAGAGACTGTGGTTAATAGATTTTTTCAGGGACAAAAGAATCTGGTCGTCTTAGAAATTAACTCTGCTGCTTTAAACTGTAAAGTAATTGAGGAAAATCTTGAAGGTGGTGCAGAATTATATCCTCATGTTTATGGGAAATTGACTTTAGACGCGATCATAGCCTGTCGCTCAATAACTGAATTTATTTAAGAATGAATAGTTACTTTAGAGATTCTGCCAATAAACCAAATGAAATATTTTTTATTAAGAAATAAAGATTAAATTAATTTTTGTCTATCAAATAATAAAATTAGCTAAAGTTCTTAGATATTTTATCTTATTTGCTTAAGTATTCATCTTAATTTATAAATTTAGATATTGGCATTATATGGCAAGCCAAGGATCAGTAAAAACATGATTTAATGTTGAACATATTAAGATATTTTTCAAGAAAACTTGTCTCAGTAACAATTACTATCATCTCTAAATCTGCTGGCATTTAACTACAATTATATGTTTTTAGCAAAGATTTAAAGAAGAATTGTAAAATATATATAAATTATCAAATAGAAGATGCTAGTTGACTGTTTATAAATAATAATTCCTAATTAATTTACTAATTGAATATCTGTAAAAGTACTGGTTACCTAAAAAAAAGATAACTGCTACAATTATTAACAAGACCGACAAAGTAGGTACTAAAAGCAATTGTATTGCCGCCACTGTATATTTATTTGCTTGTTTTTACTTTTTACTTAATATACAACAAGCTTAACTAAAACTAGCTATATTTAACATTGTTTTGTTGCTTTTAAGGCATTCCCATAAATCATGTCAACATCTTTTCCAGACCCAAGATATCCACAATCATCTAAAAAATCATTAACTAATTTAGAGGAAAAGAAACCTTTAGGAAAAATTCTCTTAGAAGCAGGATTAGTATCTATCTATCAGATAGAAATTGCTTTAGAAGAACAGAAGCAACATAATTTTAGAATTGGGGAAATCTTAGCTAACCACGGTTGGATTAAACAGGAAACGGCTAACTTTTTTGTTGATAAATGGCCTAATCTTATTCAGACCCAACAAAAAAGACCTTTATCATATTATTTGTTTGCAGCAGCCATCATAGATAAAGACCAACTTTTTAGCCTCAGACACAAACAATTACAAACTAACTCTGATACCAGTTTACATAAACTAGCATTAGAAGAAGGCTATGTTAAACAAGTCACTGTTGATTTCTTTCTGAAACATATATTCAATGTTAATAGCATTCAAAATTTATCATTTACTAAGCCATACAAGCTGATCAAAAATTATGTTAATGGAGAGACTAACTTTCAGAGATTAGAACTCAGCCAAGTACCTTTAAATGGAGTAAGGTTAAAAAAAGTTATATTGGATTTTTCTATCCTAAGACAAGCCAATCTTAAGAAAAGTAATCTCAGTCATTCTAGTCTAATTGACGTTAATTTAACTTTAGCTAATTTAGAATTAGCAAATTTATCTCATGTTAATTTTAAAAGAGCTTGTTTAATTGAAGCTAATTTACGAAAAAGTAATTTAGAACAAGCAAATTTCCGGCAAGCAAATTTACAAGAAGCAGATTTAAGAGCTGCCAGTTTAAAAAATGCTTCTTTTGGCTCTGCCGATCTTAGAGGAGCCAAGTTAGCCTCAGAATATTCCTATGATGTTTTTTATGACAACAAAACGATGTTTAGCAGTAATTTTAATCCAATCAAAGCAGGATGGAAATTAAAGAGTTAATGACTGGAGTTGGGTTTTGGGATGAATAGTTCTGATAGCAACAAAAAATATAAGTCCCTCTCCTATTAAGAGCTGTCAGACCCCGCGGAGGTTATCTTGGAGGATATTTCCAAGCTAGTCTGTTGCAGGGGTTCCCAAGGGGCTGTCTTTTGAGCGTGAGGGACGGCGCCCTAACCCTAAAGGGTACTGCTGCCCCTTCGGGTAGAGCAGACCCTTCGGGTAGAGCTCCGCAAGCGCAAGCGCATAAGGATACCCCTTCGGATAAGGTTTCCTCGCCATGTCCAATCACGCTGTTGGGGTTTCCCCAGAAGTTTATACGCCCCGCCCCATTGTGGCGACTGCCGCCAACTTGAAGAAACTGGCGTTTATCCAGAACACCGGGTTGGAGAGAGATCTTCTTTAATTTTTCAAGACTTTGATCAAAAAATACCTAAGCATCATCAAGAGCTAGGATACCAGGTAATGCTTTACCTTCAAGTAACTCTAAACTAGCACCACCGCCAGTAGAGATATGACTCATTTTCTCAGCAACACCAACTTTTTCTACCGCAGCAACCGAATCGCCACCACCAATAATAGTAATCGCATCAGGTTTACCCGCTAGAGTATTAGCAATAGCTTCAGTTCCTACAGCAAATTTATCAAATTCAAAAACTCCCATAGGTCCATTCCAAATTACCGCATTACAGTTAGCTAAAGCATCTTGAAACACGATTACCGAATCAGGACCGATATCCAATCCCATCCAACCATCAGGAATATCATTAATGCTGACAGTTTTGGCATTAGCATCAGGAGCAAAATTATCTGCAACTACAACATCGGTAGGTAACAGTAACTCGACACCCTGTTCTTTCGCTTTCGCTTCTAAAGATTTTGCTAGTTCTAGTTTGTCTTCTTCTACTAGGGATTTACCAACACTTAAACCTCTGGCTTTGTAGAAAGTGAAGATCATACCACCGCCAATCAGTAACTTATCGCATTTATCTAAAAGAGTTTCGATAACACCGATTTTACTAGATACTTTAGAACCACCAATAATAGCAGCCAAAGGACGCTGGGGATTATCTACAGCATTTTGTAAGAACTCTAATTCTTTTTCGATTAAGTAACCAGCAACAGAAGGACTTAAGTATTTGGTTACCCCTTCAGTAGAAGCATGAGCACGATGTGCAGTACCAAATGCTTCATTAACATAGACGTCGGCGTTTGAGGCTAAAGCTTTAGCAAATTCAGGGTCGTTTTTAGTTTCTTCACTGTGGAAACGAAGATTTTCTAACAGCACTACTTGACCATTGCTCATGCCATTGACAGTCGCCGTAACTTCATCGCCTACGCAATCATTGCATTTAGTAACTTTTTGCCCTAAAAGCTCAGAAAGACGTGCGGCTACAGGAGTTAGACGAAGTCCTTCTTTGACTTCACCTTTGGGACGACCCATGTGACTACAAAGAATTACTTTAGCACCTTTGCCAATTAAGTCTTTGATAGTGGGTAAAGCAGCACGAATCCGAGTATCATCGGTGATGCTTCCACTATCATCTAGAGGCACATTAAAATCTGCTCTGACTAGAACTCTTTTTCCTGCTACATCAGCTTCTGTTAAGCTAGCCACGGTTTTCTTTGACATGTTTTAATAGCCTCCTGTTATGTCTGATAAACTAATAAATTATTAAAATTAAGGTGCTAGGACAAAAATCAAGCACAACCCCGAATTTGCCAAAAAATCAAAATAAGGGGATAGCAATAATCTACCAGAGGAGATGACACAAAGAAAGCACAGCTTAGTGAAATTACCGATGAGTCAACAGGAGAAATGTTACCCTGAAATCCCTATAAAATAGACATTACAGGACTTCCAATGATTCTAGGTTTAACCAAATATTGGGAGTAGGAACATAAAATTTGACCAAAGCATAGTCTCCATCAATCTCTAAAATTTCGCCTTTACTATCAAAAAGATAGTCAGGAAAGCGATTATCACTAGCTGTAGCTTCGACGCTATCTGCTAGTTTTTCTTTGACTGCTCGAACTAATGTACCTTTTTTAAGTTTGCCTGCCATAGGATTAATTCAATAAATTTACTCGATCTTTTCTTCTGGTTGATTGTGCCATATTTAATAGACCTCTTGCATTTAAGTTATTTTTTG
>JAAUYH010043922.1_pt1 | contig 17113 bp, 18 predicted proteins | sample 7278061 | NCBI WGS metagenome assembly JAAUYH01 (sample SAMN14350203, study PRJNA611818) | marine sediment metagenome | isolation source: surface marine sediment (0.6m) | place: French Polynesia: Moorea | collected 2018-08 | reverse complement strand
TTAATTAAAAATCGTCATTCTTTACGATTCAAAGAATCAGGATTAGCTCTACCTCTATTACTCAAAATGTTGTAAATAAACTGAGAGATAATTGCTAATAAACTTACCTTGGGAGACTCTGGTGTAGGCTCTGCGGGTGGGGTTTGAGGACCATCTGTGGCATTGATACTTGAATTTGTACTAACGGTTGTTGCTTGGGTTGCTTTGGGTGTTGCAGCAACCTTATTAGTTGGTTCAGAATTAGTGGGTGTAGAGGGTGCAGGAGTTGGTACTTCTGGAGAAGTTGTGGTAGCTGGTGGTGGTGGATTGACTACGGATACCTGACATCTATTTACAAATGTTTCTAGCTTCTGGCGAGCATCAGAATCGATCTGGCGTGCAGTAGCAGCACATTGAGCGAATTGAGTTTCACCAATATACACCAGCCATTTTTCAAAGTCTTCCCGCACCAGATAGTTAGTTGCATCATCGGGAAATTGCTGGCACAGCTTAATCAAATCTTCTCCATTACGAGCTAATTGACCATTAGAAAATTGAAAAGGTTCAGTCATGATTTATGCTAGTAAATGTTTACTTTATCTTGGCACAGATAAGTTAAGATATGCCTCAGCAATATTTTCTAGGTGTTAAGAAAGCATGAATTATTTAATTTAAATTAAGTTATGAATAACACTATTTGGGAACTAGATTTTTATTCCCGTCCGATTTTAGATGAAAATGGTAAAAAGCTTTGGGAAGTGTTAATTTGCGAGAGTCCCAATGATATCGAGCGATCGCCCGATACTTTATTTAAATACGCCGAATATTGCTCTAGCAAGACAGTAAACTCGATTCGTCTCCGTGAAGCAATTGACAAAGCGATCGCTGAAGCCCCAAATCCACCCCAAAAAATTCGCTTCTTTCGGCGGCAAATGAATAATATGATTGTCAAAGCTTGCGAAGATGCAGGTTTAGCAGCTATTCCCAGCCGTCGCACCTATGCCCTACAGCAGTGGATCCAGCGGCGGATGGCAGAGGTTTATCCCCAAGAGTCGGGATACGATGCCAACATTGCTAACTCTACCTCGGTGCAATATCCAGCCTTAAATGCTATTCCCCTACCCGATGCTGTTAAGGGAGATAAGGGAGACAAGTGGGCGTTTGTGAGTTTAGAAGCCTCTGCCTTTAGCGAAATGAAGGAATGGGATATTGCCTTTGCCGAATCCTTTTCTCTCTCCTTTGCCGATATCGAACCTGATACCAAAATTCCTGGTTTAATTATTTTTTCCCCCCGCGCCACTCCCCTAGCTGCCTGGATGTCTGGTTTGGAAATGGGTTATTTACAACTAGAAACCGAACCTCTGCCATGCCTGCGGCTAGAGACAGGCTTGAGTGATAGCTGGATATTAGTTAATTTAACTAATAAAGCTACTGTCAAAGAGGCTCAAGGATTTGAAACAGCGAAGCAAAAAGCCAATGGGGTACATTTTTTAGCTATCCAGTCCGATCCTAATTCCGAGTCTTTTGCAGGATTTTGGTTGCTGAAATCCTGATTTTACATACTATATTTGTATTTTTGTGTATTGTGTAGAATTTATTTTGTGTCGAGGGCAAAAAGGGTTATGTAGTTCTAGAAACGATACAAACAGCACGGACACCAATTTAGTTATCAAAACCCATAAAAAAACCAGAAGAGAACGATTCTAACTCGCCACTCTCTTCTAGTTCTGACTACTTGTTACAAGATTTTTTTGTATTTAAATTTCTATTGACCAGCACCAGGCTCTTCACTGGGAACGGGGTCTACATCAGCACCAGAATCTACACCAGCACAAGGATCTACACCAGCATCAGGCGCAAGCTCAGGAGCAGCTTCTGTACCAGGATCGACTTCAGTTACACCAGGATCGCCAGTATTGGTTTCTCCACCTTCAGGAGTAGCACAAGAAGTTACTAATCCTAAACTTAGAATAGAAGCAGCAGTTAGAGTTGCAAGATATTTGACTTTCATAGTTTTCTCTTCTTGATAATTTAAATGAGATTATTTTGCACAGGGTCTGAATATAATTTCAAACAAAATATAATCTATCTAAAACATGATAATTTTCTGATAAGGCTCTACAAGTCAATGATTTAACTAGATCGATGGTGATTCAATAGATGGGGGCTTAAGCCTTTAAGTTTTAAAGTTTTTAAGAATATTTAAGTAAACTTATAGTTTAAAACACAGTATTGATGATAGTTTTAAGGTTTTCTTCCTTCAATTTGCAGTTTTTTTTTGGGATGATGATCGAGAAGCTTTTATAACATAATTCCCATGGAACTAATTCAACAACTAACTGAAAGTCTTGGCGTTGATGAAAATCAGGCTAAAGGTGGTGCTGGACTAATTTTTAAAATGGCACAAGAAAAGCTAGAAGATGGAGACTTTGCTCAACTAGCGAGTGCCATTCCTGCCGTCCAAAACTTGATTGGTGAAGCTCCTGAGCCTGGCGGTGGTTTGGCTGGTGCGATTGGTGGTTTAGCTGGTGCTGTCGGTGGTGGTGGTCAATTAGCAAATCTGGCTGCTTTAGCTGGTGGCTTTGGTCAGTTGGGTTTGAATCCGACAATGATTAGTAAATTTGTACCTATTATTCTTTCTTTTGCTCAAAGCAAAGGTGGCGATCAAATCCAAAGTATATTAGCCAGTGTTTTGAAATAGAAAGATTAATAGCTTAATTATTTAGGGGCGTTCTAGAGAGAATGCCTTTTTTTATTTAAAATGAGAATAAATGTTAAGAAATGTAAAAATAATCAATGGCGATCGCTCTAAATAAAAATCCAAAATCCCGCGTAGTAGTAATTGGGGCAGGAATTGGTGGTTTGACCGCAGGAGCATTGTTAGCTCGGCGGGGCTATCAAGTGACAATTTTTGACCAAGCTTTAGTTCCAGGAGGTTGTGCTTCTACCTTTAAACGTCGTGGCTTTACCTTTGATGTGGGAGCAACTCAGGTAGCTGGATTAGAACCAGGAGGAATTCATCAGCAAATTTTTGCCGAACTAGAAATAGAACCTCCTGCGGCGACTAATTGCGATCCTGCCTGTGCGGTTTTTTTACCAGGAGAAACCGAACCAATTAATGTTTGGCGAGATGGAGATAAATGGCAGGCAGAGAGACAAAGACAGTTTCCTGGCAGCGAACCATTTTGGCAGTTGATGAACCGTTTATTTAAAGCTAGCTGGAGCTTTCAAGGACGAAAACCCGTACTACCGCCGCGCAATCTTTGGGATTTGTGGCAATTAGGAGCGGCAGTGAGGCTAGATACTCTAATTACCGTGCCTTTTACTTTGATGACTGTGGGGGATGCTTTAAAACTCTACGGCTTGTATGAAGATCGCCGCTTAAAAACTTTTCTCGACTTACAGCTAAAATTATATTCCCAGGTCAATGCCGATGAGACTGCCCTGCTTTATGCTGCTACTGCCCTAGCTGTTTCCCAAGCACCCCAAGGATTATTTCACCTCCAAGGAAGTATGCAGGTACTGAGCGATCGCCTGGTAGCAGGGTTAACTAAATATGGTGGTAGGCTGTTGATGCGCCACAGTATCGAGCAGATTATAACAGAAGCAGGTAAAGTTACTGGCGTAATTGTGCGGGATAAGCAAACAAGAGAAACTCACCTCGAAGCCGCCGATGAAGTAGTTGCCAATGTCACTGCCGCCAATTTAATCCAATTGTTAGCCGATCGATTACCCCCTGCCTTTACTGGTTATCAACACCGTGTAGATAAATTGCCTCCAGCTAGTGGTGCGTTTGTGGTTTATTTAGGAGTTAGACAAGAAGCAATTCCTCCCGAATGTCCTCCTCATCTGCAATTTCTTTATGACCAAGATGGAGTAATAGGCGAAAACAATTCCTTATTTGTGTCCGTCAGTAAAGCAGGGGATGGACGCGCTCCTGAAGGTTGCCGTACTATTATTGCTTCTTCCTTTACTGATGTAGATATTTGGTGGCATAAAAATGAATCGGACTATCAACATCTTAAGCAAGAATATACTAATGAAGCGATCGCCTGTTTAGCTAGCTATTTTAACCTAACTCCTGAAAATCTTATCTACTCCGAAGCTGCTACTCCCAGAACTTTTGCTAAATTCACCGCTAGAGACAAGGGAATTGTGGGCGGTATTGGACAGCGAGTATCGACTTTTGGACCTTTTGGGTTTGCCAATCGTACTCCCCTCAAAAATCTCTGGTTAGTTGGAGATTCAACCCACCCAGGGGAAGGTACGGCAGGAGTAAGTTATTCGGCTTTAACGGTTGTTAGACAAATCGCAGCGAGGGAATAGCTTTTGCTTTAGAATAAGTAAAGTCACGATTTTCAAAGAAACAGATATTTATTCACCCTGGAGATTGTAAAATTTATGAATTTAATAGTTACTAGCCTAGTTCAATTCATTCAAATTTATTGGATCTTGCTAATTGTCAGAATCTTGCTCTCATGGTTTCAAACTGCTGAGTGGGCAGGTCAAATTATATCCTTTTTAAGTCCAATTACCGATCCTTATCTCAATATATTTCGTTCTATTATTCCTCCTATCGGCGGTTTAGATTTGTCGGCAATTTTAGCTTTAATCTTGCTCCAATTCGTCCAAAGTTCTCTAGCCTCTTTCTCTACTGCTTCTTTTGGTATTTAACCAATATGGCTAAATATAGCTAGAAGTTAGTTATTAGCTTTTTGCTCTAACTAACAACTAACTAATAATTTGTTTACTCCTGGTACTCAAAATCATCGTAGTAGTAAGGACGTACTTTATCTGTAAAGCCAGAAGCTTTAAATTGCTTGAGTTTCAGGGGTGTCGGTTGATTGGCTGGAACACTAATTTTAAAAGCAAAATCACTGACTCCCGGTGGAACTTCTTCAATGGTGCCGATGCGCCCTCTATTTTCCATGGTTGGGTTGTCATTAGCATCATAAATGCGCCCAAAGACATCGGCATCAACTACAGTTTTGCCTGAGATGTTTTTGGCTTTCCCTTTAATTACAAAACAGTTAGCTGGTCTAATATCACCACTGGTTACATTACCTTGACTATCCGCTTCAGAACAAGGTTCATATGATAAGTTAGACAGCTTGATAGAAGTTAAAGCTTGGGCTGGCGGAGTGACAATCCAGCTAGACAAGCAGAAAAAACTGGTAATTAAGAGAATTACTAAAGGTTTAAATCTCATATAGAAAATATTGTGGTTGAAAGATTAGGGGTTGTTTTTACCAAAATGAGCCTAAAGCCCCATTCCCTCTAGGAAACCGAGACAGCATATTGCTTAAATATAGTACTAAACCGCATCTAGTTTGAAACCAGTAGTTTTTAAGATGACTGTTCAAGGGATGAGGGATGAATCATGAGCAAACAGAAAAAACAGTAAGGATTAAATCCCGAAAGTAAAACTACAGTTTTCTATCTGGACGGGGTTTAACTCTTCTAGTTCGACTCCAAGACTGTTGTGTTTTATAGCAAAGGGAACGATACCAAGTAGCGGATGCAACTAATTTTTTCGCTTCTTCTTGATTCTTATGTCTTGTTGAATTCTCACCACACACTGTCAGTTTCTAGCCTTGGCTTCAGTCGGTTTAAACTCCATATTCGATAAGGATTTTAGCTCTCGCGATCGCATTTTGGGTAAGAAATAAGGGTTCTGATTCCACAATTTCAATTTTGAGGAACTCCAGACATTCAGAAATTTTAGAATAGCTACTTTCCAAGTATTTATATCATTCTTAATCTCCTGTTAGTTTTCGGGGCACATTATAACAATTATAAGTTAGACATCAAAAACAAAGCGAGAACATATGATTAGTCACCACCACAAATGTATTTTCGTCCATATTCCCAAGAATGCAGGTCAGAGTATCGAGCATGTTTTTCTAAATTCATTGGATCTAAAGTGGAAGACACGAGCACCTCTTCTTCTTAGATATAACGATACACTAGAATTGGGACTGCCTTGGCTTGCTCATCTAAGGGCGTATGAATATGTTCGCCATAAGTACTTGACGCAAGAACTATTCGACGAATATTTCAAGTTTGCTTTTGTTAGAAACCCTTGGGACCGATTGATATCCATTTATAAGTACCTCGGCTTTAACAATAGATATGAGTTTAAATCATTTCTAATGAATGTTTTTAAAAGCAGGATTTGGCAAGAGGGATATTGGTTTGTTAGTCCGCAAAGCGATTTTCTGTGCTCCGAAGACGGCAAGATACTGATGGATTTTATTGGTAAATTTGAAAACCTCCAGAACGATTTTTACCATGTATGTCAAAAGATAGGGCTTCCTCCAACTGAAGTTCCTCATGTAAATAAATCCACTAGCCCAAACCTAAGCCAAAGTTTTTCCCAAAAACAATTCGTCAAATATGTCATGTACCAGATAAAGGGAAAGCACATACCAAAATTCATGAGATATCAAGATTATTATGATAATGAATCGAGGGAACTTGTAGCAGAGTTATACAAGAAAGATATTGAATTATTCGGATATAAATTTGATGAGACGCTTTCATTTAAAAAACCGAGTGGGAATTCCCACGCCGTTCTAGGGGGTGTGGATGAGAGCGAGGGTAGGATGTAGATAGACAAAATCGATACATTTATTGCATCAAATCTACGCTTATATATATATAAACTTTAGATATATATAGTCTAGGTAAGAAATGTTGCTGGCTGTTTACTTTTAAAGTTTTAATAACTTTCCTTGTTTTAGAGTAATAGTGATCTAAGATATATATCAACGGTAAAATCTAAAGAAAATCTTAAGATTTTCTGATACTAGAGGAAAAAGTGATATGCAGTCTATCTCACCAGCCATACTACACGAACTTTGGAAAACGATCGATCAAGCTCCAGCCAATGAAATTGCACAACTGAATGATACGGATTTGGTTAATTGGATCGCCGAAGAATTCGATCGCGGTTATGCCATGCCCAATCACGAACAAAATATGCTCAAAAAATATCTACAATCTAGATTACAGCTTATTCGTGACCTTACTTTGAGCTAATCAAGTATCTACTACAGATTGGTTAATCTATTTGGGTGCGGCTCTTTTTAAGTAAAGTTGTATAACGAAACCAGGGGATTTTTAGAAGATACTGCTATTTTTTATCAGGTTGGAGTGGAGACCGATGAATTTTTTGAGCGATAGGCTCGGGTAAGTTGTCTCTTCTCGTTGCCCGATTCCAATCTATGAGCACGATGCCTACATCTATATCGATAGAACAAGACTACTTTCGTGCTGCTCATGAGCAGTATCACTAGCTGATTAAAACCTTAAGTGCCTCCTCTACCCAAGGGTGGGAGCATGGTGAAGTGGAAAGATATATCAATGAGGGTGGCATAGAATTACTCAGGCATCTGTCCCAGGGTCATCTTGACTTACGCTATGGCTCAGAAGAGTACCAAACCGAAGTAGTGGGGGCGATTTAAATTAAGTTATTGGTGATTAGTTTATAGTTTTTTTAATTGTTAAACTAAAACATTGCATTTGTGGAAAGTCCCTGGCAATAATTTCCTTAACTTTTTGTTGACAATCTCGATTGTTAACTATCAATTGTGCCGTACCATCTCCCTGGGAACCAACCCCTTTACCACCATAAATATAAGGCTGTATTGCTGGATAATTAAGAACTTTGTGCAGTATGGGGGCAGTTAATTCTGAAGGACAAGCAGGAATTAGGTAACGGTCAAATTCTGTCTGTGCCTGGGTCATTAAATAACCAATTTTGGCAGCATCTCCTTGCTGTATGGCAACAGCAGCTTCCCTAGTAATTTGCGAACTAATCTCACCCAAATATTGCTGTACATTTTGCTGTATTTTATTAGTAGCAAAAGGATAACATTGATTTAGTTGGTCTAAAATTAGCTTGGTGTTTTTTCTGGCACCCAGATCGATAATTAGCAAAAATAAATCTTGAGTTAAACTTAATTCTTCTATCTCTAAAAAATTGCGGTCAAATGTTGCTAAAACTGCTCGATTGCCATAGGCACAAATTTGATCTAATCTACCACATTGACTAGAAGTCGTTCTTTCACCTAAATAAGCTAATTCCATTTCACCTCGAAGAGTTAGTTTAAGATTGTATAAAAGATTAAAAGCTCTGGCAACTAATACACATATAGCCGCACTAGAAGATAACCCTTTCTCGATCGGCAAATCTGTCAGATAATTATTAATTTCTAGTCCACCAACTTGATAGTAAGTTAAAGCCTGATATGCTACCCCAGCAATGTAACTCAAAAAATCGTTTTTGATTGCAGCAGTTAATAATGACGATTTGGTTAAAGGTAATTGATATAACTGTCGATCGCTAGTATGTAAAATAACCCGATCGGGATGAGTTTTAACTTCTGCATAGATACCACAATCTGTACCAATAACTAAAGCTAATCCTGTAGCTAAATTAGGATTTTGATGACGATATCCTCCAGCCCAATCAGTATGTTCACCAAATAAACAAAGACGACCAGGAACAAAAATTTTCATTTCTTAGTAATTATCTGTTAAAACTATTTATTAGATTATCGCGATTGCCGCATTATTACTGAAAATAAACAAGCGGAATAACAAAAGTATAATAACTTGTTGTCCACACCGTAATCTCCAGCACACAAATAATTGTTTTAGTGAGTTTATCGGCGGTATTACTGATACGAATAAGCTACATAAGGGATTATAATAAGCAAGTTGCAAACTAAATTTTTATAGCAAATTTATCATTTAACTAATTAACAATAAGGTATTAAGGAGAATTTTGTGTTCAACAATGCTATGAATTGGCAACAACTCAAAAGCAAAGTAGTTGTTTTAAGCACCCCACAAACTAAACTAATTTTTAAATCTGTTGTTTCTCTATTACCTTTGACTTTATCTCTTACTCCTACCCTGGCAAAAGCAGAATTGTTAGAGATAGTTAACAAGCAAGCAAATATGTCTCAATGGTCGCCAATTCGGGATTACGCATCCGCGTACCCTACGGATCGCCAAACTGTTTTTCACAACCAATCTCTAAGAGCTAATCAAAAATCTGACTCAAAGAATAAGTATAGAACATGGTCGGCAAACCCAACTGTTTCCACTAAGCAGTTTTCTCTTTTGCGTTCTGTTAAATTTCAGTCTGAACCTGTCCTTTCTGCTCAAGAAGTAAAAGACATGACTCTGGAGTTAGAAGGTTTAATTGGTCGTTTTAAAAGCACTTTACTAACTGCCGAGGCTAATAATAGTGATGTTGAATTATCTACCAGTCAAGTTATTCAACAATTACTCAGCAGAAAAACAAAAGGCAACAAACAACAGGACAAACAGCAAATAGGCTATAGCTATGGTTATACTAGTCATCAACCTGCTTATACAGCACTTCAAGAAGCGAAGCAAGGACTAAAAAGATTTCTTTATTTGGTAGACCAAGGCAGCTACACTCAAGCCAAACAAGAATGGTCGCAAGCTCAAAAAATACTCTGGGAAAACTATCCCACAGATCGACCAGTAGCACAGCCAGAAGTTCGCGCTATGTGGTTAGATCGAGGTACTATTGTCAAAGCCAAATCAGAAGCAGATTTAGTTGAAGTCTTCGATCGCATGGCATCGGCTGGCATTAATACGGTCTTTTTTGAGACACTTAATTCTGGTTATACGATCTATCCTAGTAAAGTTGCTCCCCAGCAAAACCCCCTAGTTAAAGGCTGGGATCCTCTCCAAGCCGCAGTCAAACTAGCTCATGAACGAGGCATTGAACTACATGCTTGGGTATGGACTTTTGCTGCTGTCAATAAACGCCACAATATTATTATTAATCAACCAAGGCATCATCTTGGACCTGTATTGTCCCAAAATCCTGATTGGGCATTGACCGACCAGAATGGTAGCCGCTTTCACTACAGTTCTGGTAAAGTATTTTTCGATCCTGCCAACCCTAATGTGAGAAATTATCTTTCTCAGTTATTAACAGAAATTGCCACTGAATACGACGTTGATGGTATTCATCTTGACTATATTCGTTATCCGTTTCAAAGCCCTACAGGAAAGATTACCTATGGCTATGGCTATGCTGCCAGAAAACAGTTTAAACAAATGACAGGGGTAGACCCCATAACAATCAGTCCCCAACACTTTTTATGGTCGCAATGGACAAAATTTCGCATCGAGCAAGTAGATAGTTTTGTTGCTTCTATATCTCAAGAATTAAAACAACTAAATCCCAATCTAATTCTGTCTACTGCCGTCTTTCCCCTAGAACGTCAAGAACGTTTAGTTAAAATTCAGCAGCATTGGGAAGAATGGGTCAAAAACGAATGGATCGATATGTTAGTACCCATGACCTATGCTACCAATACCCCAAGATTGCAAAAATTAACCGATCCTCCGTATCGTGAGTCCTCTCAGGGGAAAGCTTTATTGTTACCAGGAATTAGATTACTTTACATATCCGATGTTGTTGCTTTAGATCAAATGCAACTATTACGGGGAATGTCTACCGAAGGTTATGCTCTATTTGCCGCAGAAAATTTAGACTCTGATTTTGAAAGTACCTTTAATCGCACTCAAGGTAGCATAGCAGTTGATAATCAAGAACCTCTACCCTATCGTCAGCCTTTTGCCACAACTCTATCTCGCTATCAGAGTTTGCAGAAAGAATGGAATTTCTTTTTAACTAATAACCAACTGTCTGTAGCAGAAGCTACCCTGAAAGATTGGGGTAACTATGCCGATAGATTGGCAGCAGATTTAACCAAGTTAGCAGCAAATCCTTCTAGGCGAAATTTGTTCTCAACTCAATTAGCCCTTTCATCTCTACAGCGTAAATTTCCTCAGTGGATGGCAAGTACTAAAAGTATCGATTCTTACCAGGCTCAAGTATGGCAAAATCGCTTAGATGCCCTAGAACGTCTTTTGAGCTATGGAGAGAAAAGAATGTTGCAGCAGGAAAGTACAACTATGGTTAATTAAATGTCTGTTTCTTTATAAATTACTATCTAACATCCCTTGCAACTGCTGCTTGCCGATCGCTCCTTCGTGGGAAAATACGACCTCATTGTTTTTAAATAATCTTAAGGCGGGTACACCCTCGACCTTACACTTAGCGACCGATTCGGGATTAGGATCTATTTCTAACTTAACTACCTTCAGGCGATCGCTGTAGGTATCGGCTACCGAACTGATAGAAGGAGAAACCAAGCGACAAGGACCGCACCATTCAGCCCAAAAATATACCAACACTGGCTTTTCGGCATTAAAAACTTCGAGATCGAATTGTCCGTCAGCAATTTCGATTACCTTACTCACTTGAATATGTACTCCCAAAAATCAATTTAGTTCTCCGATCGCACTTTAGCAGATTTAGCTTCACCAACTCAAAATTTTCCCGAAAAATAGCAGGCAACTTGTACCTGCTAAATTCTTGGATGGCAATAGCCAGAATAACTTATTTATCGAGCTGAGAACGCAACTCATCTAATTCTGCATCAATTGCCGAATCAGTAGGTTGAGTATTTTGATTATCAGCGGCAGGTAAAGCTTCTTGGGCAGGAGATGTGCCAGATAACTGAGCTTTCATTGCCGCCAATTCGTCATCAATACCACTACTAGCCTCTAGTTGAGCAAATTGCTGCTCTATCCCCGTACCAGTTAATTCATGGGCTGCGGTAGATTCAGCTTCTAGCTGCATTACCTTGTCTTCCATGCGCTCAAATGCGCCCATGGCACTGCTAGTATCAATACCACCGATAGTTTCTTGTAGTTGCTTTTGAGCTTTAGCGGCATTTGCCCTAGCTCTGAGCATATCTTTTTTGGTTTTAGCTTCAGAAATTTTACTTTCTAAGGCAATCAGATTACTTTTAAGAGTTTTAACATTAGCTGATTGTTGATCTAACTGTACTTTTAAAGTGGCAGCAGTATCAGCAAATGTTTTTTTACGTACTAGTGCCTCCCGAGCTAGATTTTCATCTCCTTTAGAGAGAGCTAACTGCGCTCTCTGTTGCCAACTATTGGCTTCAGATTGGTTTTTGTTGTATTGCTGTTCGGTACGCTTTTGAGTGGCGATCGCTCTGGCAACAGCTTGACGAAGCTGCACCAAATCCTCTTGCATATCGATGACAGCTTGTTCCAGAACTTTTTCTGGATCTTCTGCTTTGCTAACTAGATCGTTAAGATTGGCTCTAACTACTCTGCTAAGACGATCGAATAATCCCATGATGAATGTATATCCTTTGTCGTTTACAAAATTGGCGTGAATTGAACAAGCTCCAGGACACTAGCTTGTCCTAAATTATTTATTTAAGACTAGTGTGACATATTCCTCTAGACTAACGTTTATTTAAGGTCTAAATTATAGGAAAGTTTGAAAAATCTCGTTTCCCTCACAATTATTCATATTATGAACCACTCCACTCTATAGAACCCATTTGGTAGCTATATTGGTCGAATTACCGATTGGTATTACAATTCCTCTGAAGACTTAAGATAGAAACAGACAACAAATGACAGATAAATCTCCGATTCCAGTAGTAGTTAATGGTGCATTAGGTAAAATGGGGCGAGAGGTAATTAAAACAGTCTCTCAAGCAGAAGATATGATGCTGATAGGTGCTGTAGACAAGAATCCCGATTTTCAAGGGAACGATATAGGAGAAGTTGTCGGCTGTGGTACTTTGGAAGTTCCCGTGCTAAATGATTTGCAGAGTATTTTAGTTTTAGCTACCCAAGAAAAAGTCCAAGGGGTGATGGTAGATTTTACCCATCCCGATAGTGTTTACGAAAATACCCGAAGTGCGATCGCCTATGGAGTACGTCCTGTGGTGGGAACAACGGGATTAACAGACGAACAACTGAAGGATTTGGCTGAATTTGCTGCCAAAGCTAGTACAGGGGCTTTAGTGATTCCTAATTTTTCTATTGGCATGGTCTTGCTGCAACAAGCTGCCTTGACTGCTTCCCAATATTTCGAGCATGTAGAGATTATTGAACTTCATCATGACCGTAAAGCCGATGCCCCAAGCGGTACGGCAATTAAAACTGCCCAAATGTTGGCAGAAATGGGTAAAACTTATAATCCTCCCAAAGTAACCGAAACCGAAACGATAGCCGGTGCTAGGGGTGGTAAAGCCGAAAGTAATATTCCTATTCATAGCGTGCGCTTACCTGGTTTAATTGCTCACCAAGAAGTGATTTTTGGCGCAGAAGGTCAATTATATACTCTGCGTCACGATACAAGCGATCGCTCTTGTTATATGCCTGGAGTATTATTAGCAATTCGCAAAATCACCCAACTCACTTCTTTGGTTTATGGGTTAGAAAAAATTTTGTAGTCGATCTTGCCAGTTAAAAATTTTATGCTCAAACCTCTGACACGAGAAAAAGTAGAACAGCTAATTCCTTTAATAGCTACGGGACAACAATATGCCTATTATTGGGGTAAATGGCAAGATTTATTAAATCGACTGCTGATCTCGGTGGTAGCAGTAGTAGTAATCTTGATCTTAGATTTGATTTTTGGTGATGGAGGAGAAGCTTTAATCTTATTACTCGGCGCGATCGCTGCTCTCTATTGGCTTTGGGCTCCTGTATACTCGGCAAGCATCCGTAATGCTAAATACCGCCGCTATCAATATGCTGGTTTTTGGCAAGGAAAAGTTTTAGATGTTTATCTAACCGAAGAATTGATTGGTGAGACAGAAACGGTTAATAAGCGAGGAGAATTGGTAATTGTGGAAAATCGCGAACGCTGGCTCAATTTAGTTTTAGGAGATGAAACAGGGTTTGAATTAGAAGTTTGCGCTCCTTTGCAACGTATGCACAAAGGAATTTTACCCGGTCATGTTGCTCAATTATTGGTTTTATCTAATCAAGCTAATTTAAGCAAAATAGATAAAATTACCGATGCTTATATTCCCAACCAAAATATTTGGGTAGGACAATATCCTTGGTTACAAAGGGATGTGTTTTTAGAGGTTAGTCGTCAAATTGGCAATGCTCCTACTACTAGTTCTTACATGAGAAATCGTCAGAGAAATAATAGACGACGCTATTAGCGAAAGATCGCTCCCGACTGAAATACCTGAAGTACCTAAACCAGGGGGTTAAGTTCATAGGCATACCAAGCAAGTGTAATGAGACTATTAACTATGCTAGCTGCGACTATGGCATTGCCCTTGGAGTTACTGATGTAAATACTGGGAATTGCAGAATTTTGCAACCATTGTTTCATATCCTCCTCAATAAATATAGGAGCGGTGACAATTGCTAAAGCAGGATTGATAATTTTTCTCTCTGTCAACTCTGCCAAAGTACCAAGAGCGGTTTGCTCTTGACCGATAACATAAATACCTTGAGGATGGGATTTAGCTAGTGTCTCTAAGCCCCAGGCAGCTTTAGTTTTGTGTTTTTGTGGTCTAGTGATAGCGGTAGTACAGCAATAAACGGGATTGCCAAAAGTTTTTTGTAATTGAGGAACAATACCAACCTGAATAGCAGGCACATCAACAATAATTGATGACCTAGCAGTTAATGCCGCAGCACCTTTGGCTAAAGCATCGTGGTTAAAATGCAAGATGGAAGCATATTCAAAATCAGCAGTCCGATAAATAACTTGACGAACTATTTCATACTCGGCGGGGGAAAATCGGTCATTATCTATCTGGCGATCGATCTTGGCTAAAGATAAAGCATCTGTAATATGTAAATCCATCAGTTTGTTAGCTAATTACCAGACTAATACTCTAGCTTGAATCCCCACTAATATCATTTAATTGTTAACTTTATGTAACACGCCATTGCTTATTGACAGTTGATGCTACATCAGTCAGGCAAAAAGTTTGCAAAACTTTACCTAATTTTTACGAAAATTAAGAGTTTCAGCCATTAAAAAAGCTGCACAAGACAGACCGCAGCGGTCAATTTATTGAAAATACCGTATTACAACAACTCGTCAAATGTAGAATCATCCTCATCACTATCTGCTAGAATCCCTTTTTGAGCTTGATTTAGATTTTCTTTAGCCTTTTCCAGTCGTTCTCGTAATAGTTTCTTCTTGCTATTTGGTAGGTATTTGACACTCTCAGTTAGCGTGTCGGATACCTTTTTTACTTCCTCGACGGCAGTATTGACTTCCAGCTTGTGATTTGCCGCTTCTAGCTTGTAGTTAGAAGCTCGAATCAGTGACCAACTCAAACCAAAACTGCTAATAGCGATCGCGTCTCAAATATAGACAGGTTAGAAGTTAGAGCAGATCTGAGTTGATAATTTTTGATTGATTATTGCTGTACTCAACGTAGTCTTATTCAGAGTTTAGGCAGCAAAACTTCTTTTATAAACTTCTTGCATCATGTCCCAGAAAGAACGATATCGATAAGCACCAGGATGTTTACTACCAAAATCCCATGCTTCCCATTCGTTTCTAGAGTCTGTAATTTGTTGGTTGAGCAGATAAACATAGCCATCTTCAGTAGAGCTAATCTGGAGAGCAGTTTTCAGGTATCTACCTCTTAGCCAACAGCAGTCTTGATGTTCTCCATATTGGAAATACCTCTCATCTTCAATATCATCACCATCATCCCAACATTCTGCCCAATCTCTATTTTCTTCAATAAACCATTTGATCGTGTCTGTGCCGTATAATTGGCAATATTCATTTAAGATTGTAAAACCATTAGAAGCTAGCAGAAAGTTCCGATAGCTCAAGGGGATTTTTGCTCCTAATCTTTTCTCTAATTCAGAAATTTCTGACTCAGTTGCGCCGCTCCGCAGACAAGATTTATTGTTCAAAACATTTGAATATTCAAATTCATAATTATCTATATGTTCTTGATCAAGATTGTCAAATATTGCTTTATTCCATTTTTCTAAGAAATTGTTCCAATCATCTACTGTTGGGATAAAACCAATGTTTGTAGGAATGTAGTTCTTTTTATTCACTGAATCTAGAAACTCTTGAGCAAGTTCAAGAGAAAGATTAATCTGATTTTGCAAAACACCTTCTGAAATCCTCTTCATAAGATCGGGTAGATAAGCCACAAGATACAAACCACTCGTTAAGCTTTCCATAGATTGCCACCATCTTTGAATAAATCTGTCAGCATTACTTATATCTTGAAGATGAAGGTAAGTGCGTATGCCAAAAACTAGAATTTCTTGCTCCACATAGCCAAGGCGATCGAGTTGCCAAGCATCAATCACATCCTCAAAAACTTTCAACCATCTACTGGCTTCCTGCCATTGCTTTTGATTGACATAACATTGAGAGATAACACGATGCAAATCTTGAAAAAAGCCAGATATTTTAAATTTACTCTCTCCTTTAATATCAACCTTTGGATGGGTAAGCTCATGCAAAAACTCTTCACTCCAATCACCTGAAGGCATTGCTACATGAAACCAGCGATCGATCCCTGATACACGCTCATATTCTCCAAGGTTTAGATTGATATATTTTTCCAGCTCATTAAATGACATTTCCTGCTCTGAAAAGATACTAGGGCAAGGAATCCTCATTAGATAGCATAAGGCAGGAATAATAGCTTTTATGGGATGAGAGAGGGAACTTTCTTCACTAACTTTTAGTTCTCCCTGTGTTAATTTGAGAAATCCTTGATAGGAAATTTCAGGAAAACCTGCAAACAAAAGAATTGTACTAGCTTCAAACAATAAGGGTGATGCTTCCTCTGGAGGCAATGTCTGTATCTTATGCCCTAGATTGGATAAATACTGGAAGTCTACTAATTTTGTGTTTTTCACAGTTGACCTCAGTAGTTAAAACACTCTGCAACCTAATATTAACCTCGCCTAAAATAAATTAAGGTATTTTTCCGTATATTCACCCTAAATTAGATGATATATATGATTTTATCGCCGATCGCTTGGATTTAATGAGTAATATTTTCTAGCTTAAAGTGATTACGCGATCGCGTAGCCGAGCGATCGCTCTAATAAATGGAATACAATTTAGGTAATTACGATATCCAATGACAGATCGAGCTATGGTTACAACTGACTCTAAACCCATTAGCCTAGAAGAGTTTTTAGCACTACCAGAAACTAAACCCGCTAGTGAATATATCGACGGGAAAATCATTCAAAAACCAATGCCGAAGGGAAAACACAGTAC
>JAAUYH010059526.1_pt1 | contig 17114 bp, 9 predicted proteins | sample 7278061 | NCBI WGS metagenome assembly JAAUYH01 (sample SAMN14350203, study PRJNA611818) | marine sediment metagenome | isolation source: surface marine sediment (0.6m) | place: French Polynesia: Moorea | collected 2018-08 | reverse complement strand
CTTCTTTGACGGTCTTGGTGCAAATCTTACCATTGCAGGTGAGGCCAGCCTTGCACACCCAGAAAGGATCAGTGCAACGTCCTCCCAAATCCATCAGCTTCTTGCACACCTTACGTCCAGCAGGCCCCACGCACGATGTTCCAGACACGCAAATCAGACCGGCACCTTCGCACTTGGCACCTTCGTTGACGGTTTTGGTGCAGATCTTTCCGTTGCACTTGAGTCCAGCCTTGCAAACCGTGGAGGGATCAGTGCAACTACCCCCAACATCTATCGGCTTCTTGCAAACCTTAAGTCCGGCAGCTCCCACACAAGAGGTTCCAGTCTCACAAATGAAGCCAGCACCTTCGCACTCCGCTCCTTCTTTAACAATTTTCGTGCAGATTTTTCCATCGCATTTCAGACCAGTCTTGCAAATCGAGAAAGGATCAGAGCAGCGACCGCCAACATCTACTGGCTTTTTGCAAATCTTACGTCCGGCGGTTCCAACACAAGAGGTTCCAGATTCGCAAATCAGACCAGCACCTTCACATTTTTCGCCTTCACGGACAGTCTTTGTGCAGATCTTTCCGTTGCACTTAAGGCCAGTTTTGCAAACCCAGAAAGGATCCGTACAGCGGCCACCGACATCCATCAGCTTCTTGCATACCTTACGTCCGGTGGGTCCGACGCACGATGTTCCAGACACGCAGATCAGACCAGCGCCTTCACATTTTGCTCCTTCACGGATGGTTTTGGTGCAAATCTTTCCGTCACACTTCAAACCAGCCTTGCAAATCGTGGAGGGTTCAGTGCAACGACCACCGACATCGACTGGTTTCTTGCAAACTTTACGTCCAGCGGATCCCACACAGGATGTTCCAGACACGCAAATCAGACCAGAACCTTCACACTTGGCTCCTTCACTGACAGTCTTCGTGCAAATCTTTCCGTCACACTTCAAGCCAGCCTTGCAAACCCAGAAGGGATCCGTACAGCGGCCACCAACATCCATGAGCTTCTTGCAAACTTTGCGGCGTTTCGGTCCCACGCATGATGTTCCGGGCACGCAAACTAGACCGGCACCTTCACACTTGGCGCCCTCTTTGACGGTCTTCGTGCAAATCTTTCCGTTGCACTTCAGACCAGCCTTGCAAACCCAGAAGGGATCGGTGCAGCGACCACCAACATCCATGAGCTTCTTGCAAACCTTGCGGCCCTTCGGTCCGACACAGGCAAGGCTGGGTTTGCAAAGAATACCAGCACCTTCGCATTTCTGATTGGCACCAACAGTCTTGATGCAGATCTTGCCGTTGCATGCGGTGCCCACCGGGCAGATCCAGTAAGGGTCTGTGCAAAGACCGCCAACAGCCATAACCTTACGACATCGATGTCGAATGCATTGAAGACCAGACTGACACTTCGTTCCATATTTTTTGATGCACGGTTCACCGAGTTTACGAAATGAAACCAAAGCACACCTTTCTCCCCACTTATCCTTCACGCACACTCTACCAGGAAGACATCCGTTGGGGTGGTAACCACAGCGGCTCTTGGACGACGTTTCGTAGTGAGCACTGGGATCAAGCTTTGTGCCTGACGCCGCGACGGCAAGCAAGAGCAGGCAACCGATAAACGCCTTCGACGCCATGGTTGAGTTCCTGAGATTGTGATGCCAGGGTCCTTTACAAATCGCGGTTTTATAGTCAAGTGAATTCTTCATCAATCCTGTAAGATAAGGAGATTGAATAGGATTCCGTACTTCATTAATTGCATCCAGTCGATGGCACCAATGATTTCAGGCTTGAGCTGATGCGATGAACGATATATAAATTCATAGTATTTGACAACTTGCGCTGCGTTGTTGGTACATAAAATAGCTGTACAATGTAAAGGTCCCTGCTGTACTTTTCTCCTATCAAAAACATATTCACCTGAAATGTTACGAATTTGTCATCACTCATGCCTTTCTAATCCGTCGTCTGTTAGTTCCGAATCTTTTGCCACACACCTTCCCAAACAATGATGAGGACTCATTCCATCGTTTCATGTGAAAGACAGCTGGTAAGCATTTGAGAGAAACACAGCCGACGAAAAATCTCACAGGACCATGAAATATTAAAAAATTATTTCGACTCTAAGAGAAATTGTTGTAAAACAACAGCTATATCAAGTGAAGTAACTTAGCACCTTTACGCCGACTGTAAATTGCGTTTCAAATTATTAATTTAGTCAATAGTTTCTACCCATATTCACTCTACAAGCTGTGACACTAATGCACTAGAAGAATTTAGGTGTAAATAGGTAAAAAGAAATATATCGAATCCTCTAGTGTAAATAGAAACAATCCTATACCCCGAATCAGAGAATACCTTATTCCTGGAGATATATACCCTGCAACTATTTTCGGAAAGTAAATAACTTTAGCAATTCTTGTGCAAGAGTAACCAATTTAGGGAGATCCAAGTAATGTAAAAAGAAAATTTATGGGGTATTTGAAGTACAGTCTGATAATATGAGCTAGTTTTGATATTCAGTACTATTTGTCACATTCATACTCTGCATCAAACAGAAATTCATAGAAATTTTCAGTTGCCTTTAGTTTCGGAATCACAGATATAAGTGCAGGTCATAGTTATCGTTGCAATACGACCTGTAACATCGCACAAAACTTGAAAAGTTCCGTGGAAGAGAACAAAATTAGTTGTAACTGAATTTATTGTTGAAAAATAATCTCTTTGAAATTTAACTCAGTAACGTGCAAGGAAAAATCGAGCGAAAAAATGCATGTAGGTCTACACCGTAAAGAGTGAATGACTCCGCTGAACAATTCAAATATATTTAATTGAGACATATTTTCACTACCTCTGCTAGACTCCAACCTCTACTCCTCTGAAACACGCTTGCCCAATTTCAACTGTAGCTTGGATGGGTGCAGCTTGCCCTATAGAATCGTAATTTCCTATTCCAATAGTATGTATAGCTTCCATAAACGAAGACTAGCTATCAGATTTATATTTCGTTTCAGCAATCCCGTAGATTTAATCATCGACGTTGCGTCTTACAACTGTTGCCGCTTCAACCACGAAACAAGCTGAGTCGCGTCCTTGATATTGATTCTGCACAATGTTTTGAAAAATGTGAAGATTTTTCGCAAGGTTGTTGATGAATATTTGAGTCTAGCGAAGTGCCAAAATTATTTCATTACATTTAGAAGTACTAATTTTTGAATATCAAATAAATATTGAATCTTCAGTCCTGATTTTCAGATAAACCAATAACAAACTTCGATACTGTTATGAGAGGTCGACACATTGGATCAGTTTCGGATTAGAGCATGCCAAATCTAATATAAATAAAAACAATTTTACAGTCATTCATTGCAATGTCGTTATCTGATGAAGGGAGCAACACATGAATACATTTCCCGAGAGAAATAAATGACGGACCCAAGCTATGGACGAATAATGCCGCGAAGTTATAGTGAATTCTGATAAAGCAGTAGTAAAGGAAATGAAGAAATCAACGATCATATAGAGTGCGACTGTTGGAACAGATGTATTTTCCTGAAAATTGTAAACCTAGGCGCTGAATAATATTGCCTGAATAGTGTCTGCAGTCGTCACTTACCCTAGAAATCATTATTATGTTTGCTACTTTGGCCACGAATGACTTTGAAATGAGCTTAGGCAGTCCAAACAATGCGCTTGTTCATTTGTTGATGAGACCTACTCACATAGTTTCGATGGCAATAATTCTAATTGCTTTAGGTGCAGATGCATATATTACAGTATTGTCCGGTGGGGGACAAAAGTCCAAACCTCGCCTAAATTTATTCGAAATTAATGAATTGAAACATTGATATCTAATCAGAAATTTAAGTATCGTTGTAGAAATGCCGAAACGAAACTGAACATGGCATGTTGCCGCGGGATAAAGGGAGCGTAAATCAAACATTTCAGCATGGAAGAAGCAGAATTGACACCTACATACAGTCTAAATTCTTAAATATGTCCGAAGACACCGCGAAAGGCATTCGAAGACGCAGTAAGAGTAAGCGAGAAAAGAGCTCGAAGGCAATAGCTAAGGTTAGTGGGAATTCAGGAAGATAATGAGTAGTGCGTATAATAAAATTCGATTGGTTGATGTTCGGTACCCTCTATACGCTACAATAAACTGGTTTCAGACTTTTGTCCCCCTACTGTACAAGTATACAATGCGTGAGATTAGAAAAAAGGTATTTAATTAAAATTTCTTGACTATTCTTGATCCAATTTGAACCTGATCCAATGTGCCTACCTCCCATAACAGTACCAAACATTTCTCGCTTCTCATGAAATAGCTCGATTTTAATTAGACTGAGAATCTCCCGTTTTTATCCAAGGAAGACCCAGAAATTGAAATTCCTGTTGCATCAGACTCTTAAACAAGCTATGGGTTTCTTTCGATACAATTATCCTGGCCAACAACTCTTTTAAACGTTGAAAAGCTTAGTATGAGTCCATAATTTGAATACATGGGGGCCTCACACTAAGCCACTCCCTTTATCTGTCCGACTTCGCGAGTTGACTGCGGCAGTAGTTTTACAGTGCACTTCTGTCAGACGATTAAGATCTAGGAGATATTGCATAATGCGACATAGACAATAGGAGCCGGTAGTGAAACCTATATTAGCGTGGTCAATTTTCTTACATGATTCAATGAGTTGCTCGATTTCTTTATCTCCCAACTTACTTCTCGCATCATGTCTGCCTCTTAGTCCACCGTATCTTTCGTTGATCAACTCCAAGTTATAACACTGTCGAATTCAGGCAGCAGCCTTGACGAAATTTCACATTAAACTGGATACTCCATCAGTTCCATTGAAAGAACACTCTCACTCAGAACGAAAATCACCGAGTGCTCTTCAAAAAGACACGGACGAAATTTTTTAGCTATAGCCGATAAACTGTGTATCATTTGCTTGTGGGAGTGCGGTACGCCAAGACAAGACATCATGGATGAATTCGAGATAAAAGTCAGAACCTTTTGACGTATAATTAACAGCAGAGACCTTTTGAAGAATCAGGCCAGAAGTGTGAGCAACTTGAATGTGAAACGAATTCTACGTTCTAAATTCCCGGTGATTGATTCGGAGCTTCATAAGTTCGTCACTTTTGCTAGAAGATTAATTCTACCTGTCACTCCACAGCGCATGCAAGAAAGAGCGATGATGATTGCTTCGACCAACGATATCACTGATGTCAATGGTAGCAATGGATACACTGACAGGTTCATAAGGCGGAATAATATTCATCGCTCCGTCCGACTTCATGGTTGTGGCGGGTCTGCTCTTCCACGCAATCATGAAGAGAGGAGCGAAATAAGTTCTATTGCAAGTGCTTATCCGTTGCTTACTATCTACAACATGGACGAGTCAGGCTTGTTCTATCGATTGCGTCCTCGAATGTCTTATTTATCTTTAGAAGAAATCCATGCTACTGTATGAGGAACAGAACTGCAGCGCCATAAGAATCGTATCAGCATTGTATTGTACGTAAATGGAGATGGGTCGCACACTGCATCGGTTTGGTACATAGGCCATCCTGCAGACCCAAAATTTTTCGGGATAGTCGCATTAGTCTTCTGAAAAGGTACTATAGTCACCAGAAAAATGCGTGGATTGACTGTGACCAGTTCTCACATTGGATAACATGTTGGCATGGAGAAGTGCATAAGCGAACCACTGCGGACATTCTCCCTTTTATAGACAACTGTGTAGGTCATGAATGTAACATTGACCTCCCAGGTCTGAGAGTTGAGCTATTGCCACCGAATTCAACTCATAGGTTCCAAACACTGTATTTAGGACTCATTGGGTATTAAAACTAAGATGTCTTTCAACGTTGCTACGATTTATTGTCAACAATACACTGCAATGGAATTCAGGAGAGCATAACTTTCCTTATTCTTCAAATTCAGCGAAATGGGGACTCCGCGACGGTCACTTACCGCATGTAGGCGATGCGATATCTATGTTCAACGATTTTTGGGCAATGATGAAAAGAGAAACTGTCGTAAAATGTTGGATAAAAAGCCAATGCCTTTCCCAATATCGAGTGGATTTTGCAAGGAGCTTGACATAACAAGGTGGATCAAGTGACACTACTACGATTTCATCTCTAATTGTTCAAAATGAAGCGCAAGAAGTGTTTGATAACATAACTGCGCTCACTCACTTTTCAGGAACTCCGAATCCTACAGCTGAACTTTTGCCTGACATCTCAAAACTTGAAAAAGTGGCACAGTTCATAAAAGTTCTGAATACAGATGTATCTACTGACGAAGAACCATCAAGATACGAATTTTCTATCAATGAACTACAAGTATTGTTTGACAATCATCAGCAACAAGCTGCTACTTCTACACAATCTGTTCATATCAGACTACGACATTATCACCTTCTTCAATAGTCTTGAACTCAAGAGTTTGTTCCCAAATCAAGTATTTAATTCAAGGCAACCCGGCTTTAGAATCCAACAAATCAGTTCGTAATTCTTTACAAACTCTACTAGATCACGTCAAACAATTTTGTTAGTGTATAATTAATGCTAGCTGAATATCGTGCTATACTTCAAATTTAATACGTGCTGATAAATCTATGTATCTTTGCCAAGGAATGATTCGAAAGGCAATTGCTATGATAAATGGTATTACGCATGAATTATCGGTCGCATCATTTTCTAATGCTATATTATTCGTGCAACTATAAATCCATGTCTTTTTACTGGAACACAATGAGAACGGACAATTTTTCTGTGCACAACAAGTGCACGGACAATTTACTGGTCCACACTGAGTGCACGGACATTTACAGTTAAGTATTACTTTTATGTTAGCATTGCTGTACCAAAGAGACAACAATGCAATTTATTTATCCGTTTCACTGACTGTTTGGTTCACACAAGAATGGTTTAACGGTTCAGAATCTGTTGCTCATCCCAACTATAGCGGCAGACTTGGAACACATCTATGAAAACCTTATTCCAGATGCAGGTGCTGTCATTGTGCACCTAATCGACGAGGGAGTAATTCCAACTATGAAACCTGTCGTTGTGCATGTGACGGCCAACATTACGACGACCAAGGATAAAAAGAAAAAGGCAGAGGCCCTTCTATGTATAAAAGAGCAATACGTATGCACGAGCAGAGGAAGAACACGGAATATCGCCGCCTGTAAAATGAGAAGAGGAAGGAGCGGAAGAGAGAAGAATACAAGAAAGAGAAAGAAGTGCGACTCCGAAATATTTCGTCACCCTCAATACTATCACACTACTCGACCGAAGTGGAGCAAGGGAGCGGCGTCCCTACTAAAAACTACATCGTGCGCAAGAAAGTGGGGCTAATAGAAGTCACTACCTTTGTGCACAAAAAAGTGTCTACTGATGACAAGGGAAACAAACTATATTGCATTATTTACCGCCCGAATAATAGAAACATCAGAAGCGCGTGGCCCTTCACCTCGTAAATTCAATAAAATTTAATTGCCTCACGTCAATTTCTGAACCCTCCTTACTTTTTGTATTCCCTCAAAAATTGAACGCGGCACGAAGCCTGGATTATTCCGAGGCCCCCCTGTGGTAAATTTCTTTGATTGTTCCTCTTTCATTGATACTGTTTTACGAATACCTTTGTAAATTGATTGAAGAACAATATTCCTAGCTTCCTCAGGATTTCACTAGTGAATAACACCAGCAAGTCCACTATCGGCCGTCAAGTTTAATTAAAAGCACATGTATGCAACGAACAAATATCTCAGAATTCTTTCTTTAATATTTCGCTAGGTACATGAATTTGACGACAAAGAGCCGTGTGTGACTGAATTGGGCACAAATTTGGTCTCATCTTGCTGTTTTATATAAGGTCCATGCTTTCTTCTACCATTAGATTTTGAAGGAGCTCTTCAGCTTATTCTCATTTTGATACATCATAAAGATAAATTCATCAACTAGTACCTCGTACTTTTCCCGTATCATACAACTCTTCAGAATCTTGGTCACGTTTAATACTCAATTCTCGCTAAGCTCAACAATCTTGGGTGTCTCTTCATCTAATTTTTTATCAAGAGCTGATCTCTATGATGTCCTTTTAGAATGTAAACGCACAGCAGGGTAGCAGATTTTCAATGAGCCAAGTATTTGACCTTGTTTAAATAATCTCATTTGCGAATTGATTTCTTGTAGTTGTTTCTAGGCCAAACTTGCATTGGAATACCGAGAAATAGTATTTAGCATCTCGGTCTCTTGGACTAGTGTTGAAGTAGTTTTCGGTACTAGATGGTGTGAAGCTACACTTCGTGATACGATATTTTGTTCTGTAGCTCGTTTAAGACAAAATTGAACGACGAAGACGCACTCGATGGTCTTCAACAAATTTGTTTTATAAAAATCTGCGGAAGGTAAATCCAATGTCATAATATAACTTTCATGTAATCAAATTTGATTTAGACCCATGTTGTACTTCAGTTCAGCATTATTCAAAGATGAATCCCCACCGTTTGATTATATTTCTGCACGTCCTGGAGAAGAATTCTGCGTAGAACTATTTCTCCATGATGAATCATCGTCTGGTGAACTATTTCCAGTGCATTCTTAGACATTCCTGTTTGAAAGAAGTAGTCAGTGTTGAAAATGCTGTTTGCACTTCAAATTTCTCCAGTGAAGTGGGTATGCTTGGTACTGAAGTTCTAAACGAAATTTTATTTGTTAGATACTGCGTCATAGGTTTGTGACAGAATTTCTTCATCTCATACTGAGTGAAAAACTCCAAAAAATAAATTATACACATTAACTAGATCACCCAGCGCAGCATTTATCTGGAATAATTATTAAACCAAGAGCTGCATGCAAGAATGAATAATAATACTGGAGAGTGGATATGGAACAGTTACTCTTATTGAAATAACGCTATCAACTTGTGAAAAAATGTTTTGCAGTAATTTTTATTTAACTGTAAATACACAATGACCATTCAATATCACAATCATCAATCTTTCTTGCAGCTCACCCAGAATGCAAACACAAGTTGTGATGAATCGCGTGTGTGTTTGGCATTTCTGCATTTCAACTAAAAGCTAGAAACAAGTCAGCTTTTCTGTCCGGTACTACTTGAGCAGTATGTCGCTCCTCGTTTATATCTGTAGTTCGCTAATCTGCCCTTACAAATAAATTGATCCAATATTAACAGGTTGGTCATTCTTCTTCAACGAACCTCTTTTCCGTCTTATTGGAGAAAAAGGCTAGGATTCAGTGACTTAGATGTCATGGCACAGTTGTCAGATCTTTGAACAGGTAGCGCAATTTCGTAGCTCTTTTCTTTGTGGCTAATTAAATGAATCTGCTGTTTATGGACTAGGTTACGTAAATCCGACACCCAGAGCAAGAAAGTGAAGGGAACACTTTGAGTATACCGGCCACACAAAGAAGACAACAGTTGAGGTCCATGAAAATGAAGTTTCGAAGTTACAGTAAGTATCGCTGTGTCGTAAAAGGGGAGCTCCTTGATTAAGAAACAGATCACTTAGGGTCCGAAACCCTTGGCGACATAGATCCTGGTTTGTCCATGTGCCTTGGTGAATTCCAGACGTACAGTCCTGTACTGTATAATGTGAAGTCAGCAAAACCGTCACCATGAAAGCTAAGCAGTGACGGGTCTGGTGTGACTGTTTCAATACAGTATCGCTCTGTCACAGTATCGAAGTACGAGGAATATGAAAAGAGAATCACCCAAAAGCACCTGCCAACACAGTAAACTCCTATGCCCTGTATAAATAAAAGACGTGCTGATTCACATCAATTGAACCCACGACATTCCCTGAATCCTACAGTTTGGCAAACAGTGATGGATCCCCATTTTATGTATCGGTGAAGTACCGGAGGTAGGCATCCATCTCTGACTAAGATATAGGTTGGCAATCAGTTCATAGACCGTTTTTTTGTTCTCATTTTTAAATGAAAATGTAAAAGTGATTTGAACAAGTGATTGCCTTTTCGGTTCAGCGTTGTTACAGGAAATTGGGCTGACAACCTGCACATATCTTTTGCTATTGCAGCCCTTCCTCCCGCAATTCCACACAGGTTTTGGCCATCTGCGTGAACCTCAAATCTCCCACTACCGGCCAATGTGCATCAATCGATGTTTTTATTCAATTCCCAATTTCTGATCCTTTGCCGGACTAACTGTAAACAAGAATTCGAGGTACTGTAATGCATCGTTAGTTTTACGACTGTCCTGTACTGTACGCGGGCAGACAAAATTCTTTACTTGAGATTTTCTCCAACGTTCACTTGTAAAACAGCGTTTCTATATTTCTACTCACGAAGAAAACACAATCACAATGCTTCGTCTCTTCGGAAGCACTTCAGCCCAGTCAACACACAATTCGTAGAAAACTCTAGAATCTAGATTCCTGCTCTCAGGATGTGGATTTAATTTGAGGACCGATGCAGTCAATATGCGTCAACGATGTTGACAAGATAATCGAGCGTCGAAGGATGCGTTGAACGTATTTGTCATTGATAAGTTGAAAAAAGTAGTTCCGAATACGCAAGAAAATATACGTATTACCGATGCCGCCACGATATTTCGAGCACAGCACACAATCCCCTTGTGCGTCGTAGCGGGGGCACATGAGGAAGTGTGCAGGCGCAATTTAGCAGACCCTTCGCGGTCAAATTCAGACTGTTATGGCTATGTGGAAACTCGCAGGTCGAACTGCCCGAGTCATCGAGATCGTGCTCAATTACAATAGTCCGGCGATAGTTAGCCGGCATGTTTGCGCACCAACATGTTCGACTGAATCAGCCACGGCAATCTCCCAGCTGTTCGTCCACAGTCCATCCGACAAAGGAAGTATCGCTAGTGCACCGGCATAATAGTTAACGCTAGTTAGCTACTTCGAACAAGTTTACATCGGAGCATGTGAAGAGGGACGACCTACTTGCTACAGCCGTGCTTAGCACCTAGACATGCAGAGTCTACACGAGTCCAACCGCTACCACACCCAAGGGAGTTTTACGACGGAAAATTACGTGTCAAAGGCCGCAGCGAGCTATACCACGACTGGCAGTGTTGCGGGCTGCTGCGGAGTAAGGTAGAACGATACACAGTCCACGGTGGTGTTCATCGAGTTCACCAATCGTGGGTCTGCGACGCCGGCGACGTATCGAGTAACTGGGACCTGCACGCATCGGTCATACAACTTGGCGCGGTCACGCACTTCAACGGTTCGGTGTCCCACACCGAACTTGTTGGTAAGTCCAATCGGCCAGATGCCGAACGTTGTCGTCGGCAGTCCGTAGGTGGAGACTGGGCGGCCGTCGACAATGGCTTCGCCGACTTCCAACGCGGTGACGAAGTCGGGACCGGTGATTGGGCCGGTGAACGCAACGTCTTGGGGTGAGTCTATGTTGAATTCGGCATTCGCGCCGACGGAAAGTCTGCAGGTGTTCGGACATCGGGTAACAGGCGGAGTAACGATGGGCGCAACCGGAGGGACCGGAACCGGCGACACATAAATTGGTTCCATGGAGGGCATCATCATCATGCCATGCATGGTTGGCTCTGGCGAGTACATCATCATGTCGGGGCTGGCGGCCAGTTGGAACATAGCAATGGACGGTTCCGGCGAGATGCCCACGCCCACGCCCACACCCACGCCCGCTCCCAAGGCCAAGCTCAAGTCTGGGGAAACCATAGGTTCCGCGGTTCCCATCACAGGCTCCGAAGTTGGCATCATAGGTTCGGCGGTGGGCATAGTCGGCGGGACGGGTACCACGTCAGGCACGGGCTCAACCATGGGTCCCGGAGGTGGCGCGAAAGGCTCAACAAGTGCGGCAGTCGGGGCCACAGGCTCCATGACCGGTTCCGCGCCCCCCATGGGCGTATTCTTGTACGGAGGCAGCGCGGACGGGAACGGCGACATGGACGGCGGCGCCTGAGCATTGGCGAAAACTACGAGCGCAAGCGCGAACACCGACCTCATGATGCGAGCCATGGTCACGAGGTGGATCGGTTCGGTAGGTCGAACTACCAGGGAGGGCTAGCCATTAACTCACATATATTGGTGGTATGTGCTGGCTTGCTACTGCATGAATTGGCATGTTAAACACAGCGTCTATGAAACAGATCCGCAATACACCAGCCCACTTGAATTGTCAACCGTCAACCAGTCCTACTTGCATCCCACGGCGCATGTGGGTGGGGACCGAACGGGCCATTACGCGCCCGAGGGCAACCCCGATCTCTACCTTGCCACGGGTTCCTCCCTACCATGGTACTGTACTGTGTTCGTGTGCTCCCGAACGTTTCACCCGTTTGGTTGGTGATGCCTCTCAATAGGCACGATGTTTCTCCTCGCCCTCGTGAGCATGTCGAGTCGACAGTGTTGCGACCTACGGTAACTCGTTGCAGACGGACAGGTTCTGCTTACAGCCTGATGGACCAAAGCCTACGCCCCGTGGCAATCGTACCTTGCTAAACTATGTGCTGTTTCTGCCCCTCCGTAACGTATGTTTGTCTGATCCTATCCTGCTTAATCACGTCATGACGCCCTGTTTGCATTCGACAATTACATGGCGTAGTCGAAGTTTACTTCTATTCGACCTCGCAGGAGAGAGGGACAAGAGAGTTTGGGACTGCACGGAGAGATTCATTTATTCGGCTGCTGCCGCGGATATTGTGATCTCAAACTCTCACTTTTATTAGGGAAGAAAAGGAATAGTTCGAAAGCAGACTCACTGTTGTAAGGAGGTTCATTTTCTCGATACAGTACAGTATTCGGTACTGTAGATGAGTGTAGTGCTGCCTCTGTCAGAGCATCCTGTGATACTGCAGCCTTTTGGTTGTCTTGAAAGAAAGGCCAGACTAGCAGATTCAGAAAAGTGGAAAATACAGTAGTATGCATCATCTCAACATTGTAAATTTAGTAGACACGATTTCTTAGCTGATTCTTCATCTCGATTGATTTCAGGAAGGGGTATGAACAGCAGACTCCCTTTGTAAATTTTCACATCGGCCACTTCATCTGTGGAATATCGGCAGGACTGCACAGCCCTAAAACGCTTTCGTGTCGCGAGATGGTTAGATCGAATAGTGTGCAAGAGGACGATGAATGCCGTAAGACGTACGAATGGGCACCGTGTTTAACATTTCCACGAAGAGAGTTCTGCGAGAGCGCATCCTCACGAAGAACTGCGTCGCAACACGCACAGGACAGTACAGCTGTACACTAGAATCCAATTACTGCCGTGTAAAACATCAGATATGCAGGGCCACATTCCTCACATTCCCAAATCCACGATCCTCGGTCTGAACGGTGCCCTTCAGTAGCTGCAAATGCCGTTCACGAATGCCGCCTGCCGCTGACTCGCTGTGGACACCGTTGACAATATGAGCAATGAAATCTCATCACCGTGGCATGCCAGTCATCGCCGGAAAGGGCGTTCTCGAGGCCAACGCCTGCCAATGTTGCCCAAATGGGAATTCCTCATGCTTACACGGCATACAAAACCCATGGGGGTTGGTAGCATCTCACATTGCTGACATGGCGGTGACGAGCTCGGTGGTAGCCTTTGCTGTGCTGTGCACGCTAGTCGCTGCGCGCCCCGAGTACCGATTACGTCTACCAAACCCGCGTGCCGATGTGTTCGCGCAGAGCGGCCTATCCTGCAAGCAAATCGGCCATGTCGGGTGTGTGGCTGGCTATCGCTACGTGAATCGATTTGGCAGGGATTTCGCCGCCGCCGGCTATCGCTGGACAAAGGAGTTCTGCGAGTTGGATAGTGATGACGACGGCGTCAGTAATGGCGCGGAGTTGGGCGACCCTTGCTGTGATTTCGCGAACGGTGGGCGTCCCGCGCGATCCACCGATTTGTCCTATCCTGGAGAATTTATGTCTGTCCCGCGTAACCCTCAGAATCGTGTCTGTAATCGTGTCGCACGTGCCATTCCGCCAGGTGTTTCGAAGCCGCGTGTCGTTGCCGTACCGAAACCGAGAGTGGCGAAGCGGTGCGGTATTAAAAAATGGCATCCATGCAATGAACATTCGACTTGCTGTGGTGGGTTTGTGTGTAAAGGATGGCAATGGGGTAGACGATGTGAACCACGTTGTGCGAATAAGTGGCACCCGTGCAACGCGAAGTCGCTCTGCTGTGCTGGATGGAAATGCACGAAATGGTTGTGGGGTCATCGTTGCGAGCCGCCAACTTGTATTCCCAAATGGTACCCGTGTAAGTATGTCAAGAAGAACTGCTGTGGTGGGTGGCAGTGCTCGAAGTGGATTTGGGGCTTCCGTTGTCAGCCGTCGTCTTTCCTTCGTCTTTAATTCGCCAGCCATAGGTCTGTGTTTAATGTAACATATAGTTGTACTCTATGTAAACTTACCTCTTCCTCCCTTCGCTTCAATGCTGAGTTCACGCTACCCTGAGAATAATTGGTACAGTACTGTACAGTACGCTGAACACGTTCACAATATTTACTAACGGCTAGGGATGACACGGGCACCCAAGAGGGATAGAATGCTACACGCCTCTTGCTGTCCTAAAAAGGACCGGACCCCGGCATGGTCCTTGCCACAGTGTAAACAGTTCCTTTTCCACGTCGTACATGTCAGCGATGACGATCCTGGACACAGCAAGAGAAAAGTGGGAGCAAAGTCTACTTGAAACTTGAAACAGTCATGTTCGACAGCGAGCGGTAAACAGAATATGTAGCTCTTCGTGCTCGCGTACAGTATTCCAATTTCCAGGTGCACGAATGAACAAATCCTTGATGGGATAGTGATTTGCCGAGATTTTTCTACTTTCCAGACGATGAGCTTGGCAAAATACCGTAGCAACGATCCTCGGGTCCCGTCTTCCACGACATCACGTGTGTAATGAATGTGAACGGGAATAACACAGCAAGTTCAACAGCTTCTGGTGGCATGGAACGCTCAGTTCATTAACCGTAGCACCGTCAACCTGTTTTTAGATGCGGGTCACGGCAATGCATCTAGATTTTAAGAGCACACATGAGCTAAGATTCGGTGGCATATCACAATTTCTTTGGTCAATCTGGAATCCCACGATTATGTTGATTTCATGGGGTAAGATCACCCACACATTTCTACCTACCTTTGATATTTTGTACTGTAGGTGCCCTTTCCGGACTCATAAGGTTCTGCTTAACTCATAAAAATTAACCTGGACATGCTCTTTCAGCAGGATTAATTCCTCACATCTCGTAGCGGAAGCAGTACCTTCATTGTTAGCGTATTTACTTCAAGTGTAACATTTTACTCAAGCTATGAGCTTCACAGCACGGACGTGCGCTGGCCGAATTTTGCTAATGACGACGGCAAAGTTTTCTAGTTCCTTCAGTTTTGAATACCAGGTTCGGCTTGCAAGCCCACCATGGGTCGATGCAGGACTTTCCTTCATCAATTAACATCAGATAGTACGTTCCTTACTGGTTACCAACAAATCCAAGTCCAAAGCCCAGTTCACACACAACAGTCGACAATTTGCACTTGGCAAGATACTCCACGATCTTCGTCCAGATCTTGCCGTTGCAAGTCAAACCGGCCTTGCACCTCCAGAACGGGTCAGTACAACGGCCACCCAAATCTATGAGCTTCTTGCACACTCTACGACTGTAGGACTCTCTTCGAGTCTTGTACGACTTTCGTCTTCTTTTCCAGTATTCGTAAGTACAGAGATACGTGGATGTGGGGTGTTGGTGCCGGATCCTGCTTCAACTTCTTGTTTAGACAGCTTGGGACTCCGGCTTGCCACTTAATGACACTTTCGTTGTGTCCCGGACGGAGCAAGAGATGGCAGCTACAATGGGCTTTCGTTTTCTCTCGTTGCCGTCCAACTCTGGGCTGAGACTTATTTATACTGGTGGATTGAAAAGATCCTGACGCTCTACTACTGTACCCATTTTGCGGTTCATTTTCCAATTACTTAAGCGTTCGTGCCTAATTGCAAATTGATGCACTCATTTCAAGTTCGTTTGTGACACATTCAACCACTTTCCTATGATGTCTTATCCTTTGCTAATTGATAATTTCCAAATCCAAATTAATCATGATCAACAGCGACCAGTCGAGTCCACGCACGACTGTCCAGTTTTGCATACGAGACTGGTATCTTCACATTTCTGTCCTTTGACGGTCCTGGTGCTAATCTTAACATTACAAGTGAGGCCAGCCTAGTTAAATCAGACAACAGCCGAAACTTCAAACAACCTTCAAACTGTCTGATAGATCTAAGAAGTTGGCGGAAGACTATGAAATACGAGCTCCGACACATATTAATGAATGGAGTATCAATGCTATATCACTGATTAATATCTGAAACGTACGCTTGAAAGAAATTGAAAAACAAACTGTGAACAACAAGGTTTTGTGATGTTCGAAATCCATGAATTCTGGTGGTGTTCGTCGCACCTCGTGTGCCGTTGCGAAAATTTCAATTTTCCGTAGAGTACGTTTCTTCACTAGTTGTGTCTCATGAACCGGAAAGTTTCAGTGCTCACCATCCTAGGGTAGTATCAACGTAATTCTTTTACCTATCGTTCACCAAGTGAACACTTCAGTATTGAGCTACAGTACATCAGGCGTTTCCACGAGAATTAATGACGACGGCAGATCTTCTTGTGTCCTTCAGTCTTGCAAACAAGACCGGGCTTGCATGCCCACCACGGATCAATGCACGATTTGCCTTCATCCATCAACTTCAGGCAGTAGGTGCCCTTCTCGTTGCCTACACAACCAAGACCCTGACCCGGCTCGCACACAATGGTCGGCAATTTGCACTTGGCACGATATTTCACGACTTTGGTGCAAATCTTACCGTTGCAGATCAAACCATCCTTGCACACCCAGAATGGGTCAGTGCAGCGACCGCCCAAGTCCATGAGCTTCTTGCAGACCTTGCGACCAGTTGGGCCTACGCACGACAGTCCAGTGTCACATACAAGACCGGTAGCTTCACATTTCTGTCCTTCTTTGACGGTCTTGGTGCAAATCTTACCATTGCAGGTGAGGCCAGCCTTGCACACCCAGAAAGGATCAGTGCAACGTCCTCCCAAATCCATCAGCTTCTTGCACACCT
>JAAUYH010009071.1_pt1 | contig 17117 bp, 14 predicted proteins | sample 7278061 | NCBI WGS metagenome assembly JAAUYH01 (sample SAMN14350203, study PRJNA611818) | marine sediment metagenome | isolation source: surface marine sediment (0.6m) | place: French Polynesia: Moorea | collected 2018-08 | reverse complement strand
TAATGGAATTGGCTGATTGTAGTTATTTCAGCCAGTTTCGGACATTCCACGCTCTTCTGCATCAGGAATGTTCTTTTTTTATGTCAGTCTCTGACATCGGAAAAACTTCGTACTGCCCAGTTTTTTTGAGGGTGCCCAGTTTTTCGGGAGTTTTTGACTCACATCTAAATATTCGGGTGAGTTCAAGCCGCCAAGTCCATAACGGGTAGTTCGCCATTCAGGGTATACGTCAAGCAGCCTGCGGATCTGAACGAATCCTCATCACTCGCACCCGCTCAATCGTGAAGTAAGTTCCAGGCTGCTCATACTCAAGCGAGGTTTCGTTGATATCCCGACAGAGCCAAACATCAACACAGCTTCCGTCTTCAGAATAATGTCTTGGCTCCCATGCCTCGATGGGAACTCCCTTCAACTCAAATAAACATTGTTTAGCTGCATTCTCTGATTCCACCATAGCCATCAATCTGCCATGCATTCCAGGCGGATTTGCAAGAAAGCGTGATTTTTAATACTGGATTTTAAGTTTTTTCATCTAAAATATGCCGAAAACTAACGACTCTTGCGATTTGATGGAACTTATGCAAGATTTTGATGGAACCTGGAATGGTTTCTTAAATGCTTGAACAGCAATAGTTTTGGGCTAGATGTCGCTAGGTGGCGGTAACTTTGGCATTAGGCCCGATCCTGTCAAACTTTGAGAGTTCTCCGGCAGAACCGTAGGTTTAGCAGTGATTAATGAGCACGGGAATGATTGATATGTTCGAACCGTTTATCCCCCCGTCGGCTCACCAACTGCAGGATGGCAACGCCATTTCCCTCCTCCGACGTCTTCGTCGTCATCCGATTATCGTCCCTGGTCTGATTGCCGCCGATTTCCCGATGACAGCGCCAACCGCTGTTGTGACGCCCGACAAGAAGGCGTCTGCGGATCAAACTCCCCTGCTGCTACTGCACGGGTTCGACAGTTCCCTCCTGGAGTTTCGCCACTTGTTTCCCCATCTGACTCCTCGTTGGTTAGTGTATGCCGTGGACTTGCTGGGATTTGGCTTTACCCCCCACCCGCCATCGGTGATGGTGGAGCCCGGCGCCATTCGCCAGCATCTTTACCACACTTGGAAAACCTTAATCGACCGCCCTATCACCTTACTGGGAGCATCACTGGGAGGGGCCGTCGCCATCGATTTCGCGCTGACTCACCCTGACTGCGTAGAGCGTCTAATTCTGATCGACAGCATCGGCTTTTCCGGCAGTTTCCCCCTTGGCAAGTGGCTGTCTTCCCCTCTCCTCGACTGGGGAGCCGACTGGCTGCGCTTCCGCAAAGTCACAACTTACCGGGCTCTAGAAGCTCTGCCCTTCATCAGTCCTGACCAGCAGGACCTGGTGCTATGCGCCTCCCTGCATCAGGAAATGCCGGGCTGGAAGCGAGCGGTCATGTCCTTCACCCGCAGCGGTGGCTACAGCGACCTAGCCGGGAGAATTTCCGAAGTCAAGCAGCCAACGCTGATCCTTTGGGGCGATGACGACCAAACCCTAGGGATTCAAGACGCCCGGAAGTTTGAAAGCGCCATTTCCCGCAGCCATTTGGTTTGGATTAAAGGCGCTGACCACGCTCCCCACATGTCCCATCCAGCGATGGTCGCCAGGGAAATTTTGAGTTGGCGCTGATCACCCGCCAAAGCCCGGCTTTCCCTCAGTAGCTGAGGTCCTGGTTCAATTGCAGGTAAGACTGATGAGAATTGCCCGTTTCATCCTGTGATTGAGGATCGACAGTAGGATGAGTGCGACGAAAATAGCTTTGTGCTGACGGGTGGGGTATGGAAGCCTCCGTCGAGGCTAAGGGAGGGCTACAGATCTAATGAATAAAAGCTGCGATCGCAAGTTTCTGAGTAATCGATAGATGCTTGCCAAGCAAGTCGTTTTGTATATGATTGTCTCTTATGAAGACACAGGCTATTCAGAAGTATCTCAAGGATTGCTCGAGAGAGGATCTCGTGAAGATGTTCTTAGATCTGGCTAAGCACAATCGTGCTGTTGAGCGTTTCTTGATTTCAAGGTTTGATATCACGACTGCAGAACCCAACTTTGATGATTATAAGGCGGCAGTTCGTTCGGAGTTCTTCCCGTGCAGAGGGTATGGAGACGGCAACCCGTCAATTGCATACCGCATGGTTCGAATTGTTGAAGAAGAAGCGACCAGCCCTAAGCAGGTGATTGATTTTATCTACTACTGTGTCGAAACGGGGGTGGCCTATACAAATGCATATGGGGATATTAATGAGGAGTTTTATATTGCATTCGAGGATCTGTTTGAGTATGGGACAAAGCTTGCATCAATGCATGAATTGATTGATGATTTCTCGGAGCGAGCTTATCTTATCGTCACGAGCACTTCTGATATTGGGTGGGGATTCCATGATGAACTGAAACGCATCTTCGCAACGTGCGTTGCTGCTGGTAAAGGTGACTGACGTTATGGCCTCATGTCATCTAATACAGCTTGGGTTCTTGGAAAATGTAATTTTGTGTACGCTCTCGGTTGATGTTCCCCCCAACCAATCAACCGCAGAGCAACCAGCCTATCCTTAAAACTTCTGAAAATATTGCTTCAAGGGGGGGTAAGCCCATTCACCAGAAGTTGACATGAGTCCAATAAAATCAAGAGTTTTGGGTTTTTACGGTGAAATCGCCCACTGTTGCAAGATCCCTCTTTTAGAGAAAATCGACACTTCACACTAAGCATCAATATTAACCGACTCGTTTTGTAGCATCTTTTTGCTCATCTTTTAAGTCGCGCCATAGGGTTTGTGGCTAAAGACTTAACCGAGAGATATTTCTTATCCTTTCCATTGAAAATGATCAGGCAGTGAGTGGTTGCAGGCAAAGTGTTTTATGGCTAGACTTTAATCAATGGGTTTACCTCTATCGATAGATTTAGATCTATCAAATCAGGTTTAGTCTATCCACAGTCTTGTTCGTCCTGACTCTCAGCAGAACTGGCGCCAGAATTTTCCCTCCACATTTGTTGGCGGTTCTAGTAAAGATCTGAGGCGCGTATAGACTCTCGTGCATATGCTCTATAGGGTTTTAGCTCAACTTACTGAGTTAGGCGCTCTAGCCATGTAACTGACCAAACTGACCTATCTGTGCAGGAGTGACCTTGAAATCGTCGGAACGACCATTCTGCTTCTGTGGAACCTGGAGTTTGAATTAGACAGGGTGTCGACAGATTGCTGTTAGAGAAGTATGGAAAAGCGTTATGGCCTGGTTTCGTCAGGATTCATCTCATCTCGTGATGAGCGTGTTGTATGTGTTGGGCATAGGGCTGATGCTGCCTATGCTGGTGCTGTACTCCATTGGGTGTTCGATTGGGTGTCTTGTCACTGTCATCGCAGGGAAGCTGTTGTCTGAGCGTCTCTATCCAGAAACCGAGCTTTCCCAATTGAGCGGCTTCAGAGGCTCGCCTTAGGTTGTTGACGCTGGGTCTTTGACGTGAATGAGTTGAGGCAGTTGCCTGAGGTCTTTACCCCGATTATGCCTTGAGCCTAGGCCATGGCGTTGATGATGGGCTTCAAGCTCGGTTTGTCTGTCCTCAAAAACTTGTTTAATCACCTTCTGGTAGGTGGCGCCCATGGGCTTGCCCAATTCCTTCACGACGGGGAAACTAATGCCCCATTTATCGGTATGGGTAAGACCAGGTGTGTCGTTGTAAGCCAGAATCGCGTCAATGATGAGATTGACTTTCGCTTCAGTCATTCCCCCAGATCGGCGAGCGCGTTTCGGGGCTGTGGACGCGGTAGCGATCTCCGCTGGGGCGGAAGCAGCCTGAGCAGCGGCAGGGGGTGCAGTGGCTACCGGAGCGGCGATCTGTGCTGGAGCAGTTGAGATCGCAGTGGGTACAGAGGGCTGAGCGATCAGCTGGGACAGCGCTGGGGTTGGTGTCGTCTGTACTGGCGAGTGCGCCCCTTGAAGGAGTTTCAGCAGCGTCTCCAACTGAACCTGAGCTTGGCCCAATGCTAGAGTAGCTGTCATGAACCGCCATCTAACCCAAAACTATTACTGTTCAAGCCTTTCAAAGGCTACTTCAATTTCCATCGAAATTTTGCATAAGTTCCGTCAAACCAAAAGAGTCGGTACTTTTGAGCGCGTTTTAGGTGAAAATTCCTCAAATCAAGTATTAAAACTCACACTTTCTAGCTAGATGGCGCTAGGTGACAGCTTGCCTAGAGCATCGGTCCAGTAGCCGGTATTGACAGAATCGTTTCGATGACGGGTTGCTTATTCATAGATATACTCGCTGGTCAAGACCGATTTTTAGCCCTTGGATTTTGTATCTTAGATGACAGTTTCTTATGCGTGTTATCAGGTCCACTTTGTCAACCACTTTTACTGGACCGGCGCTCTAGCATTGGTCCGACTTGGAAGGTTACGAGAAAGAAAAAATAAAATCCTTTGTTCTCAAGGAGTCTGGAAATCAATGGCTTTTGATTTCTGGGGATTTTGTGAATGTAATTACGCCGTTTCGAAGCTTCTTTCGTGGTTACCTTCTAAGTCATATCGCTAATCCAGTCATGGCTATCAATGCCAAGCGGGACAATCAGAATGAGCAGTCGTTTCGAGGAAACTGTCAGAACTGAGGTCTCAAGATTTGTTATTGAGAAAGAGAGCCTGGAAAAGGTTCTGAAAAGGTCAATTCTTCGTCATGCTTGATGGGAATTTTCTCAACATTATTGAGAATAACAGAACGAGTACTGAGTTCCGACACTTTCGTAGACCTTACAAAATCTTGAAGGTGAACATAAGGTGAGTCTCGGATAACGGAGAATCATTGTTTAAGATTCTATATATTACTAGACCGCCATTTCGAGCTTTAGAAACCGATATATTCTCTACTGCCGCAGCATGAGACCATCTCCAAGACACTATGTTCTAAAACTTTATGTGGCGGGCGAAACCCCAACTTCGAATCGGGCGCTCCAGAGGCTTCACCATATTTTGGAGCAGAAGGTTCAGGGGGTCTATAGCTTGAAGGTTATTGATGTGTTGAAAAATCCTAAATTGGCGGAGGAAGACAAAATATTGGCGACGCCTACACTAACGAAAGAATTTCCGTCTCCAGTGCTGAAATTTGTTGGAGATTTATCTAATCCAGAGAATTTTCTAATTAGTCTGAGCATTTGGTAAGAAATTGTCAGAACTGGCTCTTCAAACCTCACATTTATGACAGCGAGACCTCTCTCCCCCTTCTTTTCTCCTCTAAGCCGCTTCAAATATCTCTTGCATCGCATCAACTCGCTGTAGAAAGTGTTCTCGGTAATCAGATAGAGACACGAATTCCGCCATTCGCTGACAGGGACGGAAAAATTGATGCACTTCATCATACGCTTGGCAGAAGCGTTTGGCCGACTCAAAGGAGCCAAAGCCAAGCGTTGGATAGTAGCGTTGCTTAATGCCCCCGATGACTTTTCTCAATCGGATTGCCCAGGCAGGGGATCACCTCGTGCTTCACTTCAGCGCCCAGCTCGTCTTTAATCGCGCGAGAATAGGAGCTGAGTCCATCGGGGAATTTTTTCCTAAAGACCTTGATAGGTAAACATTTCTTATCCAGTCAGGATGAATGCCCATAACTATTCTGAATAAGTTTCTCTGCTTGACATTTCCTCAGTTTATTAACATAAGGATTCCATTCTGGGGAGATCGCTATACAAAGGCCAAGATGAGCAAAGAGATGCAACAAAACGGGGAATACTTCCAAATATACCCTTAAGAACCAACTCCTAAATCTCGATAAACCATCAACTTGCTGCTGCTGAATGAGATAGAGCTAAAAACCTATGAGTCATCCCCTGATCGCCATTGGCTTGGACGCTGCAGATCCTCAATTGTTAGAAGATTGGATGGAGGCAGGCCATCTTCCTACGCTCAAGCAGCTACGTAACCAAGGGACGTATGGACGGCTCCTAAATCATGAGTCTTACCGAGCTGAAACGCCGTGGACCAATTTTCTAACAGGAACCTTACCCACTAAGACAGGCTATTGGGGGCCTGTTAAGTATGATCCTGCGAATTATCAGGCAACTGAACAAGGCGCGTATAAATTTCAAGAATATCCCCCATTTTACGCCCTGGGCGATGACTATAAAGTAGCTATCTTTGATATGCCTCAGACCCAGTTGTCTGAACAGGCGAATGGGCCGCAAGTTCTGGCTTGGGGAGCCCATTCCCCCCAAGGAGGAAGTCAGTCTCTCCCGAAAGATTTGCTCAATCAAGTGCAGCAGAAGTACGGCAACCATCCAGGGCTCAACCGAGATTATGCAGACTGTCGTGATCTCAACGCCCTAGGCCGATTACAAAAATGGATGGAGATTGGCATTGAAAGGCGAGCCAATGTTTGTCACGATTGGCTAACTCAATCAAACTGGGATCTCCTGCTTACAATTTTCGGAGAAACTCATACAGCGGGACATTATCACTGGCATATGAGCCAAGATCATCCAATTTACAAAGCGGGTAAAGTCGATGCTCCCGATACTTTGCTAGCTATCTTTCAAGCTATTGATAGCGCTATTTCTAAAATCTTGACCCAAGCCCCAGATCAAAGCAACGTTTTGATTTTCTCGGCCCACGGGATGGGGGCGAACGTGATGGATATTCCAAGTATGATCTTTTTGCCGGAGCTTCTGTTTCGCTGGAACTATCCAGGTCAATATGGTTTAGCGTATAGTCCCGCTAATCGACCTCTAGGGGCGCCTAAGCTGCGCTTTAAGAAGCGTGGTTGGATTGGCGAAGTTTGGGATCTTAAGTATGAGAAAAATCCACTAAGAGCTTGGTTGCGCCAATTCTTGCCCACCGATTTCCATAATCGGCTTGAAAAACTTTTTGGCCCCTCACGGTCGGCCAAACTAGAGTCTCCTTATGGACAAAAGCGACAAGGAGATTCTCTATTCTGGCAACCTGCTAATTGGTATCGGCCGTACTGGCCAGAAATGAAGGCCTTTGCACTTCCAAGTTATTCAGAAGGATATGTGCGCATTAATCTTAAGGGGCGAGAGACCCATGGCGTAGTTGAACCTGAAGAGTACGATGCTGTCTGCGATCAGCTTTCCGCGTTGATTTCCGGCATGACAGACGCGAGAACTGGCAAGTCGATGGTCGAGCGCATTATTCGCACACGTACAACTGAAACCCTCAACACACCCAAGCTACCTGATGCAGATCTGATTGTACTATGGCAGGAGGATACTGCCTCCGATACCGCCGATAGTCCAGAGGTCAGTCGGATTGGCCCCGTACCTTTTTTGCGGACGGGCAGCCATCGGGCTGAGGGGTTCTTGTTGGGCTGCGGCCCTGATTTTCAACCAGGAGGCAGCTTCCCAAGCGATATCAAAGCAGTTGATTTAGCGCCCACTATTCTACAACTGATGGAGGCCCCAATTCCTGATTACTTTGACGGCCGCCCCATTCTGAATCGAATAGCGCTGACATAGAAAATAGATACCGTTTTAACGGGGTTATTTGGGTTCTTGGCAACAATAGGTGAATTGGCTTAAATCTACTGAAAACAATACTTTTAGAGAATTTAAGGATAGGTACAGTTTTTCTCTAACGAAGATTAGTTGCGCGCAATATCCACGCAACTATTCAGGGGATGCTGATCACGACTTATTCTTATCGAAAATCAATAAGGTGCTCAGTTGTTCATTCTTATTGTTCTGTCTTGTTCTCGATAAGGCTATGAATAGTCACATTTCTTGTGCAATAGGACCGGGGCTGTATTTCGGTGAATTACCAGATTCTTTTCTGGCCATTACCATCCATGATCTCTTACAAATTTCGATTTAAACGTGTTGGTGGTCCCTCCGGAATGATAGAGGTGCTCTTAAGCTGATGCTATGTTGGAATTGTTGGCAGTCTCAACGGGGATAGAGCTAGGCAAGTTGGTTCTGGAGCAGATACTCGATTTAGGCAAGCCTGTTCTTGAGGGGTACGTTCAGGATTTTTTCAAAGACTGCTTGAATATTGGAGCTGTTCGACTGAATGCGGCGGCACTGAAAACGCCCATGGCAGAGGCAATTGGCTGCTTTATCAAGCGATTTATCAAAGAACTCCAGATCAACGACGTTCCTGAAACTAGCATTCATCATCACTATAAGGCTGCTATTAAGAGATTTGTTCAGGATAAAACTGTGCGCCCAATTTTGGGAAAAGCATTTGAAAAGGATTGTAAACAGATTGCCTATGTTCAGTTAGAGCGAATTTGGACGCAACATTATCAAGTTGCTGGTTGGCAGTTCCCTGGAGAGGAGTTTAATTGGAGAGGAGTGGGTAAGGAGTTTGTGTATGAGGTCAAAAGCATCATTAAGGCCAACTCAGAACTGAGATCGCTCCTTGAAACTGAACTGCTGGAAAACATTGCCCAAAACACCGCTCAAATCTCACCAGGTTTCGATATTGAGAAATACAGGGAGAGCTTGCAGTTTAGCTACGGCTATCTGAAGCTGTATACCCTCGACAGTACTGATCGCGTAGATGCGATTAAGCTATGGAATATATTCATTGAGCAAACCGTGCGGGAAGCGCTACCGCCGATGCGCTATGAACTGCCTCTGGATTTGAAGCGCAAACTTCGGGAGGAGGGACAGCTCGAAGAAGATCTATCTGTAGAAGCACTGGAACTGTATCGCCGTGAGTATTTTCAGCAGCCTGCGCGAAAGGTATTGGAGGTAGTTGGGGAATCTCAACACACTGTCGTTTTAGGCGATCCAGGTTCCGGAAAATCTACGCTGTTGCAGTTCCTCGCACTGGAGTGGGTGGAGGACAAAGTTGATGCTTTACCTTTGCTGATTGAGCTGCGAGAATATGTGCTGGCTAAATCCCACAACTTCCTGGACTTTCTTCATAGGGGAAGCGGAGCCGACTGGCAATTTGACCAGCAGCAACTCCAGCAGCATCTCTTGGAGAACCCTACCCTAGTCATGTTCGATGGTCTGGATGAGGTGTTCGATCGTCCCACTCAATCCTCCGTCATCGACGACATCATCCGCTTTGTCCAACAGTACCCCCAAGCTAGGGTTTTGGTCACCTCCCGGATTATCGGCTACAACCCCGAACGTTTTCAGCACGCAGGCTTCCGTCAGCTCACCATTCAACCATTGAACGAATCGGAAATCCACAAGTTTATCGATTGCTGGTATGACCTGTCGATGGGTATCGACTCGGACAGAGTAAGGCTCAAGCAGCGACTGAAGGAAGCCATTGCCAATTCCAGAGCCATTCAAAACTTGGCTGATAACCCCCTGCTGCTGACGATGACGGCAATTCTGAACCGACGGCAGGAGCTGCCCCGCGACAGAGCCGACCTCTACGACCAGGCGTCACGGGTGCTGTTGTATCACTGGGATGTGGATCACAAGCGATTGCAGTTGCCAATGGATGCGATCGGGCGGCGAGAAAAGCAGGAAATGTTACGCCTGATTGCCTATGAAATGCAGGCAGGCGAAGGAGGACTCAAAGGCAATTTGCTCAGTGCTGATCGTCTCATCCGCATTCTGACTGATTACCTACGAAATCAAGGTTTTAGCGAACCTCGCGAAAAAGCCAACCGACTTCTTCAACAGCTCCGAGAACGCAACTTTATTCTCTGCTATCGTGGAGCCGACACTTATGGCTTCATGCACCGCACCTTCCTAGAATATTTCTGCGCAGTCGAAATCGTCCATCGCTTTGAAAAGCAGCGCATCCTTACCTTTGAACGATTACGGGATGAGGTATTTGGTCAACACTGGCAAGATGAAACCTGGCATGAAGTACTGCGGCTAATTTGTGGTTTGATTGATATCAATTTCTCAGATGCGCTAATCGATTTTTTGCTCGGTCAGACAGTCAATAGGGAATCTTTTATTGACTCTAGCATGGAAGATTTTATCAGGCTGGATATTAGGGCTTTTACAAATTTACTACTTGCATCAGACTGCTTGTCAGATGTTGGAAATTCTCAAAACTTATCTAATGTCAGAAGTTCCCTTTTAGAAAAATTGAAAACCGAAATTGATTTCCCAAGAATGAGCTTAACATTCCCAGCAGCTTTTGCGATTTTCGATAGAATCCTTGAACATTTTCCAGATTCTTTGGAGTGGGTAAAGCAGCAAACGGGTGTGAGTGGCAATCATTCCAATGAGGGGGTAGGCAGAGGTGCTATACAAAGTGCCGCCGTCAATGCTATTGCCAGGCATAACAAAACACAAGAAACCCTAAATTGGCTTAAAACAAGCCTTTCGGATGACAGCTGGCCTCTAAGGCGTGCAGCAACATGGGCGATACCTCAGTACTATAATCTTGATAAAGAAGCTTTGAGCCTGCTTAAAAGAAACTTACAAAAAGATGATTCCCGCTCTGTTCGATGTGCAACAATTTTGGTTATTTCCCGATATTATCCTATAAACTCTGAGATATTTGATTTATTTTATGAATTAATAAAAAGTGACCCATTTTCCCGTAGATTCAAGTGGCAAGATAACCCTAGAAAGCTTGCATTAGAATTTCTAATTAATCAGAAATATAAATATTTAGAAGTACTTAATCTCCTGAAAGATAGAGCTAAAAATGACCCTGATGAGCAACTTCGGCAATGGGCTCGAAAGAAGTTTAAAGAGCTAAAGAAAGAAGGAGAAGATTTTTAGTTTGAAATTCATGATTAGTGTCGCTATTGCGTTTATCCGCGGGATATATAACGAGATTTAGAGAGGAGGTGCAAGAGCTTTGGAGGATTAGATGTGATTTCCGGCAGGCTATTATTAGTTCTTGGCAAAACTAGGTGAATGAGCTGAAAGACAGGGTATTGATAGGTTTCAGGATGGTATGGTCTTTCTGCATATGTTGACTAGTTGCCCCACCCTCCGCAACTACTCCTGTCTACACGAAACCGAGTGAGATCGCTGATTTTGCAGGTTTTTCAGCTTGCGATCTCGATTTTCCACTCCCGATTCAGCCTGCGATCGCTCGATCCCCTGGCCGCTTTTGGTTTATCCACTCAAAGCGTTGATTTCAAAGGATTTCGGGATATTGTTAGGGTTTTTGTCGTGTCGCACGCCCAGTTAACGTGATACTCGACAAAAAGAAAGGTACTGGCGACGCACTTGCAACGCAACTCAATTTTGAGTACTAAGTTTTGACAATTTCATTTATTCCGCTTCCTCATTCTCTTCATCGCCATCATCTTCCAGAGTAAATTTGGCTACTAAAGGTTCGTGATCGCTGGCGACCACTGTATCTTCAAACTGAAAACGACCGTCATCGCGAGGAAAATCATTGTTGACATGGACGATGTCGAATTCTGCTTCTTCAAGCAGGGTGTTGGTAACAAACATGTGGTCAAGCACCTGACTGTTACCGTCAAAAATGAAGCTATAGGCGTCGTCATCATCGATCGCTCGCCCAACTAGATTGGTCAGTACCTGCTCTTCCGCCGTTCCGGGCAAAATTTCACTCAGGTCATTAGTAAATTCAAAGGTATTGAGGTCGCCCAGAACAATTATATTAGCGTTTGGGTTGTCGTCAACAATACCATCTATATAATCATTCAGCGCCTGGGCCTGAGCTTCTCGCTCCGTTTCCCCCGCCTGTACAAACGGTTGGGGGCCGCCGTAGATAGGGGTTGAGCCAAATCGGGACGTGAGATGATTGTTGACAACTGTGACGAGATGCCCGTTGAAGCTAAAGTTACCCACTAGCGGATTCCGCGTTCCTTCAAATGCGTCGAGATCGTCTAGTGATTCAAAGGACTCTAGGGAAACTCGCTCAGGGTTATAGAGAAAAGCATTCCGGAAATTGCCGCCGGGGACGCCGCCAGAGGCGTCATCAACAGGAGCGACATCAAAGAAGTGATAGGTAGGCCCGCCTGCCGCAGCAATAGCGTCTACCAGCGTTTGCAATGTCTCCGTGGCGTCGGTGACTGTACTGCCGACGCCGCCAGTTGTCCCGTCATTGTCCTGAATCTCCTGCAAACCTATGATGTCGGGTGCGCCCAAGTTATCCACAATTTGCTCAGCCAGCAAGATCCGTTGGTCATTGTCTGCGGCTAGAGGACTCAGATTAAAAACGTTGTAGCTGGCGACGGTGAGATCATCTTCGTCGCCAGCCAATTCAGTCACTTCTTGCTCCAAGCCGCTCGGCGCAATCTCAAACGGTTCCGTGATATTCACCTCAAAGTTACCGAAACTATAGCCTACTACCCCTGTGATACTCCCCAAGCGATCTCCCACGGTTAGCGCTGGCGTATTAAATCCGTTTGGCAAGAGAGTCGGGGTAAACTGAATTTTCAACCGTTCAGGGTTCTGGTCCCCCGTATTGTCTAGCCCTGAGGCGCGGTTGATCCCGCCTCGCGCATTTAAGACATCATCAGGCGTAGCGAAAGCCCCTTGATTAGGTAGGGTGAACGCTTCCGCTGAGAAGAGGTTAAAGACCCGAGTGGGAGACACCGCCACGGCGTCTTCCACCGTGACGCGCATACCTTCCAAACTCTCGTAGAAATCGATCGCGTCTTGATTCGGATCAAAATTGCCCGCCTCTGTTTGCAGATTCACCGGCAGCTCATCATCACTAATGACAACTTCAGTAGGCGGCATGCGTCCGCTTCCGCCAATCACAACGGCCTCTGGCAGGTCATTGCCAGACGATATCCGAACAATATCGGGCGAAGTCAGTTGAGTAATCGACAAATTCCCTGTATCAGCGCCGCCCGGAATCACTTCACTGACTCCGCCAAACACGCGAACTGCATCGCCTACCCTTACCTCCGAATTGCAGATAGAAACGAAAATGCCGTCTGAGGCGGCCTCATCACCGTTGCCTTCATCTTGCAAATAGAAGCCATTGAAGGCCACACCCGTTACAATTCCCTTCGTTTGCACTACCAATCCAGTGAGGGGGGAAAGATGGGCGGCCCCTTGAATATCTCCGATGGCGACAGCGGGAATATTAGACCTATCCGAAATATAAATATAAATTAGGGCGGAAAAGGTGGCAGATAAAACTTTGATGTATATATTCAAGAGTCTACTAACAATGAAAAAATCCACTTCATTATATGCAATCTAAACCAAATCGATGCATGACAATTTTTGGATTACCCTATGATAATTTCGAATAGTTTTTGGAACAGAAAAAATTAGCCCATCATCACTATCAAGCTGAGAAATAGATACAAAAAATTCGAGTCAATTTCAAAGTGGAGCATGCCGCAGATCATTATCTATTAATGAAAGGAAACTGTCAGAACCCAGTATAAAAAATTGAATAAAAGACACACTTCTGATATTCTGACGACGCCCCTGCCTGGATCTTAGAATTACTTCATGGTCTGTCCTTACTGCTGCTCCACCCGAATCACCAAACGACAACGCACGACGACCCTTGGGTATTCCGTCTTCTACTGTAAAAATTGCCACTGCACTTTTAATGAACGCACAGGGACTCCCTTCAATTTTCTGGAATTTCCCACCGATATCGTCTTCCAGGTCTTGCTGTGTCGATTACGCTACAAGCTGAGCTACCGAGATGTGGCGGAATTCTTTCTGGTAAGAGGATTTAAATTTACCCACGAGACAGTGAGGGATTGGGAAGAACGCTTTGCGCCGATCTTCGCGGATGAGCTGAGAGCCAAGCCTAAAGGGAAAGTCGGTAAAGTCTGGCATGTGGACGAGACGTATATTCGAGTCCGGGGCAGATGGTGTTATCTCTATCGCGCTATCGATCAGGATGGGAATCTGGTGGATGTAAGACTGAGTGAGACGCGAGATATGGCGGCGGCGAAAGCTTTCTTTCGGCAGACTCGAGACATTACCGATGTTCCCCCAGAACGGGTGTTCACTGATGGACTCAACGCCTATCCTCGCGCTATTAAAGAAGAGTTGGGCGCTGAGGTGGAACACGAAGTCATTCCCTGCCTTGGCAATCCAATTGAGCAGAGTCATCGGGGCATCAAACAACGCTACTATCCAACCCTTGGCTTTGGATCCTTTGAGTCAGCTAAACGCTTCTGCCAAGCTTATGATGAGGTGCATCAATTTTTCCGGCCCCGTCAGCGAATGGCGGAATTCGTATCTCTCTCTGATCGACGAGAACATTTTCTACAGCGAGTTGATGCGCTGCAAGAGATATTTGAAGCGGCTTAGAGGAGAAAAGAAGGGGAAGAGATGTCTCTCTGCCAAAAACGTGAGATTTGAAGAACCAGTTCTGACAGTTTCCTTAAAGTCTTTGATAGTGAGGGTATAGACACCACGAAACTCCAAATTACAAATATGAAGGGCATTAAACGCTCAGTACGTACACGTGGTCAGGTACTTGGACACCAATTTGGAATAGATTCATCTAAGTTACTTGACTACCTAACTGCTCGGATTCAGATTTATCTTCTAACTTATCGTTATGTTCTTGACAACTGCCTGTCCTCGGAGATCTCCAAAATTCACAAGATCTTGGAAGTGCGACCCGTTGTTTTATTAGATTATGAAACAAATTCTGATATTAAGGACTTAAGTAGGCCACTGTCACACGCCAGCTTGGTCGCGGCATACGTAAGCGACCAGTGGCCCACCGAAGGAGTTGAATAGATGTGTTTCAATACTTCTTTAGTGTGCATAGTTTAGAGAGGAGTTGCCTAACTTTTGCCCTGAGATGTAAGGGTCGATCGGCTTTGAAGAGCATTGGTTTAAGTTGTAATATGTCTAACTCGTACTTGCACTGGACGCTAAGGTCAACAAGTTGACTGTAGAATTTTAGATGGTCTTCGCGCCAGTGAAGTCAACGTTATCCTTCGAGGCAAATACGGTGAACTGGACAACCAGACAAGCCACCGCTGAAGACAAGGAATTTCTGTACGTCTTGAAGCGCGCTGCGTATGAAGACGTTGTGCAGAAGCAGTTCGGACAGTGGGATGAGGCATGGCAACGGCAGCATTTTGAGGAGAAGTGGGCTCCTGAGACCTTTGAGGTCGTCGAAAAGGCAGGACGACGAATTGGAGCGCTATCTGTCTCAAGGACGAACGAGGAAGTTCGTATTATCGGAATTCAGCTACTTCCGGGGTTCCAAGGACATGGGATTGGCACCGAACTCTTACAGCGCGAGCTACGGTTTGCCGATGAACGAGCATTGCCAGCGAGACTCCAGGTGCTCCGAGAGAACCGCGCGCGGACGTTATACGAACGGCTCGGATTCTGTGTATGTGGTGAGACCGACACCCATTTTCTGATGGAGAGAACCGGATAATCGGGTAGCCAGGGGTGTTTCTCCCCTGGCCCCACCCACCCCCGGCGTGAGGGTCCGCACCGAGCGGTTCAGTATCAAGGAGCAAACATAAACTATACTCATGAGCAAGATTGTCAAGTCCGAATCCAGCCATGCTGACAGGCTCTTTGAAATCCATGTAAGCGCTACGAATTACGCATGTGCTGCTTTTTATCCTGCTGAGATCGTCGAAATCTGGCACAAAGGGCGTACAGCGCAAGGCATGGCAATGGAGATTGCAGATGGCAATTTCTATACCTTGATAGATGAATCTGAAATTCGTGGATTCATTGATTATTCCCACGAACAGCTCCGTGGACTATTTGTAGACCCTGAACATCATGGATGTGGATACGGTTCGGCTCTGCTGCAATTCGCGATGGAAAGGATCGAAATACGTCCCGCGTTTCTGAAGTCTACTTTGAACGCTGTATCTTTCTACTTAGCCCACGGATGGACTAAAGGAGCCACCGAACTCGTGCGTCGTCATGACCGCGATATCTACGTGGTCCACATGAATCTGGTTTAGAGTGCGATCACTCATCGCCGTAGGCTGAGTTGACGCAAGGGAACCCAGCATTGCCTTCTGCTCAGAACTGTGACTGTTTCTCCTGCATTTGCGATCGCCGCCTAACTATCCGGTTGCACCCGATGAAACGGAGGATTCTGGTTAGAATTGAAAAGCTACCTGACACGGGTGAACCGGGGCGTTATGCGGCCCATAATGAGACATAAGAATGAACCCCTGTATTTGATGTGACGGATTTCCTTAGTTCATCTCAACTTTAGGTGATTGGCTTACAAAAGCCTAAAAGTCCTGATTATATTGACTTTCAGGATGATTCCGACTGTTTTTCGTTGACTAGTGGCTCGATCCTCTGCAACTACTCCGATTTACTCAATAACGCTGCGATCGCTTTATCTTAGGGTGTTTCCCAGAGTGCGATCGCGTTTTTTATTGAGTCCAAATCCGGGGTGAGATCGGGGTATTTGGTTTTTTCTCAACAGTTGTCAAGTGAGCTAAAACTCTTATCCTCAAAGGGTTTCAGGATGCGCTTGGCGATTCCTTATTTGAATATTTGCCGTGCCCCGCAACTAATCGGGAGAACCCCGAACTCAGATTATTCTTATCGAAATTTGACAGGCAACTCAAAGTCATTCACTTTCTTATCGATAATCAAGCAAGACGCTAAGAAAGTGAATGACTGACACAGTTTGTGTCGTCTTGATAGAGCAAAGAAGAATTTCGGCTCTTCGCAACATTTGGTGAAGCCAAAACGTGACATTTTAAATGACTTTCGATAAGGCTGTAGTGCATTATTCCAGGGAATTTCGGGCAATTTTAGGGATTTAAGCGACTGCATTTTGGCGTGAAAACAAGCTTATCTTATCTCAGCAGCGATCGCGTTGGGCCATTGAGTTCGGGGTGAGGATCGAGAGTGAGAGAAGGCCGCCGCAACGGCGTCAACAGGCCAGGAGGAAGCGATATCTGAGCAGCGGCTATCCCTTAATCGCATCTTTCTCAACAAAGTCAGATCGTCTATAAGCCAATCAGGGTAAAGATTTCAGCGATAGTTTGGATACAAACTAAAGTCATTTCAAGATTTTTCTATGACGAAATGAAACGAGATGATGAATAAGGGTGAAAAAGGAACGCCAGAGACGAAGAAAGGTTGAGGTGGATTAAGCGCGGGCAAAACTGCCAGAGTCCTTTTGCTGTATGGATTAGACTTATTTTCCGATACATTTCTATAGAGAAGCGAAAGTAACGACTCAAAGGGAAAAAATCGGGCTCAATTGATCGCCGATCTGAAGATTATCGACAATCAAAATTGACG
>JAAUYH010238874.1_pt1 | contig 17119 bp, 18 predicted proteins | sample 7278061 | NCBI WGS metagenome assembly JAAUYH01 (sample SAMN14350203, study PRJNA611818) | marine sediment metagenome | isolation source: surface marine sediment (0.6m) | place: French Polynesia: Moorea | collected 2018-08 | reverse complement strand
CGGCTCCCTGAACCAAAAGCATCCCCAGGTATTTTTATTCAGCAGATGGCAAGGAATTGGGAGCAGGGGGAACTTTTGGGGTGTCTGGTTGTGGCTTCTTCCTTTCTAAATATTTACTTAAAACAAATGCCATATCTCCACGAGTCATGGGTTTTAAAGGAGCAAGCTTTCCATCCTGGATATTAATAAATTTTTCTGCTACCACAGTTGCGATCGCTTTTCTTGCCCAACTAGGGATAAACTTAGAATCAGGATAGGGAGAGAGTAACTCATCTACAGTGTCATTGCTAAACTGGAAAACTCCATAGGCTTGGGCAAAAATTGCCAAGCCCTCTGCTCTACTTACCTTTTGATTGGGAAAAAACATATTACCCCGATAGCCCCTCATAATATTAGTCTTTAAAACTACCTGAATATCGTTAAATGCCCAATGGGAAGAGGGAACATCTGCAACCACTACTAGCTTTTCCTGTAAAGCTTCTTGCCGCTTATCTAAGCGAAATGCCTTTACCATAATCGTAGCCAGTTGTGCCCGATCAAGCCACTTTTCCCCATAAAAATTACCGTCAGCAAAATTGCTCATTAATTTGGCATCTACTACTCGTTGAATATAATCTGATGATTTTTCAGGAGTAGAAGAACTATTTTGTTGAGCGATCGCTTTAAAGGGTAAGCAATGTAATAATACTACTAAGGATAGAGTACTTAGAAGCTGACGCATAACTTAATTTACCACTCAGTACTATTTATATAAATTGATACTCACTATCTAAAGCCGAGGAAATTTTTGGTTGATCCAAGCAACTTTTCTATACATTTATGATTTTTAGACTTACTGGAGTAGTTGTAAAGTTCCCCCTATTTTTTGTCAGTAGGCAGAGAGAAGACTTGACTAATTTCTGTTTTTAATCAGTAAAAATTATGACAATGATTGGCTAATACGTAATTTTTCAGAGATACCAGAAACCAAAGCTTTACAAGCAAACTCTGGTAAAGCTAACATCCGTCGCCAGCGCCACGGTTCTTGATAAAGCCGATATAACCATTCTAAATTGTTATTTGCCAACCAATGGGGAGCGCGGGTTTTTTGCCCTGCCCAAATGTCAAAACTACCACCAACCCCAATCCAAATCGCCTGGGGACAGAGCTGACGATTTTGGTGAATCCACATCTCTTGACGGGGTACTCCCAAGCCAACAAAAATTACATCCGGTTGTAATTTAATCAGTGTTTGCCGTAATTCCTCTGCTTCTGCTGGTGAATGATAACCAGAATAAGTACCGATAACATTTAAACCAGGTACTTCTTGTTGCCATGATTCTGCGGCTTTCGTCGCTATACCAGCAGCCCCTCCATAGAAAAATACCTTTTTATCTATATTTTTTTCCCCTAGGTTTTTTAACAAGTCTTCAGCAAGTTCAATGCCAGGAATTCTTTCTACTTTTTGCCGCAGCATTAATTTTAAATATAGAACTACTCCCGCTCCATCGGGAATCACCAGTTCTGCATCATGGATCACATTAGCCAGAGACTGATTGCGTTCTGCCTGCATAGTCATTTCTGCATTTAGGGTAATTACATGACCTCCAGAACCTTGTCGCAATCTTTCTAGCAACCAATCCAAATAGTTACTCATCACATTAACAGGTAATCCTAAAACGGAAAAGGCTCCATGGAATTCAGACATAACCTGTGTTCTATACCTCATCAAGATCCATATGGCAAGTAGTTTATCAAATATTTTTGAATATACCATGAATTAGGGATTAAATTTTAGTTACCTAATTCTGCAAGAAGGCTCCCGCTTACTCGTAGAGGAGCGGTGAGAGGAATTGCGGATTGCAAACTAAACGCCCCTTGACCGAAAAAAATGTTGCAGCTATTTTGGGAAAAAGCAAAAAATGCAGTTGCCAAGCCCTATTATCAAATCTCCAATATTTAACGGTTACCCATCCCTTGTGCGACCAAACTGATATGATTTTGGTTGAAGATATCGACTTGCAAATCGGCGCTAAAGGCTTCTTGGGTAAGCTCATCTTGACGGTGGCTTGAGGCAATTTCCAGATTTCTTGTCTTGGGTTTACTGACAAAGAGATAAATAGTACCGATGGCTCATCAGAGAAAAAATGACCTGTAAAGTTCTACCGTCGGGGGTGCAATGCTAGATCATTGGTGCGGTGCAGGAATGTCTTATCCCCAAATCAACCTACACTCCTGCTGAACCAGGAGTGTGTGGAGTAGTCACAGCTAATAATCTAAAGAGCAGAACTTGACCATGAATAAAATTCGTGTGGCATTAATTGAAGATCATGATCTTACCCGAGTAGGTATTCGCACAGCATTACAACAAAAAGAAGAAATTGATGTTGTGGGAGAAGCTGCCAATGCTACTGAAGGCTTACAAATGTTACAACAAACCCATCCAGATATCGCAATTATCGATATTGGATTACCAGATAAAGATGGCATTGAATTAACTAGGGACATTAAATCCGCCTCTAGTGGAAAGGAATCAGCTATAAAGGTTTTGATTTTGACTTTACGGGATAATAAGGAAGCGGTACTGGCTGCCTTCGCAGCAGGTGCGGATTCTTACTGTATGAAGGATATTCGTTTTGATAATTTGCTGGAGGCTTTACGAATAACTTACAACGGTAATTCATGGATAGACCCCGCAATTGCTCGGATAGTCTTGCAACAAGCACAACAAACTTCACTGAAATCTGAAGCAAATATTGTGGAAAATACTACCTCTGTAAATGCTTCTGTGAAAAGGAAAAGTGATGAAATTATCGATGCTTATACCCTAACGGAACGAGAGTTAGAAGTGCTACAGTTAATTGTTGAAGGATGCAGTAATGCTGTAATTGCTGAAAGATTATACATCACAGTCGGTACTGTGAAAACACACGTCCGTAATATCTTAAATAAGCTATGTGCTGATGACCGCACTCAAGCAGCTGTTCGCGCTTTGCGTTCTGGGTTGGTGGGATAGGTCAATGTATCAGGGTAGCAACAATCGGGGTAACAATAAAGACATTTACAACTTTTACTTGCTTATGACTTGTGTATTCTCAGTTCAGCCCTGCATTGCAACATCATTAATTGCCCTGAAAAGCAAAAAACAAGTGAAGTCAAAGTATGGCAGATAAAACCCGTAAGCTTAAGCTCATGGTTGTAGACGACGAGCTAGATAATTTAGAGTTGCTCTACCGCACTTTTAGACGAGATTTCCAAGTTTACAAGGCACATAATGCCCAAGTAGCCCTAGACATTTTGGGAAAAGAAGGGGAAATGGCAGTAATTATCTCCGACCAAAAAATGCCGGAGATTAATGGCACTGAATTTCTCGGTATGACCGTGGAGCGTTTCCCTAATACAATGCGAATTTTGCTGACTGGTTTTACTGATGTGGAAGATTTGGTAGATGCAATTAATTCTGGTCAAGTATATAAATACCTTACTAAACCTTGGAAGTCTGACCAAATAAGGGCAGTAGTCAAACAAGCAATTGAAACATATCTTTTAGTCAAAAAGCGTACTGATGAACTCAGTCGTGCTCTACGCCGAGAATCTTTGTTTAATGAAATCACTTCGGCTATTCGAGAATCTTTAGACTATTACAGTATGCTGCACAAAATTGTTGCCACTATTGGGCAAACCTTTGCAGCTAGTAGTTGTTTATTGCGACCAGTAGAGGACGATCGCTTAACAGAAGATGAGTTTTCTTACTACGACTCCCAATCTCCTGTTGTTCGTGAAGATTTTGATTCCAGTGCTGTTATTAAACAAGTTTTAGCAACTAAAGATTATCAATTAATTCAATCTACCCATGATCATAAATCTTGCCATCAATTAGTAATTCCTTTTACCTATCAACAAAACCTTCTAGCTGTTTTAAGTCTCTACCAATGGGGTAGTGATGCTCGCCCCTGGAATGATGAAGATATTCAATTAATGTGCAGTGTAGCTGAACAAGCAGCTTTAGCCGTTTCCCAAGCCAAACTTTATCAAAAACTCCAAGAAAAGCAGGAGCAGACTCGCGTTGAATTAGAAGTTGCTCGGCAAATTCAGCACAACTTACTACGCCAAGAATTTCCCCGAATCCCTGGAACAAAGGTACAAGCCTGCTGCCAACCAGCTCGTGAAGTAGGGGGGGATTTCTTCGAGGTATTTTCTCACCCGAAAGGGGATATATGGGTAGCTGTGGGAGATGTATCTGGTAAAGGTGTACCAGCAGCCTTATTTATGGCGAGTGCAATTTCCATATTACGCCGAGAATTATCTGCAGAAACCCCACCAGAGCCCAATATTATTATGCAAAATCTGAACCATGCTCTGAGTGATGACTTAATTAGCAATAATTACTTTATTACTATGGCTTTAGCCCGTTATACCCCTGAAACTGGTGAATTAGCTTATGCTAATGCCGGTCATATTTACCCTTTAATTTGGTCACGTCAAACCCAGATGGAATGCACACCCAATTATCTCAAAGTCCGTGGTATTCCTTTGGGTATATTACCTCATTGGCAAGCAGAGTCCGGGCGTTTAATCTTGGAATCGGGAGATATTTTGCTGCTAACTAGTGATGGAATTACTGAAGCAAAATTAACAACTTCAGTATTACAGCCCGCTATTGTTGGTGATAGCCAAGCAATATCTAGTAGTTCTATGCTCAATCAAGATGGTCTTTGGCATATTCTACAACAGCAGTCACAACCATTTTCTTTGCAAAACTTGCTGACTCGCATACAAGAATATAGCCAAATTCAAGAAGATGATCAAACTATACTTTCTTTGGAGGTTTTATAAGTAGTATGAGAACTGAATTAAATGTACCCAGCGATTTAAAATTTTTAACTATTGTCGAAGATTGGTTATTGGGAAGCTTGAAAGCTGAACTCGGAGAATCTGTTGATTGGGTCAGACAATCTGTTCGCTTGAGGCTAGCTTTGGTAGAAGCTTACTCCAATGTTGTCCGCCATGCCCATAAAGAAGAATATAATCTACCTGTGCGAATTCTTGTGGAACTCAAAGATGGAGAACTTGCCCTAGAAGTTTGGGATCGAGGTGAAGGCTATAATGTAAATGCTTATTCAGCACCTAACCCCGAAGATAAGCAAGAAGGGGGTTATGGTTGGTTGATTATGAATAGTCTCATGGATAAGGTGGAATACCAATTGCAAGTTAACGGTGGCAATTGCCTGAAGTTAGAAGCTTCCCTAATAGAATCCAAAAAATAAAATCACCACTTTTGGGCTATCAGATTTGTGGCTTATTTCTCTAAATATTAAATACCAATAAAAATCAAATTTTATCAACTTTATAATTCATGATTAAAATAAATGATTGCGTGGAGATGCAATTAGGACTTACGCAAAAGTAACGTCACTGCGTCATTACGAGCGACAGCGACGTAATCGCAAAAATTCTGCGATTGCTTCCCTACACTTCGTTTCGGTCGCAATGACAAATCTTCGTTGCGTAAGTCCTGGCAATATGTGACATTTCTACAAGGTTAAATTATATGAATCAGTGTACTGAGATAAATAGTGATTTAGTCAAGCAAAAAGCCCTGGAGTTGGGATTTCATCAGGTGGGGATTGCGGCTGTAGATGGGGTCGATACAACAGCAAAACAGCGATTGGAAACTTGGATTGCTCTGGGTTTTCATGCTGATATGGCATGGATGACATCCCCCAAGCGCCATAATATTCAATTAGTGATGCCAGAAGTGCGATCGCTAATTTGTGTAGCTTTAAACTATTACACACCCCACCAACGTCCTGGGGGGAAAGAATATGCCAAAATCTCTCGTTATGCTTGGGGACGAGACTATCACAAAATTATGCACAAAAAATTGAAGGCTCTTTCCAACTGGTTACAAAGTTTGGCTACAGGTATTCAAGGGCGTTATTATGCGGATACAGGCCCCATACAAGATAAAGTTTGGGCACAACGAGCTGGTATTGGTTGGATTGCCAAAAATGGCAATTTAATTACTAGGGAATATGGTTCTTGGGTATTTTTAGGAGAAGTATTGACAAATTTACAGTTATCCCCAGACAAGTCTCATACACAGCACTGTGGTAGCTGTACCCGTTGTTTGCAAGCTTGTCCTACTGATGCCATTACCAAACCATTTGTAGTTGATGCCAATCGGTGTATTGCTTACCATACAATTGAAAATCGGGATGAGAAATTGCCCGAGACTATTGCACCTAATTTACAAGGTTGGGTTGCTGGTTGCGATATTTGTCAAGATGTTTGTCCTTGGAATCAACGATTCGCCAAAGAAACTGATGTGGTAGAGTTTCAGCCTTATTCTGGAAATGTATCACCAAAGCTGGTAGAATTAGCTCATATCTCTGATAGAGATTGGGATCGCCAATTTACGGCATCGGCATTGCGAAGAATTAAGCCAAAAATGTTACAACGAAATGCCCGTGCTAATCTTGAAGCATCCCCCATGTAAGTTATGACTAAAAAAGTAATTATTTTTGATTTTGACGGCACAATTGCTGATACATTAGATGCCGTTGTCAGTATTGCTAATCACTTAGCAGATGAATTTGGTTATGCACCTATTACGACAGAAGAATTGGCGTATTTGAGAAATTTAAATTCTAGGCAAATAATTAAGTATTCTGGTATATCTTTTTTAAAAATTCCTTTTTTAGTTAAAAAGGTGAAATCTGAATTAAAAGGGAAAATCCACGAATTAAAACCAATTGTAGGTATTAAAGAATCCTTAGTTGCCTTAAGGGATGAGGAGCATCGTCTAGGAATTATTACTTCCAACTCTTCAGAGAATGTCATGGATTTTCTCAAAAATAATGATTTAGCAATATTGTTTGACTTTATCTATTCTGGAGTCACAATTTTTGGCAAAACCACTATTATTAATAATGCATTAAAACAAAATGACTTATTGTCACACCAAGTAATTTACGTGGGGGATGAAACTAGGGATGTAGAAGCATCCAAAAAGGCTAATATTAAGGTCATTGCAGTGGCTTGGGGTTTTAATTCTCACGAGGTACTAGCCAAGCAAAATCCTGATTTTCTAATTCATCAACCACAAGAATTATTACAAGTGGTTGAGAATTGTTAATTAATACTTGTGTATAATTAGTCCCATATTTTACCATCATAGGGTTTTTATCTGCCCTTCGGGCAAGGTAAAAGGTAGTTCCGTAGACGTGTTACGCGCGACTTCTCGTAGAGATGAAAAAATTTTCACCACCAAGGATAAAAATACCTTTTCCCGACTCCCGACTCCCGATTCCCGATTCCCGATTCCCCACTCCCTATTTTCAAACTGATAAAACCTGTGGGACTCCTACAAGTTCACCAGTCAAGCTAAAGGCACGACAATCTGTAATCTTCACCTTCACTAATTTACCTTTCAGTTCAGTAATATCCCCGTCAAAGAAAGTTAAACGATTACCTCTAGTGCGTCCCATTAATTGAGCTGTATTCTTGTTATTTTGGTCTTCTACTAAGACTTCTTCCACTCTTCCCAGGTATCGTTGAGAACGTTCGGCTGCTCTTGTCGCTACAAGGTGATTTAACCTTTGTAGGCGATCGCTTTTTACTTCATCGCTCAATTGCTCATCCCATAATGCTGCTGGGGTTCCTGGACGAGGAGAATAAGCAGCAGTATTAATGAGGTCAAAACCAATATCTTCTACTAGTTTCAGGGTATTATCAAACTGTGCCTCTGTTTCCCCAGGGAAACCAACAATAGCATCTGCACTAATTGCCGCATCGGGCATATACTCCCGAATTGTATGGATAATCCGGCGATATTTCTCATGGGTATATCCCCTAGACATCCGTTTCAACAGTTGATTATCCCCTGACTGGAAGGGTATATGAAAGTGTTCACAGACCTTGGGTAATTCAGCACAGGCTCGAATTAGCCTTTCAGTAAAATAACGGGGATGGCTAGTCGCAAAGCGGATACGTTCAATCCCCGCTACATCATGGACATAATAGAGTAAATCCGTTAATGTATTTTGCCGTCTACCTTCTGGGGTAATTCCTGGTAAATCTCGCCCATAAGCGTCAATATTTTGTCCTAGGAGAGTAACTTCTGGATAACCCTGTCTGCCGATTTCTTCCATCTCGGCACGAATTGCTTCTGGGGTGCGGGACTGCTCCACACCACGTACATTCGGGACTACACAATAGGTACAGCGTTCGTTACAGCCATAAATCACATTCACCCAAGCAGTTACTTTGCTATCTCTTCGAGGCTTGGTAATATCTTCCATAATGTGGACAGGTTCAGTCGCTACCACCTGATTGCCATCAAATACCTGTTGTAGTAAATCTTGCAAGCGATTAGCATGTTGTGGCCCCATTACCAAATCTAATTCTGGCACCCGTCTTAATAAGGATTCACCTTCCTGCTGTGCCACACAACCAGCAACAACTAAGGTTAAATCTGGCTGTTGATGTTTACGCTTTGCTTGTCTACCTAGATAGGAATATACTTTTTGCTCTGCATTATCTCTGATGGTGCAGGTGTTGTAGAGAATTACGTTGGCATCATTTGGATCTTCTGACCATTCAAAGCCCATATCTTCTAAGATGCCAGCCATACGTTCTGAGTCGGCTTTGTTCATCTGGCAACCGAAGGTAGTGATATGATAGCGACGGGATGAAGTGGTCATTGGTAATTTGACTGAATCAGGTAGGAAGTATATCGAGTTGTATATTCTATACTATTAAAGTATAGGCAAGATTAGCAGGTTTAGGAATTTATCTCCACAATTTCTCCAGTTAATATAGGTTTGGCAATGAAGTTTGTCGCGGTTTTATCAGGATTGGTGATGGCTGGGAATAATTGGAGAAATTATAGCACTACCAAAGCACGTTAGGACATTTTTGGATGCTGAAACCTATGAACAGTAAACTTATTACTTATTACTTATTACTTGCGCGTAGCGCTATATCTGTTATTCTTCCACACCTAAAAAACGCAAATAACCATTGCTGAGTTCTTTTACAGCTAAATCATAAAACTGCTTGCCGTGTTCTGGTGTGGCTAGGCTGGGATCTGAACCCATTCTCCCATCTGGATAAGATTCTCGAAAGTTGGTTGCACCATAAATCGGATATCCCTTACTTACTTCTGGGGATAGAGGTGCTTGCCTAATAATATCGGGATAAATATACTGAGTTACAGCTACTTCACTGGGAGTAGCGTGAGAGCCCTCACTATCACCATATAATTCTTTGGCTAATTTGTATACAGAAGAGCACATAAACCAGTTAGCAACTTGGCATTTTACCCTGGATGCATGTAATATCTGTAAATCGGACAAATACGTATAGGTTTCGGCAAATGCTGCCTTGAGAGTAGCAATATTACCTCCATGACCATTAATAAAGTAAAAGTTGGTAAAACCAGCTTTGGTCAAAGAAGTAATATAGTCTCTAATTACCTGAATCATGGTAATAGGACGTAGACTAATAGTACCGGGAAATGCCATATGATGCAGTGCCATGCCCACATTAATTGTAGGAGCAACCATAGCTTTAGTTTCTTTCCCGACTTGATGGGCAATGGCTTCCGCACAAATAGCATCAGTACCAATTAACCCAGTGGGGCCATGCTGTTCTGTTGAACCTATGGGAATAATAATACCTTGCGATCGCTGTAAATAAGCTTCGACTTCTTGCCAGGTACTTAGATGCAGTAACATTTCTCAATTTTGGATTTTGGACTTCGTCGTGAGCGTTCAGAGGAGCCGTCGAACGATTTTGATTTTCCCCCTTAGAGGATAAGGGGGATTGACTGATGCTTTACGGTACTAGTGCCCATCGCACCACTGGCAACTAATCACTATATCTAAGCCAAAGAGTAAACTTGACCATCAATCAATAAGCGAGTGATTCCCTTGGCATTGAGATGATAACGAGTCTTATGTAGCATTTTACTATCTGGCACCTTAATCACGCGATCGCGTTTCGTCGAAAATCTTTTCGCTACACGATGGTTATCAAACACTGGTAGTGTATTTGACAGGGTTTCCAGATTAGGAATTTGACCCAAATCAGCAAAATCCTTTAGAGGCTTGGTAATTAGTTCTGCCGAACGGTCAATTACCAGGTAACAAGTTCTAGGTAAATTAGCGGTAGACAAAGGTAAAACTTGTACCACGGAATTGCCAGAAATTCGTTTTCTGAGGATAGGTGTTGTTTCTTCAAACTCCTCATCATCCTCATCATCATCGAAATCTTCCAGTTCCTCTTCATCAGTTAACAAGTCTTCACCGAGCATTTCGGCAATCACCTGGTTTTCTATGCGATTATCCTCGTCTTCTAACAAAGGACTGGGAATTTCTTCGATTTCTGGGGATTCAGGTTCTAAAAGTTCTAATTGTTCAGCAACCGGGTGACTCGATTCTGTGACGGCGGAAGAACGCCGTCTCACTCGACGAGTCCCTGGACTATCTACATCAGCAGATTTTTTAATCGCCTTCGAGATAGATGGCTTAGATGGTTTTGCCTTGACTGGCTTTGGCTGGACAATTTCCTCCGGCTCCGGTTTAAATGGTAGTTGTTGGTAACTTACCTGGGCTCGTCCTTCAGGAGTTCTAGCAGCCCTTTTTAAGGAAACCAAATATTCATACTCATCTTCCGGTAAAGTGCTTTTGAGTAGGCGACTAATAGTCGAGTTACTCACCCCGTAGCGTTCTGCCAGAGTTGAGGTAGTTTCAGCACTTTCTCGGTATAATTTGAGAATTTCTTGTTTATCAGAATCAGTTAATTTTCTCACGGTAGACACCAAAAAACTTTAGGCTCTTTTTCGTCCACTACGCCGCAAACGGTTAAGTGATGCTTCATATTCCAAGGCAGCTCCCATTCCAAATAAAACTCCACTAAATACCCAAAATACCTCTAATATGTCCCCACTTTCATAATTGGGATACCTACTAGCATGTTTGAACCACATATCTGCAATGTAAAGGGAAAATGACGCGGCTGCAATCATTCGCCAAGACAAAGAGACTCTACCTCCCCAAAAAGCCAGCAGTAAGGTAGTGGCAATTATTAGTAGTAGCACATCACTGATAACATAAAACCAATTCAAAATTGGGGCAACGGTTTCTACCCATGAGGGTAACTCCTGTTTAGCAACTTCTGCTCCTTCGACTGGGCTAGAAATTAACCACACTAAGGCACTACCAAAGACTCCAATGGCTAATACAATTAGCCATTGCCAAGGTTCGAGGTTGATCCGTCTAGAAGTAAATGCCAAAATGATTGCCGTACCTACAAATATATAACTAATAACAAAAAATATATCGCCTACAGAAACAATTGGTTCTGCTTTCAATACTATTTCTGTATATCCGAAAAATATGCCTCCTAAGAAATAGGAAAGCATACCCATACCTATTAGTAGCCACACCGGTCTTCCGCTAACAATTTGCGGACTGCGCCAATTCCTTAAGCATAGAACACTAGCTAGTAAATATGCTAGAGCTTCCAATATATTTGTACCCATTACATACCATTCAGGACGCTTGGCAATCCCATCTACTGCTGGAACTTTGGCGCTGAATAGTAAAAAATATAACAATGCCAATACAGCCCAAACAATGCTAAATAAAATAATATTATTGGTAGATATTAAAGTGTTTTTACGTAAATAATTGTTAGAAATATTACTCATGACATGGTAGACTGTGTAAATTTGCTGTGGTGAGGAATGTGTGGCAAGCAATCTTTACAAAAGCCAGATGGCGTTTATCTTACTTACTTTATGAAGACAAAAATCATGATGATTTTACATTTGTAAATAACACATTCCAGCTCATTGCCACAGTTTACTCAGTGGAGATATTTTTAGCCACCTGATGAATACCGAACGATCCTCATCTGTCATTTCTTCTAATTGATCAGTGACTTGATAGGCAAAGTTCTCATTCCCAAAGTATTTTTTGCCTAATTGGTGTAATTCTTGTAAAAGAATCACCAATTGTTTCTCTTTCCATATAGGGCTTTGTGCGGCTCTAAGGGGATTAATCTTAAGTAAATTTTCTACTGTCTCTGAGACATCGGAAATAAGTTGATGTTTCTCTAAGATTTTGGCAATATCTTGGGTAAATAATTTTGAACTTCGAGAACCTAATAAGTCTTCGATATCCATGTATACTGCTTGAATTAGCAAAAGACTAGCTTTGCTTAAAATGCTTACTTTGCTAATTTCACCTGTATCACAATCATTAGGCTGTTTTAAACGAACCTTACCCCAGATACTATAGCGTTCTGGCTCTTCCAGTAACACACAAGCTTTGCCACGGTTATCGGTTAAGTCTCGCCATAGGGCTACTGCTTCTTCCTCTTCACTAGCTGGGAAAACATGAATCAAACGGAAGGTTTGCTCCTGATAATAGAGGACGGGCACCTGCTGATCCCGTTTTGGATGCTGAATAGTAGATATTTCAACATCCTGTTTTTTGAGAATAAACATGGTACTGGTGAATAACTCCTGACAGGGGCGTTCCAAATATGGGAAACTACGATATTTTTTGGATATATTGCTAAAACAAGACACTTCTGGCAGAAGTCGGGAAAAAATTCAGTTTATCCTTATTCTTCAGCAGTCGCCAAATTTTTCGTTGCAACATTTCTAACATTGATCAAGATGCTAGACAAAAACATATAAATTTAACCCACTGACAACATAATATACCCGACCTCACAATCAATCTGCTAAATCTTTAATCAAAATCTATAGAGTCAAATAGATTTGAGAAAAATTTTGTTAAGATTAATTAGATGTTTGAAAGATTGCATTCTGTTTCAGGGAAAGATATAATGTCTTAGGTCACTTCTCCCAAAACAAAAAATGTATATGTGGGTGCGTAGCTCAGCCGGATAGAGCAACTGCCTTCTAAGCAGTCGGTCGCAGGTTCGAGTCCTGCCGCGCTCGTTTTTAACCAGATACTCACAGTATTTTTAGATATTGCCTCGCCAGAATAATCTCAATTATTTTGTTCTATTAAAATTTGTGAATTAAGTGTCTACCGTATCTATGTCTACTGGCGCTATTATTTTAATGTATATTGCTGCGATCGCTTGTTTGGGTTTTGGTGTCATTCTAGATGCCCGTGCTACCGCCTTGAAAGCAGCTTTTGATTAAATTGTCTCAATGTTAACTATTGCCCCTCCTGTAGGCTTCTGGTGGGCGTTGGGAAGTTCAATTCTATGAGCAACATTAGGGTATGAAACTGTAACTTGCATCTCTAATTTTTTGGATTCTAAAAAATTGGGAAAAATAAGGCTGAAACTGTTGCCTGTTCCCTGTTCCCTGTTCCCTACCCCCACAATCATGATTTTTTCAGCAAGCCCTAATTAATACAAAGGGCAGCTAGGATATTCCTTAGATTGATGCCAGAGAGTAATTTGCAGATCAGAACACCAACATCCCCAACCTTGAATTTGAGTTTCATGGTTGACAATCCAATCATAAATTTTTTGTGCTTTGATTAATGCCGATCGCTCGCTACGATAAAGTCGAGGGCTAGGACGATATGCTTCCCCATTGATGTGTACTCCTGCAATTAGCCAGTAGTCACTTCCATCACCTTCAGGGATAATTTCTAGAAATCCACAATTGTAAGGTTCAATAATTCCCAAGGTCATTTCCGAAATCACAGCAAAAGCCTCAAAAATCATAATATACAAAGGCCAAATGAGGTTTTTCTGTTCGCTACGAGCTACAGATTATTTACAAGCTGTTGGGGGACAGATAACTTGTACTGATTTAATTACAGCATCTTCATGAAATTGGTTGGTTTTGTTCAATTCCTGGGGTGGGGATGTGTAGATTCCTGCAAAAGGTTGAGCAGTTGTTGCTAAGGGACGGAAATACATATAGCGTTGCTTATAGTCTGCAAATTTCACATACTCCCGCGACTCAGTGGCTGTATTGTAGGATAAAGTCGCTTTACCGTAAGCAGCCTCTGCATCTTTGATTTTTGTCCCTGCTCCTACCCCTTTATCCGTGCGATACTCAGGGCTTTCAGTCAATACGTTGGTAATCCTACTACTATTTGAGAAAGTAGTGCCAGTGGGGTACAGGATATAGTATAAGGTTTTGTCACCCTGATTAACTGCGATCGCATCCGAACCTACCATGAAGGGTGACAAAACTTTAAAGGTGGCTTGGGAACCTAATGATTGCTTCAATTCTCCGTAAGTCATTCCTAAGCGCACCTTACCAATTCCTTGGGGGGATATGAGTTGGGAAGGATTGACATTGACGTTGCTAGGTGCTTGTGAAACGGGACTCTCGGTAGGGGATGGGGTACTTGTTGTGGTTGGAGTTGGTGAAGTATCTCCATTATTTGTGGTTGGTGCGTTACAACCTGCGAGAGTGACTAAGGCGGTGACAAGAAATAGTTGGATTTGACGATAGAAGTAGTTATTGTGCATTTTATTTGGGGTATCTAAAATATTAGGGGATAGGAAGATTTATAGGATTTGTGTCAATAGCTCACTGAAATAAATTGAAGATAAAGATGAGATTTTCAGAGGTAGTAGATTCCTAACTTCTTATAAGTTAGAAGTCGGATATCGAAACCAGAAAATAGTATATAGGATATTGGGTAATGAATGATAAAGTGCGTATATCCGTATTGTAGCGCGCGCTATTTGAACCAAATTATTACCTAGCTGCAACAAAAAAGCCCAGTTGAATCAACAACCAGGCTTACACACACATACAAACAAAGTCACACTCAATGAGGTTAATCACAACCTTAATTCTGTTCTAAGTTAACCTTAACTACCTTGCTCTTTTCTTCTACAGTTTTGGGTAGTGTCAGATGCAAAATACCATTTTTATAATCAGCAGTAACATTAGTATTTTGAATTCTAGCTTTTAGAGGAATTACGCGCTGGAATTTGCCATAATAAAACTCAGAACGTGTATCTTCTTTATGTTCTATTTTACGTTCTGCAACTACCTTAACTGCATTTTCGGTAACTTCAACATCTACATCTTTTGCTTCAATTCCAGGAAGTTCTAGCTTCAGGTGTAATGCATCCTCTGTTTCGGTCAATTCTGCTGCTGGGGTTCTAGATGTTGGTGATTGAAAATCTGCAAATAATCGGTCAATTTGACGTTGGAGAGTATTCATTTCAGCCCAAGGATTGTAACGTACAATAGCCATAACTTCTAACTCCTAGTTTTTTTATCTAGTTCGTGATTACATTTATCATTGCTTTTACACTTATATTAGTGATAATTAAAAACCTTGTGAATTCGGTTTTTATCACTTAATTGTTGATGAATACCGACCGATAAAATAGGATTAATCAATAGTACGGTTAACTGTAATCTGATTGATACGGTTAACTCTAATTGTTATGGGACAACAAATATAAAATAACTTTGGGAAAGCACCATGGTGATATGCAGATAAATTTTCATTTTTTTCGACTCCAAAAAATTTTTAATGCCAGGTTGATAAACCTCAAACCCCTATTCCCTTGCACTTTCTCCAGAGAAAACAGCAACAGAGGAGCTATGCTAATGTCATTACAAGCATTAAACCGGAAATCATATTACTTGTGAAATTTGTCCTGTTCGCGTAGTATTTATTCACAATTTGATATATATATCTGCCTCGGACAAGAACGGGGCACAATATAGAAAGGAACTTCCTTGTCCCGAACATGAGCTATTGCCTTAATCCTTCCTGTCACAGTCCTCAAAATCCCCAGAGTAGTAAATTTTGTATTAGCTGTGGTTCACCCCTACTGCTGAAAGAACGCTACCGTCCACTGAAACCCATTGGACAAGGTGGCTTTGGTAGAACCTTCCTCGCCCTGGATGAACATAAACCATCCCAACCTAGTTGTGTAATTAAGCAATTTTATCCCCAAGCACAGGGCACTAGTACTGTGCAAAAGGCAGTAGAATTATTTAATCAAGAGGCTGTACAACTGGATGAGTTGGGTAAACATCCACAAATTCCCGAACTCTTAGCATATTTTAACCAAGACGATCGCCAATATCTGGTACAAGAATTTATTGCAGGACAAAATTTAGCTCAGGAATTGTCTCAAAGGGGTATTTGGCAAGAAAATCAGATTTGGCAGCTATTACAAGATTTGTTACCAGTATTACAATTTTGTCACGACAGGCAAGTTATTCACCGGGATATCAAACCAGAAAATATTATTTATCGCAGTAACCAGCAACCAGTATTAGTGGATTTTGGTGCGTCTAAATTTGTGACTGAAACAGCCATCAACCGTACTGGTACGAGTATTGGTAGTCCCGAATATGTTGCACCGGAACAAATGAGAGGACAGGCGATTTTTGCTAGCGATATCTACAGTTTAGGGGCTACTTGTCTGCGCTTACTCACCGGGCGATCGCCTTTTGAATTATATGATGTTAATCATGATACCTGGATTTGGCAACAATTCTTACAACAGCCTGTGAGTGGGAGCTTAAGCCAAATTCTGGACAAGATGCTGGTAACTATTCCCGCCAGACGTTACCACAGTGCAGAGGAAGTTATCCAAGATATTAATTCTCAAACTCCAAGAATAGCAAAACCTAACATCTCTACCACACCACCAAAACAATCACTGACAACTCCCCCCACAGTAAACTCTACTCCAAGTCAAATCGATTTAGAGTTGGAGGAGATGAAAACTATCTTTTTGAGTAGTAATCAGTCCCCAAATCATCAATCTAAATCTTCGTCCCCAACACCATCAACATCGCCAACTAGTAATAAAATTGATGAAGAGTTGGAGCAAATAAGGAAAAAATATCTCGGCGATTGAAACTCTTAAACCTCATCCATGTTGGAACCTGGAGTTTCTAGTTATTCTGATGTGTCATTGCGACGCTCAGAAGCAATCTCAAAATCCTGTTATAAAACTAAGGTTTTCAAGGTAGACGCGGTTTAAGAGAGAAGTAGGTTGGGTTGAAGAATGAAACCCAACACCAGTAAAACTTTGTTGGGTTTCCCTACCGCTCAACCCAACCTACTTCTCTCTTAAACCGCGTCTACCTTGAAAACCTTAGTTTTATAACAGGATTTTGAGATTGCTTCTGAGCGTCGCAATG
>JAAUYH010071567.1_pt1 | contig 17121 bp, 15 predicted proteins | sample 7278061 | NCBI WGS metagenome assembly JAAUYH01 (sample SAMN14350203, study PRJNA611818) | marine sediment metagenome | isolation source: surface marine sediment (0.6m) | place: French Polynesia: Moorea | collected 2018-08 | reverse complement strand
GACCTGCCGTTCCTGACCAAGCCACCCGCCCATGCGCTGAGCGAGGCACAGAGCCTTTTGGTCGAGTTGGACGCGCTCGACGCGCACGGCAGTTTGACCGACCACGGGCGCAAGCAGGCGCGCTGGCCGTTGCACCCACGCCTGGCCCATATGATGGAGCGCGCCGGGCAGGACGCCGCGCCGCTTGCCGCGCTTCTGGCCGACCGCGATCCCTTGCGAGGCGCGGGCGCCGACTTGTGCAAGCGCCTGGAGGCCATCGCTGGCAAGGACAGGGCGCCCGGGCTCGAGCGCATCAGGGCAGAATCGAAACGGCTTAAGAAGCAGGCCCGCGCCACACGGATCGCCGACCCTGCCGAGCAGGCGGCTCTCGCCTATCCCGACCGGATCGCGCTCAGACGTCCCGGCGACACCCCGCGCTGGCTGACATCCGGCGGCAAGGGGGTGAAGATGGATGCCGGTGACCCGCTGGCCAATGCGCGACTTCTGGTGGTGACCGACACCGACGGTCACCCGACAGAAGCAACCATCCGCACCGCTTTGCCCATCGCGGAAAGCGCACTTCGCGCCCTCTTCGCCGCGAAGCTCGAAGAAACACGGACCGCCGAATGGTCCAAACGCGCGGCCCGCGTCGAGGCGCGCATCGAAGACCGTTTGGGTGCGTTGACACTGTCCAGCCGCCGATGGCCGGACGTCCCGCCCGAGGCCATGGCGCGCGCCATGTTGGACGGCGTCCGTCAGCTTGGCCTCACCTGGTCACCGGCGGCCCAACGCCTGCGGGCGCGTGTGAAGCTTTTGCGTGAGACGTCGCCTGATCTTCCCGACTTGAATGATGCGGCCTTGCTGGAAACCGCCGAAAGCTGGCTTCTGCCCCATTTGTCGGGTGTGCGCACCGCCGCAGATTGGAGGGCGTTCGACCTGCTGTCGGCGCTCGAAGCGCAATTGACGTGGGAGCAACGGCAGATGCTCGACCGCGAGGCGCCTGGTCATTACACGACGCCCTTGGGTCGCAAGGTGGCCATCGACTATTCCGGCGAAGCGCCCGAGATTGCGCTCAGGCTGCAAGAGATGTTTGGCGAAACGCGGCATCCCAAAGTCGCCGGTCGGCCGCTGCGCATCACCTTGCTGTCGCCCGCGGGCCGCCCGCTGCAAACCACCATGGACCTGCCGGGCTTTTGGGCCAGCAGTTACGCGGATGTGCGGAAGGACATGCGCGGGCGCTATCCGAAGCACCCCTGGCCCGAAGATCCGACCGTCGCGGACCCGACCCTTCGGACGAAGCGCAAGGGCGGGTAGCCTGTCAGGGGCTCTGCCCTCGGCCTTCGGCCTCACCCCGGGATATTTTGGAACAGGCGAAGAAGAATTTTCGTCAAATTGAGCGGATCACCAGCGCTCCAGCGCCGCCTCGTCATCGTCCTTGGCGGCGACCCATGTTTCGCCATCTGCGCCGAACTCTTTCTTCCAAAACGGCGCCCGAGACTTCAGGTAGTCCATCAGGAACTCTGCCGCATCGAAGGCGTCTTTCCGGTGCCGTGCGGCGGTGGCCACCATCATGATCTGCTCACCGGGTTTCAGGGGCCCGTACCGGTGGATGACCATGGCATCGGTCAGGGACCACCGGCCGACGGCCTCGGCACGAATTTTCTCCAGCGCCCTTTCTGTCATACCCGGATAATGCTCGATCTCCATGGCAGAAAGCGACCCGCCTTCGTCACGCACAAGGCCCGAGAACGTCACCACCGCCCCTGCGCCAGGCGCCGAGGCCGTGAACGCCGCCACTTCGGCCCCCATATCGAAGGGCGCGGATTGGACGCGAACGCTCATCCGCCTGTCATCGGTGGAAAGAACGCGACCTCCCGCACGCCATTGAGCGGCGCGGTCATTTCGGTCAGGTCCTGATCGACGGCGACGCGAATGGCGCTCATGTCGGAGAATGCAAGCGCATGCGCCTCGCTGCGGGTTTTCAACTCGTCGACCAGATCGGCCACTGTCGCGGCGGTGGTCTCCACCTGTTCCTTCGGTTCACCGATCCGTTCGCGGATCCAGGCAAAGTAAAGAACGTCGATCATCTTTCGTCCTTCAAAAACGGTAGGGCCTTTCGAAAATAATCCAACCCGGTGATCAAGGTCAAAGCGGCCGCCACCCACAACAGGCCGACCCCGATCCACCACGTCGACCAATAGGCCTGCTGGATCAACCGCAAGTTCAGGGGATCGTCGCCGCCGCCCATGATCTCGGCGATCACGCCCGCATCCATTCCCACGGTGCGCTCGATGAACATGTGCTGGAAAATCCCTGTCCCGAAGAGCACGCCGATCGCCACCATTTGCGCCGTCGTTTTCCACTTGGCCAATTTGGTCACCTTCAGGGTGCCCGCCGTGTCGCCTAGAAACTCGCGCAGACCGCTGACAAAGACCTCTCGGAAAATAATGACGGTGGCGGGCAACAGGATCCACGGGTCCATTCCGTCGGGCCGGTGCGTGCCCGAGAGCCCGGCGATCAGCACAAGTGCTATGACCACCATGGCCTTGTCGGCAATCGGATCGAGCATGGCGCCGAACTTGGTTTCCTGCTTCCACGTCCGCGCCAGATAGCCATCAATCCAATCCGTCACCGCCGCGCCGATAAAGAGCAAAAGCGCGAACCAGTCCGCCCAGGGCCGGGTAAAATAAAGGAATAACAACACGACAGAGGGCGCCGCCAGAAGTCGCAAGGTCGTCAGGATATTCGGGATCGTCCACGTCATTGCCGCACCTGCATAATCCGGGCTGCCCGAAAGGGGAAGTGGTGTTGAAAACCCTGTTTGCATATGATGTGCAAACCACCAATTTTTTCTGTGGGATAAGCTCGCTTATCACTTCACCCTCTGGCAGGCCTTTGCGTCAAAGGGCCATGCTGGTCATGCCGCTCTTGTGGTCGCTGTCGTCAGCCCCTAGGACTGGCGCATGGAAGACTGGTATCCCGACAAGCTGATCGTCAGTGCCAAGGGCACGCCCGAAACCCTGAAACAAGTGCTTGGTGCTTTCGAAGCAGACGCCGCCTTTCACTATGCCGAATTCGGCATCTACGAAGCGTCCACCGCACTTTCCATTCTGGAAGCCTGCCCGAACGCGCAAGTTTCGCTCTTCGATTTCGATCACACGATCGACAAGGCGCGCAAACGGCTGGCCGCCTTCCAGGGGCGGGTCCACTTCTATGGCAACAGCCAGCGGCATCTGGACAGCTACAACTGGGCGCTTGCGTTGCTGATACGGGACAATCCAGAGCCGATCTTCGACTATGTCTTTTTGGACGGGGCCCACACCTATGCCGTCGATGCACTGACGTTCTTCCTCTGCGATCGGCTGTTGAAGGTGGGCGGCTATGCCGATTTCGATGACTACGGATGGCGGCTGCGCGGATCATCCATTGATCCCACGAAGGTGCCCGTGATCGCCGAGCAATACACCGACGCGCAGATCGACGCCTACCAAGTCAAGATGATCGTCGACGATCTGGTCAAGCGCGATCCGCGATACGAAGAAGTCATGCGTAACAAGGTATACCGAAAGGTCGCCTGAGAGCGGTCACGACGGCTTGTCCGCAGATACCACAACCGACGGCACCGGCACGACATAGCCCGCGCCGTCCAAGTCGCACTTGGCCCGGACCGTATCTGCCAATCTCGCTTCGATGGCCTTCCGAACTGCCTCGGTCTGGCCCGACAGGACCGAAGCGGCCCGGACCGCGCCATAGGCGAAAGCCCGGTAGAGGTCTTCGGGTTCCTCGACGGTCAGACAGCTATCGACATCCTCCAATGAAATGTTGGTAAAGCCGGCGCTTTCCATCAGCGGAATGGCATTTTCAGGGTCGGCCAAGGCGTGCGCGTCTGGCCCGGGCGGCAGCGTCACTGACGGATCACCGAGCACCTCCAAGGCGTCGAACAACCACCCGAACCCGCCATCCGATCCGGGTCCCCGCCAAATGGAAAATGAAACCCTGCCGCCCGGCTTCAGGACACGGGCCGCTTCGGCCAACCCTTTGCCCGGGTCAGGCAAGTGCGGCACGCCAAAGCCTATCGTCACGGCATCAAAGCTTGCGTCCCCAAAGGCCATCGCCATGGCGTCACCCTGCAGAAACAGGGCCTCGGGCACCGCCGCTTCGGCAAGCGACACCATCGCAGCCGAGAAGTCGAGGCCCGTCGTATTGGCCCCGCGGCGTGCAAGTTCCGCCGCAACCACGCCGTGCCCCGAGCAAAGGTCCAACACGTCCAACCCCGGGCCCGCATGGACGTTTTCTGCCAAGTGTTTGGCCACGAACCGGGTCGCGGCAGCGAACCGATCTGCGTAGTTTCCGGCAATCGACGGGTCTGACCACCCATCGCGCTCCATCATTTCGAATTCGGATGTATCCATTTGGCCCCCCGGATTTCAGGAAGCCTAACCCTTCTCGTGAAAGAAATCATAGATGGTCTGCGCCAGCGCCTCGGACACGCCGTCGACCGCCTTCAGGTCCTCCAGACCCGCCCGGCTCACCGCCTTGGCCGAACCGAAATGCGCCAGAAGCGCGCGTTTGCGCGTGGCGCCCACGCCCGGCACATCGTCCAAAGGCGTCGCGCCGACGGCCTTCGACCGCTTCGCGCGGTGCGCGCCGATGGCAAATCGGTGGGCCTCATCCCGCATGCGCTGGATGAAATAAAGCACCGGATCGCCCCGCCTCAGCGCGAAGGGGCGGCCCCCGTGGCGATGGAACTCCTCCTTGCCCGCATCGCGGTCCACGCCCTTGGCGACGCCCACCATCGGCACGTCTTCGACGCCTAGTTCCGACATAACCTCGTGCACGGCACTCACCTGCCCTGCACCGCCGTCGATCAGCAAAAGGTCGGGCCAGGCGTCCGACTGTCGGTCCGGGTCTTCCTTCAACAACCGCTTGAACCGCCGCGTCAGCACTTCACGCATCATGCCAAAGTCATCCCCCGGCGTCAGGGTTTCGTCCTTGATGTTGAACTTGCGGTACTGGCTTTTCAGAAACCCCTCCGGCCCCGCCACGATCATGCCGCCAACGGCATTCGTCCCCTGGATATGGCTGTTGTCATAAACCTCGATCCGCGACGGCGGCCCATCCAAATCGAAAGCCTCCGCCAGACCCTTCAAAAGCTTCGTCTGCGTCGCCGTTTCCGACATCTTGCGCGCCAGGCTTTCCCGCGCGTTCCGAAGCGCGCCGGCCACCAGTTCCTTCTTCTCGCCTCGCTGCGGCACAAGGATCTCGACCTTGCGACCCGCCTTCTCGGGCAGTGCCTCGGCCATCAGGTCGGCATCCTCGATGGCGTCCGACAGAAGAAGCTGACGCGGCGGCTCCTTGTCGTCATAGAACTGACCGATGAAGGCCTGCATCACCTCCGAGGCCTCGGCCCCGGCCCCGGTTCGCGGGTAGTAATCCCGGTTCCCCCAGTTCTGGTTGGCCCGGATGAAGAACACCTGCACGCAGGCCTGCCCGCCTTCCAGATGCAGCGCGATCACGTCCGCCTCGGCCACGCCCGCCGGATTCACGGCCTGCGCGCCTTGCACAAACGTCAGCGCTTTCAGCCGGTCGCGAAGCGCCGCGGCGCGCTCGAACTCCATTGCATTGGACGCCGCCTGCATCTCCTCGGCCAGCTTTTCCTGAACCTTGGTGGTCCGTCCTCGCAGGAAGCGTTCAGCGTCTGACACCAAGTCATCGTAATCCGCTTCTGAGATGTAGCCGACGCATGGCGCGCTGCACCGCTTGATCTGGTAAAGCAGACAGGGACGCGTGCGACTATCGAACGTGGCGTCCGAGCAGTTCCGAAGCAGGAACACTTTCTGTAACTGGTTCAGCGTCCGGTTCACCGCGCCCGCGCTGGCGAAGGGCCCGAAGTAATCGCCTTTTTCGCGCTTCGCCCCCCGGTGCTTCTTGATCTGAGGAAACGCGTGTTCCTTCGAGACAAGAATATTCGGGAAACTCTTGTCGTCGCGCAGCAGCACATTGTAGCGCGGCTTCAACTGCTTGATCAGGTTCTGTTCCAGCAGCAGCGCCTCGGTTTCTGTCCGCGTGGTCAGCACCATCATGCTGGCGGTTTCGCGGATCATCCGGGCGATGCGTGGGCTGTGCCCCTTGGGCCGCGCATAGGACGACACCCTCGCCTTCAGGTTTCGCGCCTTGCCAACGTAAAGAACCGCGCCTTTCGTATCCAACATCCGATAGACGCCGGGAGACGCATCCAGCGTCTTCAGGAAATCCTGAATTACCGTGTGGCCGGTCCGGATCGGGGTGTCAGATGCGTCGTTCATGATTCTTATTCTGGCTGCACAAATCGCTCAGGGGGCACAAGACTAAACCTGTTCACAGAAACTGTGGATAACCACCGGGACAACTCCACGCCATTCCGAATTTTTTGTTGTTTTCAATGGCCTTCAATCAATTGCCTATTTTTTAGGCAACAATATAACCAGTTGTTTTTCATATATATTTTTATGCACTTTTGACAAGTGACTGAAAACATGACGGTTTTTGTAACGGTTCCGTGACCTTCCAGGCCGCCAGTGCAAAACTACCGTTACGTTAACTTTTGCAAGCGCTTGCAAGTCACTCCACGCCCGCCGCATCAGGGGTTTCCCATCCCAGGTGTTGGCCGCCGTCAATGCAGATCAACTGACCGGTCACGCTCGGGGTCTCAAGGAAGAAGCCCAGCGCGCGCGTCACATCCGCAGGCTCGGCACCGCGGCTCAGGATCGTGCCCGCCCGCTGCGCCTTGAAGTGATCACGACTTTGCCGGACGCCCTGCATCGTGGGGCCCGGGCCGATTGCATTCACTCTGACATCAGGCGCCAACGCCTGCGCGCTGGTCTGGGTCAAGGCCCAAAGCCCCACCTTGGCCAAGGTGTAAGACGCGAAATGCGGCGTCAACTTTCGCACCCTCTGGTCGATCATGTTGATGATCAGCGCATTGGCGGTGGGTTCCTCCCACTCGCCCCCCACGATCGCTTTTGGCGCTTGTTCGGCAAAGGCCTGGCTCAGCACGAAGGGCGCACGCAGGTTCGACTCTATATGGCGATCCCAGCTATCACGGGTGCCGGTCTGAAGCGTGTCATACTCGAAGATCGAGGCCGAGTTCACAAGAACCGTCAAGGCCCCGCCCAAGGCCTCCGCAGCCCGTGGGACCAGACCCTGCATCTCGTCTTCAACCGTCAGGTCCGCCTGCAACGTCGCGGCGTTAACGCCCATGTCCCGGCAAAGCGCGGCGACCTCTTCGGCTTCGGCCTTCGAGCCCATGTAGTGCACGCCCACGTCGAACCCGCGCGACGCCAGGTCCAGCGCAATCGCGCGCCCAAGGCGCTTGCCCGCGCCCGTTACCAATGCTTTGCCGCCGATCATCCGTGCATCACCACCATTACCAGATACGCCAGATATAGAACGAAAAGGAAGAAACCCCACCGGCGGGTCAGCGACCGCTTCTTGCTGAAGACGAAGGGGGCAAGCAGCAAAGACGCCCCCAGCATCGCCCACAGGTCATAGGCCAGGAACGGCCAGACAACGGGCACGGGGCCAAAAAGCGTGGTGACGCCCATGATGGCCAGTAGGTTGAACATGTTCGACCCGATGACGTTGCCCATCGCGACGTCCGCCTGCCGCCTAAGCGCGGCCATGACGGTCGTCGCCAGTTCCGGCAGCGAGGTGCCCGCCGCCACCAGCGTCAAACCGATCACGCTGTCCGAGACGCCGAACGCCTCGGCGATCGAGACCGAGCTGTCGACGAAAAGACTGGCGCCGAGCGGCAGGCCGACAAGCCCCAGGATCAGAAACGTGGCGATCTTCCAACCGGCGAGACTGGCATCCGCCCCCTCGACATCATCATCGCCACCGTTCCTTTTCCGATGCGACATCGCTTCGCTCGCCTGATCCCACAGGATGAAGGCCAGCACGGCCAGCAGCATAAGCCCGTGCCAGAAGGTCAGTGGGGCAAGGAAACAAAGCGCGATAAAGAACACGGTCACGCCGATCATCGTCTTATAGCTTTTTCGGGTGTCGAACTCGGCCGTGTGAAGGCGCGAGATCAAGGCGGGCACACCGAGGACCAGAAGCACATTCGCCGTATTCGACCCAACGACGTTACCCAGCGCCAGTCCGGGCGCGCCTGCCAGTACGGCATCGACCGAGATCAAAAGCTCTGGCGCCGATGTGCCGAATGCCACGATTGTCAGGCTGACGATCAATGCGGGCACGCCCAACCGAAGCGAGGCATTGACCGCCCCCCGCACCAAAAGATCACCCGAGATCAGCAGGATACCCAAGCCAAGGACCAGCGTTACCCAAACCAATGTCTCAGCCCTTTCGGCAGTCGCAAGGGCCCTTGCCTATCACGTGGCGGCCGCAGTGTTCGCATTTCTTGGCGACCCGCCGGAGTCTCCCGGGGATCAACAGACTGAGCTTCCCGAACATGCCAAGGACGGCGATGAAAACCAGAAAGAGCGTGACGATCTTCAAAATCATCGGCTCTAAAGCCCAAAGCGCGCATAGGCCGCGCGGTCTTCGATATCATCCAGCACGTCGCTGAAAACCCGCGCACCGAAGCGCGTAAGAAGCGGGCGCTTCATCTGATAGGGACGCAGCCGCACCTTGTCGCCGAAGATTTCCTTCATCTTGGGCACCAGATGAGCGACCCCATCGATCAGACCCGTCGGCATGGCCTCGTCGCCCACCCAGATCGAGCCATCAAACAACTCGGTATCGGCGCTAAGACGTGCGCCACGCCGGGTTTTCACGTGATCGATGAATTCGCCGTGGATATGTTCCTGCAGCGCCTTGATCCGCGCCACGTCATCGTCGTTCTCGGGCTTGAACGGATCGGCAAGGCTCTTCGACTTGCCAGCCGTGTAGACCCGCCGCTCGATGCCGTACCGGCTGATCAGATCGTTGAAGCCGAATCCAGCCGAGATCACGCCGATCGAACCAACGATCGAATGGCGGTCGACCCAGATCTCATCCGCCGCGCTGGCGATATAATACCCGCCCGAGGCCGCGACGTCCTCGACAAAGGCATAGACCTTCACGTCCTTCTCTTCCGCCAGACGGCGGATGCGGGCCGAGATCAGGGAAGATTGAGCGGGGCTGCCACCGGGCGAATTGATCGACAGCGCCACAGCCGTTGGCTTGCCCCTGGTGAACACCTTCTGGATCAGCGGGGCCAACGCCTGGTCGTTCAGCGTGCCGCGCGTGCCGGCCGCAATGACGCCCTGAAGTCGCAGAACCGACACCAGAGGGGGAGTTTTCACAAAGGGAATGAAGCGCCTCATGCCGCCCACTTAGGGTGGTTGGCGCGTGGCAACAAGGCGGAAGCGGCAATCGTTTCGGAAAAGTGTCTTTTTGAGTTTCGAGCTGGGGACAAAGTCCCATTTTTGAATGACGGGCCCGCCATCACGGCGGCTTCAGATTGTCCTGCCTTTGCCCAGCGGCTTGGGTCAGAGATACTCGCGGACGCGCTCCTAAGCCGCTCTGGCGGCGGCCTGCGGAGCCGAAGCTTTGGATCAAGCGCCCGAAGGCGCAGGGAACGTTCGGTGCAAGTTATGCCCCGCGCAGTCCTGACAAGGGGTTATCTGGGCGCACGGTCACCGGGTCGCTCATGTCCACCGCACCGCCCAGACCTTGCGCACGAGGACCACCACATTGAAGGACGACAGCAGCTCCAACTCGGCACCAGCGGCCTTGGCAGAGCTTTCGAACCTCGACACAACGTCGCTGATCGACGGCTCGCACAACCCAAGCGGCAATGTGGCCTCACCACGGTGCGGATACCCCGCCACCCCTTCGCGCTCCGCGGCGTCAGGCGTCAACCGGAAGGCCAGAACGTCGCCACCGCGCGGGGCCTCGATCAGCCGCATTTCCTCGATATCGCGCCAGGTCAAAAGGTACGCTTTTGGACGACGCAAGTATTGGCGCACCGACACGTCGAAGCCCGTTTCACTGAAGCGAACATTGGCGCCCACGCGCTGTTGTGCCAGCAGAAGCCGTAAGCCGAAGAAAACAAGCACGCCGCCGATTGCGCTCATCACCCAGAAAACAACCGGCCAACCAAAGACACTTGCGATCCCGTCATAGTAAATCGCGGTACCGACAATCCAAAGCGGCAGCGCCGCACCGATCAGCAGCAGGACCCCAAGGATCACGTTCACGTATTTTGCCGCAGCGATATCCTCGGGTATCACGACCCGTCGCGCCAGCGATTGACGATGGGATAGCGCCGATCCAGCCAGAACGCCTTTTTGGTCAGACGCGCCCCCGGGGCCGACTGAAAGCGCTTGTATTCCGCAATGTAGATCAAATGCTCGACCTTCTTCACAGTGTCGCGGTCAAAGCCCATTTCCACGACCTCGGCCACCGACTTCTCGTGGTCGATCAGCGCCTCCAGGATAACGTCAAGATCTGCATACTCGGGCAGCGAGTCGCTGTCCTTCTGGTCTTCGCGCAACTCCGCAGTAGGCGGCTTTTCGATGACACGCGGTGGGATGACCTCGCCCGCCGGGCCCTTCATCCAGTCGCGGTGGTTGGCATTCCGCCACCGGCAGGTCTCGAACACCCGCATCTTGTAAAGGTCCTTGATCGGGTTGTAGCCGCCCGCCATGTCGCCATAGATGGTGGCATAGCCCACCGCCACCTCGGACTTGTTGCCGGTGGTCAAAAGCATCTCGCCAAACTTGTTCGACAACGCCATCAGGATGACGCAGCGAAGGCGTGACTGAATGTTCTCTTCGGTGATGTCAGGCTCGGTCCCGGCAAAGAGCGGCGCCAAAGTCTCGCTCACCGCAGCGCGCGGACCGCTGATCGGAACGCTATCCAGACAACACCCCAATGCCGTCGCGACCGCCGCCGCATCTTCCAGCGACGCGTCAGACGTATATTCCGACGGCAACATGACACAGCGCACGTTCTCCGGCCCCAGCGCATCAGCGGCAATCGTGGCCACAATGGCGCTATCGACCCCGCCCGAGAGCCCCAGCACGGCCTTCGAAAACCCGGTTTTCCGGAAGTAATCGCGGGTCGCCTCGACCATCACGCGATAGTCTTGCTCCCACTCGTCCGGAAGCGCCGCGATATTTCCCTGGACGGCCCGCCATCCATCGTCCGTGTTCTCGAAATCGACATGCGCGATGACTTCCTCGAACACGGGCAGGCGCAGCGCAATCTCGCCGCCCGGGTTCAGCACGAACGATCCACCATCAAAGACCTGATCATCCTGCCCTCCGATCATGTTCAGATAGACCAGCGGCAAGCCTGTCTCGATGACGCGTGCCACCATCAGGTTGAGGCGCCTGTCATATTTCCCGCGGTAGTACGGCGAACCGTTCGGCACCACCAGGATCTCGGCGCCCGACTCCTCTAGCGCCTCAGGCACATCCTCGTGCCAGGCATCCTCGCAGATCGGCGTACCGACGCGCACGACACCCATGTCATAGGGCCCCGCCAACGGCCCCTTGTCATAAACCCGCACCTCGTCAAAAACGGTCTCGTTCGGCAATTCGTGCTTCAGAACCTGACGCACCAACCGGCCCTCCTTCAGCACGTGGTACGCGTTGTACAGCTTGTCGCCCTGCAACAGCGGGCCGCCGATGGCCAGCGCCGGTCCGTCCGCGCAGTCCGCCATCAACGCCGCGATCTCGGCCATGGCCGCACGCGTAAAGGCTGGCTTCATCACCAGATCCTGCGTGTTGTAGCCTGTAATGAACATCTCGGGAAAAGCGACCATATCCGCGCCTGCGGCACGCCCTTCCTCCCAGGCGCGCCTGGCAAGGGCCGCATTCCCCGCCAAATCGCCGACGGTCGGGTTCATCTGCGCCAAAGTCAGCCGAAATGTCTCGCCCATAAGTGTCGCGTCTCCATCGACCTGAAAATATCCCGGGGGAGCACGAGGGGGCAGCGCCCCCTCGCCCAGCGCGACGGGCGAAGCCCGGCGCAAACCCTTTCTCAGGTCTTAGCAGAGATCCGTCGAAGGGAAAGGGTGCGCGCCCAAGGGAAAACCGTTGCGGCGCTTTGGTCCGTCCTTTAGGTTCCAAAGGCAGTCTAACGAGGCGGGCGCAAAGCCCGGTCAGGGAGAATTGGGGAAAGCCATGAAGCGGGCAATCGGGATGGGTGTGCTGACGGCGACATTGCTGGTGTCAGGCGTTGCCTGGGCACAGGAAGTCATCACCAAGCAATACGACGATGGCGGCGTCTACGAAGGCACGTTCAAGGACGGAAAGCAGCACGGCACGGGCACCTACCGCCTGCCGAATGGCTACGTCTACGAAGGCGAATGGGTCGAAGGCGAAATCCTGGGCCTTGGTCGCGCCGAATTTCCCAATGGGTCCGTCTACGAAGGCGCTTTCGTCGCCGGAAAGCCCGAAGGCACGGGCAAAATCACCTTCGCCGACGGCGGCACCTACGAAGGCACATGGGTCGATGGCAAGATCAACGGCGACGGTGTTGCGGTTTACGCAAATGGTGTCCGCTACGAGGGCGGTTTCGAAGACGCGCTTCACCACGGCACCGGTCGCATGGAAAGCCCGAACGGCTATATCTACGACGGCGGCTGGGTCCGCGGCATCAAGGAAGGGACAGGACGCATCGAATACCCCGATGGCGCGGTCTACGAAGGCGATCTGGCCCGCGGCGTGCGCGAAGGGACAGGTACGCTCAAGATGCCCGATGGGCTGACCTACGAAGGCGAATGGTCGAACGGCCAGATCAACGGCACCGGCAAGCTTACACAGCCAAACGGCGACATCTACGAAGGCCAACTGGCCGAAGGGAAACGGCAGGGACAGGGCAAGGTGACCTACGCCAATGGCGATGTCTACGAAGGCAACTTTGTCGCCGACCAACGCGAAGGCGACGGCACGTTCACCGGCACCGACGGCTATCTCTACGTGGGCCAATGGGTCGGCGGCCGTATCGAGGGCACCGGCAAGGTCACCTATCCGGACGGCTCGATCTACGAAGGCACGTTCAGGAACGACCTCGCCCATGGCACCGGCAAGATCACCTATCCTGATGGCAACATTTACGAAGGCGCCTGGGTCGACGGCGTGATCGAAGGCAAGGGCGTCGCCACCTATGCCAATGGTCTGGTCTACGAGGGCGACTTCAAGGACGCCAAGATGGACGGCACCGGCAAGATGACTTTCGCCGATGGCTACACCTACGAGGGCGCGTGGAAAGCGGGCCTCCGCGACGGCAAGGGCATCGCGACCTACTCCGACGGCACGGTCTATGACGGCATGTTCGTGGCTGGACAGCGCGAAGGCACGGGCAAGATCACCATGGCGGATGGCTTCGTCTATGAAGGTGACTGGAAAGCCGGCGAAATCGACGGCAAGGGCATTGCAACCTATGCCAACGGCGATGTCTACGAAGGCACGTTCGTGCGCGGCAAACGCCAGGGCCAGGGCACCATTCGTTATGCCAGCGGCGAAGAGCAAAGTGGCACCTGGGAAGACGGCGCGCTGACAGAGGCCGCAGACCCCGCCACGGACAGCAACTGAAACACCTCCCGCGAGGCGTCGTTAACCATTTGGCAACCAACTTCCTGAAAAATTTCGGGGAATTGTCATAGTTTTGCCGGAACCCGAAATTATCGTCACACCTGTTCGCTGCGGTTTGATGAACTGCGTAAAGAGTGTGTAATGTTGAAACTATCGGGGTCCCGCCTGGCTGAGCAGACAGCCTTTGTCAGGTATATCTACTTTCTTTTCACGTCGTGTTGCCTGAAGACCTTCCGGTCCTGGCAATCTGAAGGCGAACCCAACCCTTTCGTGAAAAAGACCTATCGTGTCGTCTGCACCGAGCAGGTGGAATTCACCGATATCTTCCAAGACGTTTTGTCTTCCAGATACTGAGATCAACGGGCTCAGGCACGGAGCCTTTCGGGTGGACGGGCGGTCGGCGTTGGCATCCTGCGCTGACCGTTCCCTCCAAACGAACGCTTTCCCCGGAAATCGCCGGGATGGTTCAAGACCCAACCAGCAATGAAGGGGATGACGATTTGCCTGGTGAATTCTGGAGATACCTCTTCTATCTCGCAACCTCGCTTCGACTACGGTCGTTCTGGCGCTGGAAAGCCGACGGTCAACCGAACCCGTTCGGCGCGAAACGGCGCCCTGTACGCCGGTACACGTCGAAGCAAGAAATCCTGGACATATTCGACGATCAGGGCCTTAGGTTCCCCACAAGAAGCCACGTGTCGTCCAAAGCCTAAAGTCGCTTCAGGAAAGCCTTAGCCTCGGACAGGATGGTTTCCCGCTTGGCGTCGTCCATCCGGTCCCACGTGCGGTACATGTTCGCCATGCGCGGGTTCTTTGAAAACCGGTCGCGATGCCGGTCCAGAAATGCCCAGTAGAGCAAGTTGAACGGACAGGCCCCCTCACCTGTCTTGACCTTGGGGGAATAGGCGCAGTCCTTGCAATAGTCCGACATCCGGTCGATGTAATTCCCGGACGAGACATAGGGCTTCGACCCGACGATCCCGCCGTCGGCAAACTGGCTCATGCCGATCACGTTTGGCGCTTCGACCCATTCATAGGCGTCGGCATAGACGGCCAGATACCATTCGTGCACCTCGAAGGGGTTTATTCCCGCCAGCAATGCGAAATTGCCCGTCACCATCAGCCGCTGGATGTGGTGGGCATAGGCCTCGTCCCGCGTCTGCTCGACCGCCTGCCCGATGCAGCGCATGTCCGTCTCGGCGGTCCAGAAGAAATCCGGAAGCTTCCTTTGGTGGTTCAGAACGTTCCGCCGCGCATAGTCGGGACCTTCCCGGAAATAGATGCCCCGCATGTACTCGCGCCAGCCGATGATCTGGCGGATGAAACCCTCGACGGCGTTGATCGGCGCATCGCCTGCCTTGTACGCCCCTTCGGCCGCCTCACAAATCTCAAGCGGGTCCAGAAGCCCGGCATTCAGATACATCGACAGGATCGAGTGCCAAAGAAAGCGCTCGTCGGCCAGCATGGCATCCTGATAATCGCCGAACTTCGGCAAACCACCCTTGATGAAATGCGTCAGCGCCCGCCGCGCCTGTTCGCGCGTGACCGCGAACCAGAAGGGCTTCAACCTTCCGAAATTCCCGCCGAACCGCGCCTCGACAAGGTCCAGGACTTCTTCCGTTATTTCATCCGGCGTGAACTGCATCGGCCCGCTGAAATCGACCTCTCCCGGAGCGGGCTTGCGATTGTCGTGGTCAAAGTTCCACTTGCCTTGAACCGGCTTGTCGCCGTCCATCAACAGCCCGGTCTTCCGGCGCATCTCGCGGTAAAACCACTCCATCCGAAGCTCTTTGCGACCCTCCGCCCAGGCGTCGAACTCGGCGTGAGAGGCAACGAAACGGTCGTCTTCCAGAATGGTCATATCAAGCGGCAGGTCCTCCAGCGCCTCGATCAACCGCCATTCGCCTGGGCGCGTCGCGATGACGTCGCGCGCGCCGTGCCGTTCGGCGGCGGCGATCAGCGCTGCACCGATGCTCTTCTGCGCTTCCGCCGCATCGAGCTTTGTATAGTCGACCGTCCATCCGGCATCGCGCAATTCCTCGGAAAAATGGCGCATCGCACTGAAACAGAACGCGATTTTCTTGGGGTGGTGCGGCACATAGCCGGCTTCATCCGCAACCTCGGCCATGACCACGACGTCTTCGTCCGGGTCCCCTTCGCGCAGCGCGGCGACGGTGTCGGTTAGTTGGTCGCCAAGAACAAGGATCAGCCTCACCACGGAATCTCCTTGCCTGCATAGTCGTAAAATCCGCCGGTTTGTGCGGGGTCGAGCCCTTCGATCACGTTCAACAGGTTCGCCGCCGCCTCGCCCGCCGGAACCGTCTTGTGCCGCCCCGCATATTTGGCGGTGAAGGGTGTCTCGACCGTCCCGGGATGCAGACAGACCGCGATGGCCTGCTTGTGTGTGCGCCTGAGTTCGATCGAAGCGCCGTGGACCAACTGGTTCAACGCGGCCTTGGAAGCGCGGTAGCTGTGCCAGCCGCCGATCTGGTTATCGCCGATGGACCCGACCCGTGCTGAAAGTGCTGCAAAAACAGCGCGCTGATCCCGTGGCAGCAGCCGGAGCGCGTACTTCAGCACCAGCATCGGCCCCAACGCATTGACTTGCATCTGGTCGATCAGACCGGGCCCGGTGACCTCGCGCACCGCCTTTTCCGGCTCATGGCCATCGACAACCAGCGCCCCCGTCGCTGTGAACACCAGATGAAATGGCGGCTCCAGCGGTTGCAGAGCGTTCGCCACCGAAGCCTCGTCCGTCACGTCCAGCCCGTCGTCGCGGCGCGAGCGTCCGGTCACGTCCCACCCGCGCGACCGAAGCTCTGCCGCGATCGCACTCCCGATGCCACCCGAGGCGCCGATCACCAATGCCCGTTTCATGTGCACTCCTTGCCGAGCGCTGGAACCTAGGGCCGAATTGCAGACGGAACAGTTCCCAACGGGCAAATTCGCGCTAAACTTGCACCATGCTGAGATATGCTGCCGCCTTCCTGATCTGCTCGACGGGCATTGCCCCTGCCTTGGAGATCGTGGAAACCGGCCGCTACGCCCTGAACCGCCCCGCCAGCCTCGACTATGACCCGACCTTCTGTGGCCTCTGGATCGCGAACGAAAGCCCCGAGATCATCCTTGTAACGCTTGAAGGCGACGAGTTGCGTCGCTTCGGCAGTGATCTGACACGCATCAAGGCTGTGACGCTGGAAGGCGACGCCCTGCTGGTCGCCGACGGGTTCGGCGCGTTCCAGCGGATAACGAAGAACGGCGACCCGCTTGCGCCGCCCTTCAAGGTCCCCGGCGGCTGGGCCGATACGGAAGGTATCACCATCGACGCCGACGGGCGCATCATCAGTGTCGAAGACGACCCCGAGCGGCTGTCCTGGCTTTCGACCGACGGTGTGACCGAGCGCGTGGTGGATACCACAACCATGACGCCTCCGATCTACGAAGCCCAAGGCATCGCGCGCGACCCGCGAACGGGGCACTTGTTGATCGTGGATGATTGGGAAGGCTCGAACAGCCTCTACGAATTCGACGCTGCCGGCACGCTCCTGGGTACCGTCCCGTTGACCCAATACGGCATCGACCCCGAAGGCATCGCGATCCGCCCAGGCTCGGG
>JAAUYH010058432.1_pt1 | contig 17126 bp, 13 predicted proteins | sample 7278061 | NCBI WGS metagenome assembly JAAUYH01 (sample SAMN14350203, study PRJNA611818) | marine sediment metagenome | isolation source: surface marine sediment (0.6m) | place: French Polynesia: Moorea | collected 2018-08 | reverse complement strand
CCGTAGCAATCACTGCTCCAGCGATCAACGCTTAAGAGTTAGTTGAGTTTAAATAAAATTCTGACTGAAGCGTCTCCTTCTATGGGGGACGCTTTTTGCTTGGGCAATTCTGCACAGTGTTCTCTAATACCAATTCTATTTAGGATTGCTACACTTCGGTTGTGAAAGGCAAGAGCCATTCTTGCAATAGGGAACAGGCATTCGTATTCAGAGAATTGATGTATAGCAGTATTTTGGGAAATTAGTATTACTAGAAGCCCCAAGTGTAATTTTATGTTTCAGAATTGGTATAACTTATGGCGATCGCTGATATTCTAGATAAAAGGAAGAAGGAATAGGCAATACCTGTTATATTTAGGACATTGTTAAAATTGCCATCTGCTACTTACTACTTGCTAAAAAGCTACTCGCTACTCGCTACTTCCGAACCCATAGTTTTCTTGTCCTAACCAATTAAGGGACTGCGATACGCGATCGCATTGAGATATAATTACAAAAACTAGATATGTAGGTAGGCAAAATTATTTGTATATTGACGAAGTCGAAGGGGGCTTCCGCCTATCATTTGCAAAGTACCTTCGACTACTCAGTCATATTTACCCATTGCAAGAAAAGCAAGAGTTCCTCTTGCCTACCTATAACAAATGTTAAATTAACCGATGCACTGGGTACTTATATAGAAAAGTTACAAACATAGAAGCTGCATACCCAAATTGATAAACAGCTAAAAAATATGGTGTAAGTTTTGTTGCATAACAATTCTTACACCATGTTGGAGTTATTAATTAAGAATTAGAGATTGTCAAGAATTTTTTGAACAATTTGCATTCCACTAACTGCTTGCCAACCAAACAAACCTAATAAAATTATATTGAGACTAATATGAGTATAACGAGCAGCCTCATTTCCTTTTTGCATATAGGGGACTAAAGCAGCAGAAGTAGCAATCATACCAGTCATTCCTAAACCTGCTAATAAATGAGAACCCACAAACAATTTCCCGTTATTAATGTAGGTAACAGCCATTCCACCAATAGTTCCCAAAACCATCAGAGATAGCAAAATAGAACCCATCTTATGATGTCTAATACTAAAATTTTGCTTGACTAGTTCTTTTCTAGTGTCTTTGTCTGCGGTACGAGTACGACGACTTTGGATACCAAGGTAGAGAGCATAAACAGTTAAACCCAGTAATACCCACATCAGTACTGGATGACCAAACTGTGACCAAGTTTTTACTGCATCAGGGATTTCAAATGCCATAATAGTGTGCTTCCTCAAATTACTTAAAAATCTTTATAAAACTTAACTTAACATAAACAAGTACTAGTAAACTTACCTTTCATAGAGTGTCAAAATTAGTAAACTACCGATCACTAACTACTATTAACTTGTCTTACTGTGAAATATGTAGGGAATATGATTGATTAAAAAAAACGATGTACCACCAAGGGAAACAGTTACTAGAAATAGTAAAGCAAACGCGTCACAATGTTAAGGCTCAAAAACTGAAGTTGATTGGGGATTTGTTAAATCAAGGAGTCGATCCTAATACTAAAGATGAAACTTCTGCAACTCCCTTACTTTATGCTGCTCAAAATGGCGAGCGCGAAATTGTGGAGTTATTGATTAAATCTGGTGCAGATATTAATTGTCCCAATAAGCCTCATGGTATCACTCCTTTGATGGTAGCAGCAGCACAAAATCAGATTGAAGTAGTGAAAATTCTCATCGCAGCAGGAGCAGATGTTAATGCTGTTAATGATGATGGGACTCCCGCTTTAGCGATCGCAGTATATCGAGGCTATTTACAAATTGTCAAGTTATTATTAGCAGCAGGTGCAAGAGTCGATCTCGAAGATAAAGATGGAGATAGTCCCCTGACTCTTGCTATACAAGGTAATCAAGTTCAGATTTTAACAGAATTACTCCGCAATGGCGCAGCAATAAATTATCGAGATTCTCAAGGAGAAACCCCTTTAACTATCGCTATAGAGCAGGGTAATTTAGCTATAGTTAAAACTTTAATTGCCCATCAAGCAGCTCCCAATCTCCCTACAGTAGAAGGGGAAACACCTTTAGAAATCGCAGCTCTTAATGGCGATCGCAATTTAGTAGATTATTTAATTAATGCAGGAGCAGAGGTAAATACCCAGGATCGAAATGGAGATACACCCCTACATCTAGCGACTTTAGAAAACTACCAAGATATTGTTAAACTTTTACTTGAACATGGTGCAAAAGCCGATATCAGCAACAATTTAGGAGATACCCCTTTAATTTTAGCTTCTCTTTACGGCTATTTTGCGATCGCTAAACTTCTACTACAATTCGGTGCTAATCCTAATCTGGACAATAATGGAGAAACACCTTTAACTCTAGCTTTTGCTCGTCAAGATACTAATCTCGTAGAAATTTTCTTAAACACTGGGGCTAACCCTAATATTAAAGTTCAGAAGGGAAAAAGCCTGTTAATGGCTGCTAGCGACCAAGGAAACTTAAAAATGATGCAAATAATCCTTAAAGCTGGCGCAGATGTTAATTTACAAGATAACGCAGGTGCTACCGCTTTAATGTGGGCTAGTCATCGTGGTTATATAGATGCAGTGAAATTATTATTAGATACTAATCAAGTGGATCTCAATATCCGTAACAAGGGGGGTTATACAGCCCTGATGTTAGCTAAATTTAATAACTATCCCCAAGTTGCAAAACTACTTATAGAAAAGGGTGCGACAAATTAACTACTAGCAAGTAATAACTCATAGAGTGGGCAAATTCCAGAAATAACACTTCAAATAGACTATTTTGCCCACCTGACTATTAAAATTTCAAAGTTTTTTTACTTAATTTTTTCTTTAGTAAAGAGGGGTTGACGAGAGGCGATAGCCGTGGTATGGTAAGTTTAATGTTTCATAATGGGAGTGGTGACTGGTATAGATAAACGCAACTATTACCATTATGAAATAATAATAACACAAGTAAAATTAAATTCCAAATAATCCCTATTTCAAAAATTTTTGCCGTTAATAAACATTTAAAAAAGTAGGTTGGTGCGATGCCCCAACCCAAGATAAATGATTGTGAAATATTGTTTAGACTAAACTACAAGAGTTGCGGTAAAACTTGCTGAGTAAAATGCTAGCGGTTGCTATTTTAATTATTTCTAATGCCCAATAAGCAACGTGCATCATACCCATAGAGTTAGCAGTAGTATTTAGATTACTGAAGTTATCAAGAGTTAAGCCCAAAGCACTCATTTGGGGAGTGAGAAAATAGGTATAAATTAATGCGATCGCCACCAAAGAAATAGCAGCAAAAACATATTTGTTGAAGTTAGGGAAAGTAGCTTTTCTTTGATAAGTTAATACTAAGCAACCACTTAATACTAAAGCAGAACAGAGTAACTCAACATGATTAAAAGTACCAAAAATCAAATATCCAGCACTAGCGAATCCTTCTTGATTCATCATGCCACTAGTTAGTAAACCAGGAATAACTAGACAGTCTAATAAAAGACTACCACTAAGCCAAAAACCCAAAGAAAAGAGAACGATTGTTGACCAATTAATATGGCTCAAACGTCTGAAATGGATGCTATTCATATAATTTATAATCTATATCATGACACTTATAGCTTAACTGATTGCCTGAACCGAAAGTGTCACAAACAATGAACTTAGTTTAAGTTGTGTATTGTTGCAATTGTGTGATGTCAAAAATGGCTTGAAACTTTAACCCTTGAGCTTGATAGAGTTCTGTAGCCCCTTGTTTTCTATCCACCAAGGCAATAATTTCTGTTACTTGATAACCAGCAGCTTGTAATCTTTCTACTGCTAAGAGAGCGGAATTTCCAGTTGTCACCACATCTTCTAAGACCACTACTGTAGCAGAGGGATTTAAGCTAGGACCTTCAATATAGGCTTTTGTCCCATGTCCTTTCGGCTCTTTGCGAATAATGAGAGCAGGAATTGGTTGATTTTCTAGGGCTGAAACGATGCTAACTGCGGAGACAATAGGGTCTGCACCCAAAGTCAAACCTGCTACTGCTGAGGTATTTTCTGGTAACATTTGCCAAATCAAACGACCAATTACTAAAGCTCCTTCTGCTCTTAGGGTTACTTGTTTTCCGTTGATATAGTAATTACTACGCGCACCTGATGAGAGAACAAAATCACCTTCTTTATAAGCATATTTCACTAACAAGTCTAATAAGATGGAGCGCAAATCATCGTAGCTAGCAGTCTGTAAAGAAGATGTTTGAATACTGTTATTACTCATAAGTAATTGAAGTTAGGAAAAAATGAGGAATATACTGTCGGTTCACTAAATCTTAAGTTAGGATTGAGCAGAAGTTTTCAAAATCGGGCAATGTCTATCAAGTTTACTCAATTAGGTTCAATCTTGTTAATAACTGCTATTACTAGTTTATTTACTGTACAAGCTAGAGCAGAAATGGAATCACAAGAAAAAGAGAATATGGAACCTTTAAGTACTGCTGAGGTTTTTGAAAAAGCTTTTTTCGATCATACAGGTAATGCTTTTCAGAATGATAGTATTGTTGGTCAGTTAAATCATATTTTTGGGTTTAATCTGTTTCCAGAAAAGCAAATTGCTTTAGACGGTAAGTTAGTTGATATACTTTATCGCGATGTAATGAAAACTCAAGCAGAGGCTGTTACTCCTATGAAAACTCGGGATCTGAGTAATCCTTATAGTACGTCTTTGCAAGAGAATCCTGATTATATTGGTTATTAGTTAGTTGTTAGTTGTTAGTAGGGGCGTAAGGCTTGCGCCTTGTTAGTTGTATTTTATTAACTATTAACTATTAACCACTCTTCCACTAACTATTAACAATGATACGTTTAATATAATCTTGTAATAGTTCTAAAGCGGGTGGCTGTATTTCGTGTGCCATATCAAAGTCTTGATACTCTACATTAACACCGATCGCAGTCAATTTTTCTTTAGCTTGTTGAGCGGATGCTAGGGGAACAACTGGGTCTTGTCTGCCGTGTATGATTAGTACTGGTGGAGTTGTTTCTAGGGGTTGAGGTTCGTAATGTAGATAGCCACTGAGACTACATAAACCAGCTAGGGGTAATCCCAATCCTACATCTAGAGTCATTGCTCCTCCTTGGGAAAATCCTGCCATAATAGTACGCTCTAGAGGGACTCCTGTTTGAGAAGGAAGAGAAGTTAGCCAGTTTAATAGTAATTCTTGACTTTGGGATAATAGCTGAGAGTTAGGGAAATTTTCTAAATCATACCAAGCCTTTCCTCCTGGTACTTGATAGTGGTCAAAAGGCGCATTGGGAAATAGATAACCAAACCCAGGTAAGTTTAACATCTGGGCTAGAGGTGCTAAATCTTGGTAGTTAGCTCCCCAACCATGAAGCATTAGTAGTAAGTATTCACATGGTTCTCCTTTTTGGGGCATTAAGGAGATAGCAGCGAGAGTTTTGTTAGAAGTCATAATATTAGTTAACACTTTATAACAATAGCACTATAAATCTATTTAGCGATCGCCATATGTCGTTTCATCTTTCTGCTTGGTCTATTAAAAATCCGATTCCTGTAATTGTTGTCTTTTTAGTTTTGGGTATTGTGGGATTAACTTCTTTCCTAGCATTGGGAATTGATGATACTCCTAATATTGATGTTCCAGTGGTCACAGTTAATGTTACTCAAAGAGGTGCCAGTCCGACAGAGTTAGAGACGGAAGTTACCAAAAAGGTAGAGGATGCAGTTGCCAGTTTAGATAACATTAAAGATATTAAATCCACTATCACTGAGGGGAGTTCTTCTACTGTAATTGATTTTGAGTTGGGTACAGATGTTGACCAAGCAACCAATGACGTTAATAATGCGATCGCACAAATTCGTCCTGATTTACCCCAAGATATCAATGAACCAGTAGTTAAGAGAGTAGCTTTTGCGGGGGGGACGGTAGTGACTTACGCAGTAGTTTCCCCTAAGCGCAATGTGGAACAATTAAGTAATATAGTCGATCGCACCATTATTCCCCAACTACTCAACACTGAAGGAGTAGGACAAATTGAGCGTTTAGGAGGTGTAGAGCGAGAAATCCGAGTGGATCTTGACTCACAAAGCTTATTAGCTTATGGGATTACAGCGAATGATGTCAATACACAGATCAGACAGTTTAACGTGAATCTGCCTGGAGGGCGATCGCAAATAGGGGGAAGCGAGCAGAATGTTAGGACTCTCGGAAGTGCAAAAACAGTACAAGATTTACAACGTTATCCTATAGAGCTAGATAATGGGGATACAGTATCTCTGAAGAATTTAGGAACTGTTAGTGATAGTTATGGGGAATTAAGACAGAGTGCTTATCTCAACGGAAAACCAGTAGTAGCTTTTGCTGTCAAACGCAGTACAGGAAGTACTGTGGTATCAGTAGAAGAAGCAGTAAAAAACAAAGTCAAGGAATTAGAAGCAAGTTTACCTGAAGATATTGACTTACCACTAATTTTGACTCGTGCTAATTCGATTCGTACTTCTTATAAAGGAACAATTAATGCTTTAGCTTGGGGTTGTCTCTTAACCATTGTGACAGTGGGTCTGTTTCTTCGCAATTGGCGAGTTACCCTCATCACAGCTACAGCTTTACCCCTATCTATTATTCCGACTTTTTGGGTAATGAAGTCTCTTAACTACACCCTAAATGGAATGACCTTGCTAGCTCTAGCTTTAGCTATTGGTAATCTGGTTGATGATGCTATTTGCATGATCGAAAATATTGACCGTCACTTACAGATGGGGAAAAAACCGTTTCAATCCGCATTAGATGGAGCAAAAGAAATCGGTTTAGCGGTTGTTGCGACCACTGCAACCATAGTAGCAGTATTTATTCCTGTGGCTTTTATGGGAGGTATTCCTGGGCAATTTTTCCAACCTTTTGGGGTAACAGTTTCAGTTTCTACCATGTTCTCCACTCTAGTAGCTTGTACTATCACCCCTATGTTGAGTGCTTATATCCTCAAGGGGAAATCTAAATCTTATTTTGCTACTGTTAATAACTTTTCCTATCCAGGTTTAGCTAATGGTAATCCAGAATTATTTTTACCCAATTCCCAACCATTATCTAGTGAACCTGCTCCCCAGAAGAAATCTCAATTTCAACCTTATCGCTTCCTACTCAATTGGTCTTTGAGACATCGTATCTTTACTTTAATCTTAGCTGTCGTCTTCTTTATCAGTAGCTTACAGCTTATTCCTTTTATTCCTAAAGGTTTGTTTAGTAATGGGGACACGGGATTAAGTACAGTGATGATCGACTTACCCCCTGGTTCTAAACTGCAAGATACTGAAGAGATAGTAGGCAAAATCACCGCAATTTTACAAAAAAATTCGGCTGTGAGTAGTCTCTTGAGTAATAGTGGTAGTGATGGTCAAGTAAACTCCGCTCGCATTTACATTAATTTAGTACCCAAAGAGCAACGAGACATCAGTCAACGGGAATTTCAGCAACAGATGAGTCAAGCTTTTGATAAGATACCAGGAGCGAGAATTAGTTTCCGTAGTCAAGGTGCTGGTGGTGGTTCTAAAGATGTCTCTCTAATTCTCCGTAGTGACAACCCAGAAAATCTTTCTGTAGCAGCTAGAGATTTAGAAACTCAAATGAGGGAAATACCCCAACTAGTCGCAGTCACTTCTAGTCAAAGTTTAGTTAAACCCGAAATTATTATCAAACCTGATCCTCAAAGAGCCAAAGATTTAGGAGTTTCGGTAGCTGCGATCGCCCGTACTGCTTCTCTAGCTCTCATCGGGGATAAAGAATCAAATTTAGCTAAATTTAGTCTTGCTGACCGTCAAATACCAATTGTGGTGCAAATTGACCCAAAAAAGCGCAGTAATATTACTACTCTCAAAAATTTACGTATTCCTAATAACCAAGGTGTATTAATTCCTCTCAATGCAGTAGCTCAGATTACTCTTGGTAGTGGTCCAGCACAGATACAAAGATTTAATCGTAACCGTCAAGTAACAGTAGAAGCTAATTTACAAGGTATTGCTCTGGGAGATGCGATCGCCAAAATCCAAGCTTTACCAGCGATGAAATCTCTTCCCCCTGATGTTGAACAAGAGCCATCAGGAGATGCAGAAATTATGCGAGATATCTTTACCCGCTTCTTAGGAGCATTAGCCCTAGCAATTTTATGTATTTACGGAATTTTAGTGCTTTTATATAACAATTTCCTCTATCCTTTTGCAATTTTAGTAGCTTTACCTCTTTCTGTAGGTGGGGCATTATTAGGACTATTAATAATGCAAAAAGAATTAGGACTTTTTGCTCTGATTGGGGTAGTTTTGTTAATGGGGCTTGTGACAAAAAATGCGATTTTACTGGTAGATTTTGCCCTAGCTGGACTAGAACAAGGAAAACCCAGATTAAAAGCCGTGATAGATGCTGGAATTTCTCGCTTACGTCCGATTTTAATGACTTCTATCTCTACTGTTGCAGGAATGTTACCTATCGCTTTAGAACTAGGAGCAGATGGAGAAGTCCGCAGTCCTATGGCGATCGCAGTTATCGGCGGTTTTACCACTTCTACTCTACTAACTCTGGTGGTTGTTCCTGTGTTATTTACTTATATTGATGGCTTTTTCCGTTGGTTGGCTAGTTTCTTCTTCGGAAAGAGAAGAAAATTGAACAAATAAACTACCAGCACCTATCGTACCGCCCTGCGGTCTGATTCTCGTGCCGAGGAAGGGGAATCCTTGCTACATTATGTTGATAATTTATTATGTTTGTAGGTTGGGCAATGCCCACCCTACTATTACTGCAACTTAACATGAACAACCAAATAGGATTTATCGCTAAACTCTTAATTGCTTCCTGGATTTTATCTGTAATGATCAAACAAATTGACAAAGTGTTAGTTCTTGCTCCCACTAGTTTTAATGCTTTAGTTATAGTCTTTGCACCATGTCTATTAATGCTATTATTCCTAAGTTGGAGATATTTTCAGGAAAATCCCCAAAAATCATCAACAATTGATAATTAACCTCTTTCTTATAGAAGGTCTTGTAGGTGAACTACCCAACACCAACCTTCGGTATGGTGTGGGCTTCCTGTTTCTGGCAAATGGTTTCTACGAGCAAGCCCGTAGCGACTCTTCTATTGCCTCCAGAGGTTTGACTATCCCAAAGGATGCCCTGTACTCTCGTAGCAATCAAGTTGCTACCCAGGCAGACTCCCGCGTCCCACAGGAGTATATTTATTTTTGGTTACGACCTCTTTATTATCTTTGGAGAAACCCAGATGTTGATTTACTCCGAGTATCGATTGTGCCTATTCCTAGACCCAGTAGTCTTAGCCTTTTGCACGGGTTGGTTCGCAGACTACGGCTACTCCGCCGTGGAAAGGGGCTTTATTAGACTCAGGATGAGGTAAATAAGCTTATTAATTTTGTTTTTAAGCCCCTTCCACCCCCGCTTGAGAATATTTTACAACACTTGAAAGCCTTGATACATAAAGATTTTGTTGCCAAACTGTAAAGCCATGACATATAAACCTAGCCCGCCTTCACATCCCGACGCTCCCTACGGAGAGCGCAGGGCTTCCCAGGCGGAAGCTAAATCAATTTGGAGGTTGAAGAATTAGTAATAAATGCACTGTCATTAAAGCCAGAACTTCAACCAGCTTCTGCTATTGAAATGCTTGCTTGTTTGGAAAATACCACATAGTTCGAGAAAAAGAGTAATAATGAGATTTGTTTCCTTTGAAGAGCGATTATATTGTAGATGGTCAGCAGCAATTTACAGTCTATTTCTCCCTTATCTGAGCATAATTCTGAACTTATACTCATCAAACCACAAGATACAACCTCTTGGACTATTGAAGACAGCGAACAACTTTACGGAATAGAAGGTTGGGGTGAGCCTTATTTTTCTATTAATGCTGCTGGTAATGTTACTGTGTCGCCTCAAGGTGCTTCTAGAGGTATCTCTCTCGATCTTTATGAGTTGATCGAATCTCTGAAAAAACGCAATATTGGATTACCTTTACTAATTCGCTTCTCTGATATTTTGGCAGATCGGATGGAAAGATTATATGCTTGCATGAATCGTGCGATCGCCCGTTACAATTACAATAGCAATTATCAAGGGGTATTTCCTGTTAAATGCAATCAAAATCGTCATCTAGTAGAAGATGTGGTACGCTACGGTAAACCTTATCAGTTTGGTTTAGAAGCAGGTTCAAAACCAGAGTTAATCATTGCTTTAGCGGTTTTAGAACCTAATACAGACAATTCAGAAGCTTTATTAATTTGCAACGGATACAAAGATAGAGAATATACTGAAACGGCTCTACTAGCTACTAGATTAGGACAAAAGCCGATCATTGTCATAGAACAGATTGAAGAACTATATACTATATTGCGAGTTAGTCGGGAATTAGATATTAAACCGATTATTGGGGTAAGAGCAAAGCTTAATACTAAAGGTGTGGGACGTTGGGGGACTTCTACTGGAGATCGCGCTAAATTTGGCTTGACTATTCCTCAGATATTGCAGGTAGTAAAAGGGTTAGAAACAGCCCAAATGCTAGAGAGTCTGCAATTATTACATTTTCATATTGGCTCACAAATTTCTTCTATAGCAGTTATTAAAGATGCTATTCGCGAAGCTAGTCAGATTTATGTACAACTCGCTCACATGGGTGCAAAAATGCAATACCTTGATGTGGGTGGTGGGTTAGCAGTGGACTATGATGGCTCAAAAACTAACTTCCATGCTTCCAAAAACTACAATATGCAGAATTACGCTAATGATATTGTTGCACAAGTCAAAGATGCTTGCGATCGCGCTAAAATTACTGTTCCCACTCTCGTCAGTGAAAGCGGTAGAGCTATTGCTTCCCATCAGTCAGTATTAATTTTCGATGTTTTAGGAGCAAATCATGTATCTGTAACAACTCCTCAACCCTCACAAGAGGAAGAACATTTAGTATTGCGTAACTTTTGGGAAACCTACCAATCTATCAGTGAGGGGAATCTCCAAGAAGCTTATAATGATGCGATTCAGTTTAAAGAAGAAGCTCAGAGCTTATTTAACTTAGGTTATCTAACTTTAGCAGAGCGATCGCAAGCAGAAGAATTATACTGGGCTTGTTCCCGCAAAATTGCCCAAATTATTCATGCTCAAGACTATGTACCAGAAGATCTCGAAGACTTAGAAAAGATGATGGCATCAATTTACTATATCAATCTCTCGGTCTTCCAGTCTGCTCCTGATTCTTGGGCGATCGATCAACTGTTCCCTATTATGCCCATCCATCGTCTGAATGAAAAGCCCACAGCAAGAGCTATACTAGCGGATCTTACCTGTGATAGCGATGGCAAAATAGACCGCTTTATCAATCGCAAAGATGTAAAAGATATCTTAGAATTACATCCTCTGCGTTATACCCCAGAAAGAGAAAGCTCTAAATCTCTCCAACCTTACTATCTCGGGATGTTTCTCGTTGGTGCTTACCAGGAAATTATGGGAAATCTACACAATTTGTTTGGGGATACCAATGTAGTTCATATCCAGATGACTCCTAAAGGTTATCAAATCAAATATGTAGTGAAAGGAGACACCATTAAAGAGGTTTTAGGTTACGTACAGTATAAAGCAGAAGACTTATTAGAAATCATGCGCTGTCGCACAGAAACCGCCTTAGAAGAAAAGCGCATCACCTTAGAAGAAGCGCAAAAACTCTTACAAAACTATGAAAGCAGTTTAGACAGCTATACCTATTTAGTAGCAAACTAAATAAATTACCATCAATTCCTAAATAAGATTAATATATTTACTATTATTAGGTTAATTTATTTTGTTTTATTTCACCTCATTATATCCATAGCAACAGCCGAGGAATTATCTATGTAGAGGCTGCGTATAGGGTAGTTAGAAAAAATTTCTGTAATTGCATAAAAAATTACAAAACTCAATCATTTTTATTTTTGATTAAAGTATGACATCAAGTCATTTTTCTAATCTTTTTTGAAGTGATATATTTCTGAAACCATATCGGTAAAACTTCTAACTTCTGTAAGGGAGAACCGCTGTTCATACCTACCTTTTAATTTTCAAAGATTTTGATACTTATTAAACTAGTAAATAGCAAAACATGGAAACAAATACATCAAGTGAAGTTTATTACTTTTGGCAAGATACAGAAAGTAATACTCATGGCGTTACCGTAGCTAAAAGCGAAAATGATAATTTTTCTGTTGTCGAAGAATTTGCGATCGCCGAACTCTCAGCAATAACAGCACCAGAAAGTGAAGGTGGTAATGGAGAAGGCGCAGCTTGGGGTGATGCTCTCGTTAGTAATGATGGTAGTCGTATCTTTATCAACGCCAGAAACGCGGATAAGGTAGTAGTTATTGATACAGCTAAGCGTGAAGTTGAAACTATTTTAGATGTCGGCGATCGCCCTGTCCATAGCTTTATTTATGAAGATGAACTTTGGGTTCATGTAGATGGTGATGGCGGTTTTAATGTTATAGATCAAGAAACTTTAGAAGTATCGGAATTTATTGCTACTAATACAGTAGGAACAGGACACGGTAAACTACTGGTATCAGAAGAATTAGGAGCTAATACTTACGTCACCAACACTCAAGAACCTGCGGTATTCCCCATTAATTTAGACACAAGAGAAGTAGGCGCGCCCATTCAAATTGGCGGTGGTAATCCTGAAATTGGTACTCATGATAAAGGCTACGATCCAGCTACTGGACTAGCATTTTTCCAGCTAACAGGGGATGCTGGATTTTCTTTTATCGACACTACAACTAAGGAAGTGATTTTCGACCAAGTACCTATTGTAGGTAGAGTTGCTCACACCCCTTATGAAGAATATATTTTGATTCTTAACGCCAATGCTGAACAAAACGATGTTGGCATTTGGGATACCACTCTCGATACTCATACACAACCAGAGTTTGATAGGGAAGTAACTATTGGTGGTGGTGTCAGTATTAATGGAACTGAATTTTATCAAGATGGGAATGATTGGGAAGCTTGGATACCCCAAACCTCGGGAGACAATATTGCTGTTTTAAACCTTAGTACTAACGAAGTAGATTACATTGATGTTGGTAATTTAACAGTACCAGAAGGAGCAAGACATTTTTCTCGCCTGGGTGAAATTGATAGTGATTATTTCTTTACCTATTCTGACGAGGGTGGTACAAGAATCGATCTAGACACTTACGAAGTATCTGAAACTATCCCTCTTGGTGGAGTAATATCCCGTATGGCGGTTGTAGAAACAGAAGAGAGTCCAGAATTTGAACCTGTATTTGGCACTATTGAAGGAGACACAATTGAAATAGAAGGGACTGGTCAACTTATTTTTGCTGGAGACTTAAACGACTTGATTGATGCTTCTGTTGGTAGCGAAGGCAACAATCGTATTTATGCTGGTAGTGGTGATGATACTCTTATATTAGAATCTGGCGATCGCTTTCTTGGGGGAGAAGGCAGCGATCGCTTTTTTGTAACTTCTGGTGGCGAAAACATTATTACTGGTGGTACAGGGGCAGATCAATTCTGGATTGTTAGTGCAGAAATTCCCGATGCAGTGAACATTATTACCGACTTTACCAGTGGTGAAGATGTAATCGGTATTGCTGGTTTGGGTATTAGTTTCGACGATTTGAGTATCAGCCAGCAAGGATATGATGCTTTAATTACTGCTAGTGGCTCTGATTTAGCTATTTTACAGGGTATTGAAGTTAATACTTTAGTTGCAGATGATTTTACTTTTGTTTAATCTCTGAAAAATTAAGTTATTTGAATTTTTGTCCTATGGGGTGCAAGGGGTCTAGTAGATTTCATCACGGCGAACACCACAAAATCTTAGGGCGATCTGCGATCGCCCTGAAATATAATTAAATAATATCACAAGGAGAAATATGTGTAGCCGAAGTTTTGGAAATTGGTATAAAAATATCACAGTTCCAGAGTCCCAGAAACCTAAAATATCACTACTTGGCTACTGCAAGAGTACGACGCTTAGTTACCATGTGGAAAGCTTCGATAATGTCACCAACAACCCAGTTATTGAAGTGAGCGATGCCAATACCACATTCATAACCAGCGTTGACTTCCTTAACATCATCTTTCAGCCTTTTCAAAGAATCAAGATTACCTTCATAAATGACCTGACCGCCTCGATGTACCCGTAGCTTGCAATTACGGACTACTTTCCCTGACTGGATATAGCAACCAGCAACCTTACCGCGACCGACAGGGAAGACAGCACGCACTTGAGCAGTACCTAGTTCTTGTTCTACTAACTCTGGTTCCAAGAGACCTTCCATTGCGCCTTGGATGTCTTCCAATAGTTGGTAAATGATGTTGTATTCGCGTACATCTACACCGACGGCATCGGCAGCTTCTCTCGCGCCACTAACAAGGGTAGTATTAAAACCGATAATTACGGCATCACTGGCAGCAGCTAGGTCAATATCTGTCTCAGTGATTTCACCAGGGGCAGCCAACAACAGACGGAGTTGCACTTCATCTTGAGGCAGTTGCTTGAGTGCTTCGACAATGGCTTCTACTGAACCCCGAACGTCTGCTTTCAAGATCAAGTTGAGTTCCTTCAACTCGCCTTGTTGGGCTTGAGCGGAGAGAGTTGTTAGGGAAATGCCCCCTTGGGTAAGACGGGCTAGCCGTTTTTGTTTCACTCTGGTAGCAGCGATCGCTCTTGCTTCTTTTTCGTCTTGGAAAACTGAAAATTCATCCCCCGCAGCAGGCACATTACTTAAGCCCGAAATTTCTACTGCCAAGGATGGAGTAGCGACTTTCACTCTGCGACCTCGATCGTTGACCATTGTTCTTACTTTACCAAAGCTAGAACCAGCCACCAGGATGTCACCAACGCGCAGCGTACCATTTTGCACCAAAAGAGTAGCAACGGCTCCTCTAGTTTTATCTAGGTTGGCTTCAATGACCGTACCTTTTGCAGGTCGATTCGGGTTAGCTTGGAGGTCAGAGACTTCTGCTACCAACAAAATCATCTCCAACAGTTCATCCAGGTTTTCCCGTTGAACCGCACTGACAGGTACCATAATTGTGTCACCGCCCCACTCTTCTGGCATCAAACCGTATTCGCTTAACTCCTGCTTGACGCGCTCGGGTTGTGCTTCGAGTTTATCGATTTTGTTGATAGCAACAACAATGGGGACTTGAGCAGCTTGGGCGTGGTTGATGGCTTCAACAGTTTGAGGTTGAACGCCATCATCAGCAGCAACAACTAGGACGGCAATGTCCGTAACTCTAGTTCCCCTGGCTCGCATAGCTGTAAAAGCTTCGTGACCAGGAGTATCGAGAAAAACCACTTGCTTGGTTTGACCATCGAGTTCCACATCGACAGAGTAGGCTCCAATATGCTGGGTAATGCCACCCGCTTCCCCTTGAGCCACTTTACTGTGCCGAATCCCATCGAGTAGAGAGGTTTTGCCGTGATCTACGTGACCCATAATTGTAACCACTGGGGGACGGGGTTGGAGATTTTCCAGATCCTCTACGTCCAGCATCTCGGTTACTTGAGTTGCTTCTGCTTTTGGTTCAACCTTCTCTATTGATACCCCCAACTCTTCACCAACTAGAGTGATGGTCGGGATATCCAAGTTTTGAGTGATATTGATTGCCATGCCTTTGATGAACAGGATTTTGACAATTTCTGTATCCCGAACCGCCAAAGCTTCAGCTAGTTCTGAGACAGTCATGCTGCCTGTAACTACCAGCTTTTCTGGACGTTCGCGCTTCGGTTTTAGTTCTTGGGAGAGATGGCGCGCGCCCTTGGCTTCATGGTGGTGTTTAATCTTAGCAGCAGTTGCAGTTGAACTAACCCTAGCAGGGGACTTCGAGGCTGGTCGTTTTGGTGGACGTTCCATAGCAAGGCTTGCTGGTATGGCAGCATCGCGAGGTAGTTTTGCAGTTTCCCAATCCTCTTCTGAGGAGAGCTCGACTAGCTGCAACTGATGCTTGATCCTAGTTCCAGCTTTGCTAACTTTGGCTTTCGGTTCTCGTTCTTCATGGATTTCTGCTTGTTGTCGCTTTTTCCCTTTTTTGTACAAACGAGACGGTTTTGGACGTTCTAGAAGTTCTTTCGGTTCTGCTGTTACCCGAATCGGTTTCGGGAGGAGCGAGTACGCAGGAGTTTCGGATTCAACCGAACGGGCTGGTTTAGGTCGTCGTAATTCTGGTAAGGGTTGAGTCGTTACAGATTCTCTCTCTTTTCGCTTCTGCACATCGGACTGCTTATCGGAAGTAGGACGAACTCGTTTTTCAGCCAAGTTTTTTTGGGTTATCTCCAGGGACTTGTGATGCGCTTGTTCGATTTGATCGCGTCTCGGAGTAGCCGGTTTTTCCTGAGTTTTTCTTGGTTTGGAAGCTACAGACGGCGTGGGTTTGACGGGGGGGTTAGCTAGTTCTGGTTTTCCCCGTGATCTATTTGGTGTAGTCAGTTTCCTGGAGGAAGCGGAAGGAGGGGGGGATACAACAGCAGAACCTACGGTCGATTTGGGTGATGGAGAAACCGATTGTTCCAATTTAGTTCGTTCACTCCCCTTGGATTTGCGGATTCCCAAGATCTCCTGTTTGTCAGATCCAGCAGATTTGGCTTGTTTTTTTGCCATCAAACGAAGATGATTTGCGTCGAATTGGCTGATGGTGCTGCTATGGCTTCTTGCAGCAATATTGAGCCGAGCGCAAAGTGCTAACAGTTCTTGGTTATTTAGATTCAATTCTTTTGATAACTCATAAATTCTGATTCTATCTTGGTTCATTTACTATTCCCCTTTACTTATCATTCACGATCACAGGATTGCCACTAAATAGAGGCATAATTTTTGGGGAACTATCTAAGTAGTATTCAATTTCAATTAAGTTGTCCCCTTGCGGGTGCTGCTCTAAGATCTGTCTGATCTCTCTTGACAAAATCCCCAAGAATTTTTTGAGTTCATTGGACATCAATTGGGTAATTCTGCTTTTTCCTCCAAATCAATTAACTTTTATCTAACTAGCAAGATAGTCCCGCAGAGCTAAAGGATGTTGGGAGCGAAGATGAGCCAAGGCTCGACTTCGTAACT
>JAAUYH010028537.1_pt1 | contig 17130 bp, 15 predicted proteins | sample 7278061 | NCBI WGS metagenome assembly JAAUYH01 (sample SAMN14350203, study PRJNA611818) | marine sediment metagenome | isolation source: surface marine sediment (0.6m) | place: French Polynesia: Moorea | collected 2018-08 | reverse complement strand
CGAGCGGCCCCGCCAGTGCCGCTCGAGACGCTGGTCACCAAGCAGACTGCCGAAGTGCTGCTCGAGACCTATCTCGGCCGGCGCTCCGGCGCCAGGGTCCTGGCCGGGGAGATCCATCGCGGCAGTGGCGAGACGATCAACGCCGTGCTGTGGCTGTCCGACCTGCGCGGCTTCACGGCGCTGTCGGAACAACTGCCCAGCAACGAGACCATCGCCCTGCTGAACGCCCATTTCGAGCGGCTGGTTGGGCCGATCAAGGCGTTCCGCGGCGAGGTGCTGAAATTCATCGGCGACGGGCTGCTGGCGATCTTCCCCATCGAGGGCGACGATGCCGGCCGCGCCGCCACCGCGGCGTTGAACGCGGTGCGCGCCGCCCGGGCGGGGATGGCGGCGCTGGCCGGCGAGCGCAAGGCGGCGGGCCAACCGGCGCCGGATTTCGGTGTGGCCCTGGCCATCGGCGACGTGGTCTACGGCAATATCGGCGCCCCGGACCGGCTGGACTTCACGGTGATCGGCCCGACCGTCAACGCCGCAAGCCGGATCGAGCCCTTGTGCAAGGCGCTGGGATGCCCGGTCCTGGCCTCGGACGGGTTCGCCGCCGCCGCCGCACGGGCCGGCCAGGAGATGACCAGCCTGGGCCGTCATGCCCTGCGCGGCATAGACGCGCCGGCCGAGTTGTTCACCCTGCCGGAGTTCGCCGCACCCGGCTCCGCGTCCTGAGACCGCGCGCCGGGGCTTCAAACCGGGTGGCCCGGCGCGATAGGCTGGCGGTGCCCCGCATTTGCCGAGGACCGACCGTGACCCTGCTCCCGCACATCCCCCTCGACCCGCCGCCAGCCCGAACCCCGGAGGAGATGCTGGACCGCGCCGACGATTTCCTCGCCGAGTTCCGCAGGCGGCGGACCGTGCGCGATTTCTCCGACCGGCCGGTGCCGCGCGCGGTGATCGAGCGCTGTATCGCGGCCGCCGGAACCGCGCCGTCCGGGGCGAACCGGCAGCCCTGGCATTTCGCGGCGGTCGGCGATCCGGAGATCAAGCAGCGCATCCGCGAGGCGGCGGAGGCCGAGGAGCGCGCGTTCTATGGCGGCAAGGCGGGCGACGAATGGCTGGAGGCCCTGGCGCCGCTGGGCACCGATGCCAACAAGCCCTTCCTGGAGATCGCGCCCTGGCTGATCGTCGTCTTCCAGCAGAATTACGGCCTCACGCCCGAGGGCACGCGACTCAAGCACTACTACGTCCAGGAAAGCGTCGGCATCGCCACCGGGTTCCTGATCGCCGCCCTGCATCATTGCGGGCTGGCGACCCTGACCCACACGCCGAGCCCGATGAAGTTCCTGGCCGAAATCCTCGGCCGGCCGCCCAACGAGCGGGCGGTGATGATCCTGGTCGCCGGCCATCCGGCGCCGGACGCGACGGTGCCGGACATCTCCAAGAAGCCGCTCGACGCCATCGCGAGTTTCCTCTGATGGCGCTGCATTTCACCGAAGCCGAGCTGGAGGAGCGCCGCCGTCGCGCGTGCCGGGACATGGCCGCACGGGACCTCGACGGCCTGCTGATCTTCCGCCAGGAGAGCCTGTACTACCTGACCGGCTTCGACACCTTCGGCTACGTCTATTTCCAGTGCCTCTACCTGGGTGCCGACGGGACCATGACCCTGCTGACCCGGGCCCCGGATCTGCGGCAGGCCTTCTTCACCTCGGTGATCGAGGACGTCCGGGTCTGGGTCGATACCGAAGGCGCGACGCCGGAGCAGGCGCTGGTCGCGATCCTGGAGGATCACGGGCTCCGCGGCCGGCGTCTGGGGGTCGAGTGGAACGCCTATGGGCTGACCGCGGCGCTCGGCTTCCGGTTGCGCGCGGCGCTGGACGGGTTCGCCGACCTCCAGGACGCCTCGGACCTGGTTTCGCGGCTGCGGCTGGTGAAGAGCCCGGCCGAGCTGGCCTATGCCCGGCGCGCCGCCGAGCTGGCCGACGCGTCCTACGCGGAAGCGGTGCGGCTGGCCGGCCCCGGTGCCTTCGAGGGCGACATCCTGGCGGCGATGCAGGCGGCGGTGTTCGCCGGCGGCGGCGACGACCCGGCCAACGAGACCATCATCGGCTCCGGCCCCGGCGCCCTGATGTGCCGCTACTTCACCGGCCGCCGGCACCTGGACGCCGACGACCAGCTGACCCTGGAGTTCGCCGGCGTCTACCGCCACTACCATGCCTGCCTGATGCGCACGATCCGCATTGGCGAGCCGCCGCCGGCCCAGCGCGCCATGCATGCCGCAGCACTGGACTCCCTGGCCGCGGCCAAGGAGGCGCTGAAGCCCGGCCGGCCGATCGGCGAGGTGTTCGACGCCCATGCGCGGGTGCTCGACGATGCCGGTCTCGGCCCGCACCGACTGAACGCCTGCGGCTACAGCCTGGGTGCGACCTACGCGCCGAACTGGATGGATTGGCCGATGTTCTTCCACGGCAATCCGGAGGCGGCCGCCGAGGGCATGGTGTTCTTCATCCACATCATCATCTTCGACAGCGATGCCGGCCTGGCGATGTCCAGCGGCCAGACGGTCGAGGTCACCGCGGATGGCTGCACACCGCTGACCCAGGCGCCGCTGGAGCTGGTGGTGAAGTAGGGACGCCCGTCGCTAACCCGCCCGGAAGATCCTGAGGCGCGGGTCGAGCACGTCGCGGAGGCCGTCGCCGAGCAGGTTGAGGCCGAGCACCGCCATGGCAATGGCGAGGCCGGGGAAGATCGCCTGGCCGGGATCGACATAGATGTGGGTCTGGGCGTCGAGCAGCATGCGGCCCCAGCTCGGCTGCGGCGGCCGGGTGCCGAGTCCGAGATAGCTCAGCGCCGCCTCCGCCAGGATGGCGATGGCGAACTGGATCGTCGACTGCACGATCAGCGGGCTGGTCATGTTCGGCAGGACGTGCTGCACCGCCACGTCGAAGCGATTGCGCCCCAACGCGGTGGCGGCGCGGACGAACTCCCGGCCGTAGATCTGCACCGCGGCGCCGCGGGCCACCCGGGCGAAGACGGCGATGTTGAAGATGCCGATGGCGGCGATGGCGTTGACCGCCCCGGGCGAGGTCAGGGCGGTGATCAGGATCGCGGTCAGGATGGCCGGGAAGGCGAAGGTCAGGTCGACCACCCGGCCGATCGCCTGATCCAGCAGGCCGCCGCGCGCCGCCGCCAGCAGTCCGAGCGGCGCGCCCACCAGGAGGCCGATGCCGACCGCCACGACTCCGACGGCGATCGAGTTCTGGGCGCCGGCCATGATCAGCGACAGCGTGTCGCGACCGAGGTGGTCGGTGCCCAGCCAATGCGCGAGGCTCGGGCCCTGCAGCCGCTCGCGCACCGCGATGTCGGTCACCGAGTATGGCGTCCATATCAGGCTGACCAGCGCCATGGCGACCAGCAGCAGGGTGAGGACCGCGCCGAGGCCGAGGCTGCGATGGCGGAACAGCGTGACGATGCCCATCGGCTAGACCGATTTCGGCCGCGGGTCGATCGCGGCATAGAGGATGTCGACGAGCAGGTTGACCGCGACCACCAGGGCGGTCAGCAGCACGACCACGTCCTTCACCACGATCAGGTCGCGCTGGGTCACCGCCTGGAAGGTCAGGCGGCCGAGGCCCGGCAGATAGAAGACGTTCTCGACGACCACCACCCCGGCCATCAGGAAGGCGAATTGCAGGCCGATGATGGTCATCACCGGGATCAACGCGTTGCGCAGCACGTGGCGCACCAGGATCGCGGTATACCCCAGCCCCTTGGCGCGGGCGGTGCGCACATAGTCTTCGCGCAGGGTCTCCAGGACCGCCGAGCGGGTCACCCGCGCCAGGATCGCCGCCTCCGGCAGCGCCAGGGCGATGGCCGGCAACAACAACGCCTGCAGCGCCGGGCCGACCCCCTCCGCCCAGCCCGGGAACCCGCCGGACCCGAACCAGCCGAGGGTGACGGAGAAGATGAGGGTCAGGACGATGCCCAGCCAGAAATTCGGCACCGCCATGCCAAGCTGGCTGAACCCCATCACCGCGTAGTCGCCCAGCCGGTTGTGCTGGGCCGCGGCCAGCATGCCGAGCGGCAGGGCGATCACCGTCGAGAGCACCAGCGCCAGGATCGCCAGCGGCAAGGTGATCGCCAGTCGGTCGCCGATCAGCTTGGCGACCGGCACCGAATAGGTGTAGCTGGTGCCGAGATCGCCGGTCAGGAACCCCGCGATCCAGCGCAGAAACCGCTCGGCCGCCGGCCGGTCGAGGCCCATCTGCTCCCGCAGCGCCGCCAGCGTGTCGTCCCGCGCCTCGGTCCCCAGCATCAGCAGGGCCGGGTCGCCGGGCAGCACCTCCAGCACCACGAACACCACCAGCGCCGCGGCGAGCAGGGTCAGGAGCAGAGCCAGGGAACGGCGGATCAGGAAGCTGAGCATGGTCCGGCCGTTCCAGTGTCTCGATTTGCCGAGGGGTGTCCACGGAATTCGCACCATTGGGGCGCCGGGACCGGACCTGCCATCCCCCGGAGGGGCCTCATTGCCACCGAACCGCACACCGCGATTCCGCGACACGCAAATGCCGATCGAACATTAATATTAGTTAAGCAGGTTTTTTAATTCCATTTATATAAATGCCTGACAAATTGTATCTCGAACAACATTTCCTGGATCACCGTCAATTCTGACGATTGCTTGAGACGGTGCCTGGATTGGGACTCTGCAGTGGCGCGCCCCGCCGCTCATCCCCAGCAAAGGAGACCCCTGATGCGCAAGATCGCCAACACGTCGATGCCCCTCGGGGCCATGATGATGGTCCGCGGCCTCTTGTCGGCCACCGCGCTGATCATGATGTCCATGACGGCTTCCGCCGACAGCGCGGTCGACCGGTCCGTCAGCCTGTCGTCGCAGCAGTGGCATGAAGTCGACCAGATGACGAACGCGGCCACGCTCGCTTCCCTAGGCATCAACATCGTGCAGGTGGTCGAGGCCATCGAGGAGCAGCAGACCACCTTCCCGCAGACGCTTCGGGCCCTGCGCTATGGAGATGAGGATCTCGGCCTGGAACCGGCGGCGTCGCCGGAGGTGCTGGACCAGATCGACAGGGTCGAGGTGTTGTGGCTGCGCTATGACGCGGCGATGACGGCGATCATCGACGACCTTCGCAGCAACCCGGAGGTGGATGTCGCGTATTTCGAGGCGCTGTTCGACGTTCACGTCCAGATCACCGGCGCCATTGAGGAGATGACCGAGGCGTTCAGGCGGTCGCGACATCATTTCAGCGCGGCGTAGTGCCAATTGCCGCTGAGCGACCCGGGACATCCGAACCGCGGCGTTTCCCGTGAGCCAAGGACCATGACCATGCACTACTCCAGACCATCGATCTGGTTCGCCGGCCTGCTGGCCTGCCTCGCCCTCTCCTTGGCCACACCCCCGGCCGATGCGCGGTCCGATCTCGACCGGTCGCTCAACTTGGCCGCGGGACAGTGGCTGCTGGTCGAGCAGATGACCAACGGCGCCATGCTTGCGGCCCTCGGGATCGATGCCGAGCAGAACATCCGCGGCGTCCGCGAGGCCCGGGACCAGTTCAGCCGCACGCTGCGCGGCTTGCGTTATGGCGATAGCGAGCTTGGCCTGACCGGTGCATCGGAAGAGGAGATCCTCGACGAGCTTACCCGGGTCGAGGCGGTCTGGCCGCGCTATGACCAGCTGATTCAGACCATCATCGTCTCGCTCCACGGTCCCGGCGGCATCGACGAGGACCAGATCAGCGACCTGTCGGTCTTTCACGGCCAGATGACTGAAGCGCTCGATCGCGCCATCGCGGTCTTCCGGGAGTATGCCTACGGCGAATACACCCACTCCATCCTGACCACCACCCTGCACGGGTCCGTCGAACTCCGCAGCCGCACCCAGTTGATACTGGGGGAGCTGCTGGCGATCGCCTACCGGCAGGACGAAATGCAGAATCGCCGGCTGCTGGGCCGGAGCACCCGGGAGTTCGACCGGACCCTGAACGGGCTGATCCACGGCGATCTCGAGCGCCGCCTGCTGCCGGCGGCGACCGACGAGATTCGCGCCGAACTTGCCAAGGTGCAGCAGCTATGGGCCGAGATTCAGCCGATCCTCGCCGGCGTCGCCGCCGGCGGCAGCGTCGATCAGGGTTCGATCGCGACCGTGTCCCGGCATACCGATCGGATGATCGGGCCGCTGACCCAGACCTCGCTCATGTACGAGAACCTGTAGACGGCGTCATCAGCGCCACGGACTTGGCGCGCGGCTGATCGGGGCGCCGGCCGCCAGGGCGGTGCAGCCGCGGCGTTGGGGCGGACCTTCCACGGGAGGGTCCGCCCGTTTCCTTTGCGCGGGTCAGTCGACCCAGTAGGCGCCGGTCACGTCGTTGGCCTGGATCGGGCTGTTGGCCCACATGCCCTCGAGCTTGGCGTTGCGCACCCCGATCTTGGCCAGCTGGAAGACGAAGATGCTGGCCTGGTCGTCGGACAGGATGCGCTGGGCCTGGCCATAGAGGCGGCCGCGCTCCCCCGGATCGGTGGCGGCGTCCAGATCGGCGATCACCGCGTTGAAGTCGGCATTCTCGTAGCCGAAATAGTAGTCGCCGCCGCGCGCGTAGATACCGATGTCCAGCGGCTCGGTATGCGACACGATGGTCATGTCGTAGTCGTAGCCGCGGAACACCTGTTCCAGCCACTGCGCCCATTCCACCGGCTCCAGCTCGGCGCGGATGCCGACCGCCGCCAGCTGGGCCTGGATGATCTCCCCGCCGCGCCGGGCATAGGCCGGCGGCGGCAGCTTGAAGGTCATGTCGAAGCCATCCGGGTAGCCGGCCTCCGCCAGCAGCGCCCGGGCCCGGTCCGGATCATGCTGGTAGCGGTCGCTGAGATCGACATAGGCCGGGTTGTGGGGCGCGAAATGGCTGCCGATCGGCGTGCCGAAGCCGAACATGGCGCCGTCCACGATCTCCTGGCGGTCGATGGCGTGGGCGATCGCCTGGCGGACCCGGACGTCGCTGAACGGCTCGCGGCGCTGGTTGACGCCCATCACCGTCTCGCCTTCGGTGGTGCCCACCACCACCGTGAAGCGGTCATCGTTCTCGAACCGCGCCAGGGTCTCCGGCGCGCCCATATTGGGGATGGTGTCGACGTCGCCGGCCAGCAGCGCGGCCACCTGGGCCGCCGGGTCGGAGATGAAGCGGAAGGTCACCGCATTCAGGCGGACCGCCTCCGGGTCGCGGAAATCGGGATTGCGCGACAGCTCGACCCGGTCGCCCTCGACCCAGCGGTCGAACTTGAACGGGCCGGTTCCGACCGGGCTGGTCTTGTTGGTGTCGGCGCTTTCTGGCGCGACGATGCTGGCGTCGCCGGATCCCATGTTGAACAGGAACAGCCCGTCCGGCCGGGACAGCCGCACCACCACCTCGTCCGGCGACGGCGTCTCGACGGCGGCGATGGCCGCGAAGTAGCCCTTCTGGGCGTTGACCGACTCCTCCGCCCGGGCCCGGTCCAGCGCGAACTTCACGTCGGCGCTATCGAAGGCGGTGCCGTCGTGATAGGCGACACCCTGGCGCAGGGCGAAGGTGTAGACCAGCCCGTCATCGGAGACCGTCCAGCTTTCCGCCAGCCCCGGCAGGATCTCGCCGCGCTCGTTGATGCGGGTCAGGCTCTCGAAGACGTTGGCGTAGACCACCTCGTCGATGGCAGCGGCGGCGCCGGCCGTGGGATCGAGATGCGGCGGCTCCAGCGTCATACCGATGACCACGGTGTCCTTGGCGGCGGCCGCGGGCCCGGCCAGCAGGGCCAAGGCGGCGGCGGCGAAGAGAAGGCGCAGACTGTTCATCCTCCTGATACTCCCCTGTGCGCTGTCGGGCGCGTCACGGCCCGTTCGGGGCATAGTGCGCCGCCCTGGCCCGAAGCATCAACCCCGGCCGGTCAGCCGGTCGCCTTCAGGGCGTGCCCGTGCACGCTTCGGTACCCCGGCGTGTCGCCCAGGGTCTCGGCGGCAAAGACGGCGCGGGCCAGCGCCCGGGCCACCGCATCGGCGGCCATGGCCCCCAGCGCGGCCAGGCCGGCCGGCCGCGGTTCGGGCAACGCCGCCGCCGCGGTTGACAGCGCGAACAGCGTGTCGCCGTCGAACGGGGTGTGGGCCGGGCGCACCGCCCGGGCGATGCCATCCTGGGCCGCGATGGCCAGCCGGCGCGCCTCGGCGCGGCTGAGATCGGCGGTGGTCGCCACCACGCCGATGACCGTATTGGCGCCCGGCCGGGCCTCGTCGAATGGCGGTGCCAGCAGGTCGATCGCGGGGGGGACCGGCCCGGTCGGCACCGGCTGCCCCCCCAGCTCATCCTCCAGCTCCAGCATCCAGGCCCACAGGCAGTCCTGCCCGGGCATGACCGCGGAGCCGAGGGGGTTGGCGGCAATCAGGGCCCCGACGGCAAGCCCGGTCTCGTCGTCCACGGCGGAGGCGCTGCCCAGGCCGCCCTGTAGGGCGCCGGCCTTGGCGCCGAATCCGGCCCCCTGGTTGCCGAGGTCGAATGCCGCCCCGGCGGCGCCGCAGGCCTCGGCTCCGAGGGCGCGGTAGGGCGGGTCCGCCCCCCACCCCTTGTCGCCGCCATTCTCCAAGTCGAACAGGATCGCCGCCGGCACGATCGGCACCCGGGTCTCGCGCACGGCGAAGCCCCGCCCCTGGCCGGCCAGCCAGCCGACCGCCCCGGCCGCGGCATCGAGGCCGAAGACGGAACCGCCACTCAGGACCACGGCGTCGATGGCATCGACCAGGCAGGTCGGGTCGAGAGCATCCGTCTCGCGGGTTCCCGGCGCGCCGCCGCGCACGTCGACCGCCGCCGTCACCCGGCGTTCGGGCAGCACCACGGTGGTTCCGGTCCGCGCCGCCGGGTCATGGGCGTTGCCGACAAGGATGCCGTCGATATCGGTGATGAGATTGCGCGGTCCGGGGCGGATCACGGCAAAGGCCCTGGGCGGTCAGCCGCCCTCGGCCAGGTCCAGCAGCACGTCGCGGTCGACCAGATCGACCTTGTTGCCCTCCAGCAGGCGGATGACCTGCTTGGACTTCAGCGCCGTGAAGGTCCGGCTGACGGTTTCCGTCGTCAGGCCGAGATAGTCGGCGATGTCCGACCGGCTCATCGGGATCGGCACCGGGTTGTCCTTCTGGCCGCGCCGCGCCAGGCGCCGGGACAGGCCAAGCAGGAACGACGCCACCTTCTCCTTAGCGGTCTTGCGGCCGAGCAGCAGCATCTGGTCCTGGGCCGCCTCGAGCTCGTTGGAGGCCATGGTGAACAACCGCTGCTGCAGCTTGGGAAATTCCTCCAACAGCAGCTCGATCTGCCGGCGCGGAAACTGGCAGAGCGAGACCGGCGTCACGCTCTCGGCCGAGTAGGCGTAGCGGTCGAGCATCGACAGGCCGAGGAAATCGCCGGTGAACAGGAAGCCGGTGATCTGCCGCCGGCCGTCCGGCAGCAGCTTGTAGAGCTTCACGGTCCCGGAGGTGACGTTGTAGACGCTGTTGGCCTCGTCACCCTCGCCGAACACGGTCTTGTGTGCGTCGAGATGCCGCGACCGGACGATGTCCGCCATCCGCGACAGCTCGGTCTCCTCCAGCGCCGCGCAGACCGTCAGTTCGCGGATCGGGCAGGCGCTGCACGGATTCGCGGCGTCCAAGGAAGACGGTTTGGGAGCAATACTGATCGGCGCCATAGTCGGGGGTCCTCGGGCCTCCGGGGGTCGCTCGTATTCTGCATTAATATTAGCAAAACCGCAATTATCGCGGCACTGCCACTGGCGATCCCTGCTTTGATCTACATCATCGCACCGAGCGTCGCGGCGGTCCAGCATCCACATGGCAACCGCAGCGATAGTGCGATGCCCGATATGCCGTCAGCCGTTCCGCTACGCCTGGAAGGAATCGACCAGGCCTATCCAATTGTCCAGGCGCTCCATCCGGCGCTGTCCATGGACGAATGGCGTCGCTACGCGCGCGAGCTGATCGCCCAGGCCGACCCGATCCGCGGGGTGATGACGGCCCAGTATGGCGGCTATATCCGCGGGCTCTTCTGCCATTGGCCGGACCGCAGCCTGCTGCATGGCAGCATGCTGATCGTCGACAACTTCGCGGTGATGGACCTGTTCAATCCGCAAGGCGCCATACGCGCCTTGATCGATGCGATGGAGGACATGGCTGCGAAGTATGGCTGCGGCGCGATCCACACGATGCTGACTGATCATCGGCCAACCGCCCTGCACGGCCATCTCCAGTCGCAAGGCCACCGTTTGACCCAGGTCGTCCTGTGCAAGGACCTGGCCCATTGAGCACCTGACCGTCCGGTCGATACCGACGGTCGTGCGGGTTCAGGCGGCCGGCAGGTCGATCTCGAAGACCGTGCCGCCGTCGGTGCTTTCCACAAGCTTCAAGTCGCCGCGATGGGCGACGACGATCTCCCGCGCGATGGCGAGGCCGAGGCCGGTGCCGCCGGGGCGGACGGTCCCGGCGAAGGGCTTGAAGAGGTGCTCGCGGGCGCGCATCGGCATGCCCGGACCGTCGTCGCAGAGGCTGATGGCGATCCCGTCGGCGCCGTTCTCGGCGGTGATGGTGACGGAGTCGGCCCCGGCTTCGAAGGCGTTGCGCCCGAGATTGCCGAGCACCCGGCGCAGCTGGTCCCGGTCGGCGGTGACGTTGAATGCGTCGGGCACCTGGTTGATCCAGCGCGATCGGCCATTCTCGACCGGCGCCATGTCGGTCTCGACCTCGTCGACCAGCTCGTGCAGGTCGAAGGAGGAGCGCTGCAGCGGCGGGCCGCCCTCGCGGGTGTAGTCGAGGGTGTGCTGGCAGAGATCGGCGGCCCGGTCGATGGCGTCGAGCAATCGCGGGCCGGTCTGCTTCACCTTCGGGTCCTCGACCTGGGTCAACCGCTCCGACAGCAGGGCTGCGGTGGACAGGATGTTCCGCAGGTCATGGTTGATCTTGGTGACGGCGGTGCCGAGCGCCGCCAGTCGGCTGCGCTGGGTGATCGCGTTGCGCACGGCGATCTGCATGTCGTGCAGCTCGCGCTGCGCCACCCCGAACTCGTCGCTGCGCCGGGTCGGCACGATGACGTTGTCGGCATCCGCCGGGTCGTCGCGGAAGGCGATCATCTTCTCGGTGAAGCGGGCCAGGGGCCGCACCATCAGCCAGCGCAGCGACAGGAACACCAGGCCGGCGGTGAACAGCGAGATGACGATCGACAGCGCCAGGATGCGGTAGGAGAAGGCGATCATCTCGGCGGTCAGCGGCGCCTCGTCCAGGATGACGTCGACGAAGGCTTCGGAGTCGCGGGGCGAATAGCCGGACACCTTGAGCACCCGGTTCTCTGTCTGGAACAGGCTTTCGAACGCATCCATCACCAGCAGCATGACGTTGCGCTCGCGCAGGTCGACCTCGTGGTCGATCTCCGGCATGGTGGTGCCGAGCATGTAGATATAGCTGTCGCTGGCCGGCCGCCGGAGATCGACCATATAGGCGTCGACATGGGCGAGCAGTTCACGCTCGAGGTCGGCCGTGATCGTGCCCTGCGGCGTGGCGACCAGGGCCAGCGCCGCCAGATGGCCCGCCGCCAGCTTCTGGTCGAGCCAATCCAGCCGGAACCGGGCGATCGACGGCGTAAAGATCAGGACTTCGGCGACCATCACGAACAGCACCGTCATGACCAGCAGACGGGCCGACAGGCTGCGCGCAAAGGCAGGCATCGACATGGGACGACCGGCCCCTTTTTTCGCGAAAAGCCGGATTCGTCATAGCACCCCGGCGCGGAAAGGTCGAATCGCCGACGCGTGGCCGCGCCGGAGCCCGTAATCCGAGGATGGATCAGCCGAATTTCGACAGGAATCTCACCACCTTGCGGGTGCGGTCGCTGAACAGGCTCGGGGTGTAGAAGCTGCCGGCGGCGCGCTTGTTGACCTCGCCCAGGGTCGGGTAGGGCGCGATCATGTTGGCGACCGCGCCGATCTTCAGGCCCTGGCTGATCGCCAGCACCCAGGTGTGGATCAGCTCGCCGGCATGGGGCCCGGCGATGCCGGCGCCGAGGATGCGCCCCTTGGGCGTCGTCACCACCTTGACCATGCCCTCGGGCTCGCGCTCGGCCTGGGCCCGGTCGTTCTCCTCGAACGACCACCGCAGCACCCGGATGTCGCGGTGGTCGGCACGGGCCTGGGCCTCGTTCATGCCGACCTGGGCCAGCTCCGGATCGGTGAAGGTGACCCAGGGGAAGGCGGCGGTGCTGGTCTTGGCCGGCAGCCGGAACAGGGCGTTGCGGATGAAGATCCCGGCGTGGTAGCCGGCCATGTGGGTGAACTGGAAGCCGCCGGCGACGTCGCCGATGGCGAATACCTTCTTGTTGCTGCTGCGCAGCCGCCCATCGACCTTGATGCCGTTGGGGGCGTAGTCGATGCCCGCCTTCTCCAACTCCAGATCCTCGATGTTGACCCGGCGGCCGGCGGCGACCAGCAGGTCGCTCGCCTCGACCCGGGTCTCGCCCGTGGACTTGTTCAGCACCACGACGATGCCGTTGCCGCTCTTCTCCACCCGGGCGATGTCGGCGCCTTCGCGCAGGTCGACGCCGTCGGCGACCAGCGACTTGCGCACCAGTTCGACCAGCTCCGGATCGTCCTTCGGCATGATCGAGAACTTCTCCAGCACCGTGACCCGGCTGCCGAGCCGGCGATGGGCCTGGGCCATCTCCAGCCCGATGGCGCCGCCGCCGATGACGATCAGATGCTCGGGCTGGACCCGGTTGTCGAAGAGGGTCTCGTTGGTCAGGAACGAGACCTCGTCCAGGCCCGGGATCGGCGGCACCGCGGCGCGGGAGCCGGTGGCGACCACGAAGCGCCGCGCCTTGATCTCGTAGTCGCCGGCAACCACCGTGTTGCGGTCCGCGAAGCTGGCGGAGTCCTGGATCACCTTGACGCCCAGCCCCTCGAAGCGCTCGACGGAGTCATGCGGCGCGATGGCGCCGATCACGCCGTGGACATGGTCGTGTACGGCGGAGAAGTTGATCTCGGGCTCATGGCCGTTGACGCCGAAGCGGGCGCCGGTGCGCACCGTATGGGCCGCCCGCGAGGCGGCGATCAGCGCCTTGGAAGGCACGCAGCCGTAATTCAGGCAGTCTCCGCCCATCTTGCCGCGCTCGATCAGCACCGTGTCGGCGCCCATCTGCACCGCGCCCGCGGCCACGCTCAACCCGCCGGACCCGGCGCCGATCACGCAGATATCGGTATCGATGCGCTGTGCCATCGCTCAGCCTCTTGGATGATGGTCGGGTCAGGCCTTGCGGGCCTTCATCTTCTTGTAGACCACCGGCACCAGCGACAATAGCGCGATGCCGATCAGCGGCAGCAGGATCTCGGGCTTGAAGATGATGCCGAGATCGGGCTCGCCGCCGGCATCGAACGTTGCGCCCACGCCGTTGCCGACGCTGGCGTAGACGACGGTGCCCGGGATGATGCCGAAGAAGGTGGTGATCACGAAGGTGCGCAGCCGCACGCCGAAGAAGGCCGGCGCCAGGTTCACCAGCCAGAACGGCGCCAGCGGCACCAGGCGGAGGGTGATCAGGTAGCTGGTGGCGTTCTCCTGGAACCCTTCCTCCAGCTTGACCATCCACGGACCGGCCTTCTCGTGCAACGTGTCACCGAGCGCCGTCTTGGCGGCCAGGAACACGCAGGTGGCCCCGAGCGTCGCGCCGACGACGACCAGGCTGGCACCCCAGACGATGCCGAACATGAACCCGCCCACGATCGTCAGCAGGGCTCCGCCGGGGATCGAGAAGGCAACCGCGACCGTATAGACCAGCAGGAAGACGATCGACGCCAGGGCGGCGTTCTGCGCCACATAGTCGAGCAACAGCTGGCGGTTCTCCTTCAGCACCTCCAGGCTGACATACTCGTCCAGCCCGAATGCGAAGAAGGCGATCAGCCCGAGGACGAGAACGCCGATCGGCAGGAAGCGCTTGACCGGGGAGGCCGGCTTTTTGTCGCCAGCGGACACAACGTGCTGTTCCATCTGCGGTTTGCGCCCCCAACGCGCCGGCCAACTGCGGTACCTGTACAGCAGGGCGATCGGCCTTGCCAGACTGCCGGTATCTAGCAATCGACCCGATCAACCACCAGTCACCATGGTGTGAGACCGGCCGTGAGCCGGCGGCAATGGCGGACTTTCGGGCCGTCCGCGGCGATTGACTTGGCCCCGGCGACCGCCTATAAGCGCGGCTCGCTTGACAGCAGCGTCGTTTTTCTACGGAGAGTGTCGTGAAACGCACCTATCAGCCGAGCAAGATCGTGCGCAAACGCCGCCACGGCTTTCGCGCCCGTCTGTCGACGGTCGGCGGCCGCAGGGTGCTGGCCAACCGCCGTGCCAAGGGGCGCAAGCGGCTCTCGGCCTGAGCGCCGATGACGCGCCGAACCGGCGACGGCCGGGGCGCGCGCGCGGCTGAAACCGCCATCCCGTTGGCCCGCCTGAAACGCCGCCCGGAATTCCTCACGGTCGCCGCCGCCCGGCGGCGTTGGGCGGCGCCGGGGCTGGTGCTGCAGGCCCGGCGGCGCGATCCGGAGACCGACACCGTGCCAGCCTCCACCATCCGCTACGGAATCACCGCCAGCCGCAAGGTCGGCAACGCGGTGGCGCGCAACCGGGCCAAGCGGCGCCTGCGGGCTGCAGCGGCGGAAATCCTTCCGGCGTCCGGCGCCGCCGGATACGATGTGGTGCTGATTGCCCGGGCCGGGACACTCGTGCGGCCCTTCGCGGCGTTGAAGGACGATCTGGCGAAGGGCCTGGCGAAGCTGACGGCCCGGCACGAGACGGCGAAGCCTGCGGAATTGGAATCGTGAGCCCGCTTGCCCATGTTCTGAGGGGATTGGTGCTGGCGTACCGGTACAGCCTGTCGTCGCTGATCGGAAATGAATGCCGGTTCAAACCGACCTGTTCGGAATACGCAATGGACGCTATAACCGCGCACGGCGCGATCAGGGGCGGATGGCTGGCCATCCGCCGCATGACGCGTTGTCACCCCTGGGGCGGCAGCGGCTGGGACCCGGTTCCACCGGCCGGCGACCCGCCGCGGGACCCCGAAACCGCCGGACCGCCGACGTCCGGGCGGCACAGCCCCTGATCGCCAGGCGATCGAGCCAGGAGCCCGACCTTCGATGCCCGACCAGAAGAACCTGATTCTGGCGATCGTCCTGTCCTTGCTGATCATCTTCACGTTCAGCGCGCTCTACGGCCCGATGGGACCGCCGCCGCAAGAGGAGCAGCAGGCGACACAGGAAGCCGGCACTGGCACCGGCGAACCCCTGACCGGGATCGACATTCCCGGCGAACCGGCCACCCCGACGCTCAGCCGCGACGAGGCCCTGGACAGTCAGGCGCGCGTCACCATCGACACGCCGCGGCTGCACGGGTCGTTGTCGCTGGTCGGCGGGCGCATCGACGACCTGACCCTGGCCAACTATCGCGAAACCGTCGAACCGGACAGCGACGAGATCGTTCTGCTGTCGCCGCGCAACGCGCCGCAACCCTATTACGCGGATTTCGGCTGGGCGGGCAGCGGCGGGGTCGGCGTGCCCGGGCCGGATACTCTGTGGACCGCCGACAGTGAGGCCCTCACCGTCGACCAGCCCATCACGCTGCGATGGGACAACGGCGAAGGGCTGACGTTCGAGAGGATCGTCTCGGTCGACGCCGACTACATGTTCACCGTCACCCAGCGGGTGACGAACACAGGTGACAGTCCGGTCTCGGTATCCCCGTACAGCCGGGTGCAGCGCTTCGACACGCCGGACACGCTCGGATTCTACATCCTGCATGAGGGTCCCTACGGCGTGTTCAACGAGACCCTGCAGGAGCACGATTACGACGAGCTGATCGATGAGGGCGAGGTCCGCGAGGACTCGGTCGGCGGCTGGCTGGGCTTCACCGACAAGTACTGGCTGGTGGCCCTGGTCCCGGACCAGGGTGCCGGTTTCTCCGGCGTGTTCGCCCATCGCGAGTCGAGCGGCCGCGACCGCTTCCTCGCCACCATGCAGCGGACCGACGCCGAAACCGTGCTTCCCGGCGCCAGCTTCGAGCAGACCAGCCACCTCTATGCCGGCGCCAAGGTGGTTCAGATCATCGAGGGCTATTGGAAGTCGCTCGAGATCCAGCGCTTCGACCTGACCATCGACTGGGGCTGGTTCCATTTCCTGACCCGGCCCTTCTTCTACGCACTGGCTTACATCAACGGCATCGTCGGCAATTTCGGCGTCGCCATCCTGATCCTGACGGTGGGGATCAAGCTGGTGCTGTTCCCGCTGGCGAACAAATCCTACCGCTCGATGTCGAAGATGAAGGCGCTGCAGCCGGAGATGCAGAAGCTGAAGGAGCGGTTCGGCGACGACCGGCAGGCGATGAACAAGGAGCTCATGGAGCTCTACAAGCGCGAGAAGGTCAATCCGGCTTCGGGCTGCCTGCCGATCCTGGTGCAGATTCCGGTCTTCTTCGCGCTCTACAAGGTGCTGTTCGTCACCATCGAGATGCGGCACGCGCCGTTCTTCGGCTGGATCCAGGACCTGTCGGCGCGGGACCCGACCTCGATCTTCAACCTGTTCGGGCTGATCCCGTTCACCCCGCCGGAATTCCTGCTGATCGGCGCCTGGCCGCTGATCATGGGCCTCACCATGTGGCTGCAGCAGAAGCTCAATCCGGCGCCGACCGACCCGATCCAGCAGAAGATCTTCGCCTTCCTGCCGATCGTCTTCACCATCATGCTGGCGGCGTTCCCGGCCGGGCTGGTGATCTACTGGGCCTGGAACAACCTGCTGTCGATCCTCCAGCAATACGTGATCATGCGGAACGCCGGGGTGAAGATCGGCGGCGGCGTGGTGAAGCCCCCGCCGCCGCCACCGCAAGGCGGGACGGCGAAGAGCGGCGGCAACGGCGCCGGCGAGGGCGCGGTCGAGGCCGAGGTGCGGTCGCTGCACAACGGGGAGGCCGGCGAGCCCGCCAAGGCGGAAGCCGCGGAGGGGGAGGAGGCGCCCGAGGCACCCCCGGCCCCGCCGCCGCGACGCCGAGCGCGACCGTCCCTTGCCGCCGCGCCGCTTGGCAGTCGGCCGCCGCGGCGGCGG